>Ga0209755_10008636_pt1 | contig 10866 bp, 4 predicted proteins | sample TergutCo191P1_FD_187301 | JGI IMG/M metagenome (GOLD analysis project Ga0209755, IMG submission 187301) | Cornitermes sp. P1 segment gut microbial communities from Petit-Saut dam, French Guiana - Co191P1 (SPAdes) (version 2) | ecosystem: Host-associated > Arthropoda: Insects > Digestive system >... | reverse complement strand
ACCCCCCCCCCCAGTGATGTATGTCACATCACAGAATACTGGTATCTGTACTTACACTGCTGTGAAAACCTCAAAACTTGCAAATTTATTTTCTTCAAACTGCAGTCGATTTAAAAGTAAGTGACCAATTTACAGCAAAGATAATCTATTAAAACCTGCCATATTTCAAGTTGAGAATAGTCCTTCAAATACACCACTTATTGTAGTGGAATGTTTTACTACATTAACATGTACACTGTGTGTGGGTTGATTGGAAATGCTAAAGGAAGTAATGCTTGTGACATAATAATGTCAGAACCAACACAGAACTACTTGAATCCTTATAAGACTAAATATAGTTGATCCTTAAAGCATGTGTCTGAACTGTTACCCTAGGCAGGAATGTGAAAGCTGGAATAATGAATCTTGCATATATAGACAATCTGAAACTCCACCATTTACTCACAGAATTGTATGTGTTTTATGTAATGCTCTAAATAAACAGCAATTATTTCCATAAACAATATTAACCATGTGGTCCTTGTAATAAATGTGCGGTGTGTTTTACGTGACATAGGACCTGAATTCTTAAGTACTGTGTGCATGAAATTTGTGCTTAAAGGGCTAAATGTTCAGGGCTGTTCAGTTTGTTGTAAACACCAGACAGGGTGTCTGTTCTAAATTCTGCTGCTAGTATAGTAACTGAAGTTTAAAATAATCACAATGGCTTCAGCAGGTAAAGAACTGACATACATGTTGAATGTTCACCATGCCAGTGGCCACTGTTTTATCTATTCCCCCATTACAGGTAATATCTTAACATAGTTGCTACAAATCTGCTTTCAGTCGTGTGGGCATATCAGTATACACTTTTTACTTTAGGTGACATCATCCAGTTTTGTATTTCTTATTTCTTATTATTAAAGCATTATATTAACTGATAAACAGAACCATGCAGATCTAATATGTTGGTTTTTATTCAGCACACTACATGTTTCAGCTCAGCCATCATCAGGTAGGCATCAGTTCACAGAAAGAGTAAACACTGGTTATTATTATTATTATTGTTGTCAAGAATTTTCTAATACAGTCTTTAATGTTACTGTTCCATTTTTTGGAATAATAGTTATCACAGTTTTATAATAATAACAATTTTACTCCAATGTTTGTAAGGAGAGGCCTCTCCCCTTTTACTCTTTTTGTGAACTAATACTCTGCCTGATGATGGCTGATGTAGACAGCCAAAACATGTAATAGTACTGAATACAAACCAATACTTTAGATCTGTATGGTTGTGTTTATCAGTTAATATAACACTTTAAACTAACTGTTATTTTTCTGATGAGTTTAATGAATTTGTACTATATGTCACTAACAAATGATCTACAATTAACAGCTACTTTGGTACACTGTGTGGCAGATTTTTTAAAATTTATGGGATGATTATCTTTGATTTTAAAATTTTTATCACCAAAAATATGTTTTATATACTAGCACTTGACATTATCATACATGCAATCTGCACAGTGGTTCTGTGTCTTGAAGGTACATTGGCATTGTGCTCTTTATGTTTATGAGCTAAGTGTTACATGCAGGTTAGTGATAAACTTTATGATTCAACTGCCTTTACCCCTAGATATGGAATGTGCTTCTTTATACTCCTCAAAACTTTACAAAATTTTTCAGAGTAGTCATATCTCAACTTTGTTTATGGCAACCCACCAAAACTGCTGTTCATCTCATTAAGTTGAGGCACCAAACACTTATATTAAAACAGATTAGTTTATGACTTGGAATGGTCACCCACAACTTTTTACATAAATTAATATTAGTACTTAATCAGACAAGTTAGAGAAATGTTAAATATTTTCTTTCAATTAATGTTCTTAATTGAAATTTTAAATCATTATAGGTCATTGTAACAGATGTTGTCAGGGTGATTTACATATTACAATGTGTATTTTAGCCTCTATGTATGATTCCAAGTTAACCCTTTTATTCTGACAGTTATTTGGGTTCAGTTTGGAAGACAGTTAAAAATACCCATCTTTTTAAAAAATGGTTGTACTGGGTGCAACAGTGAAAATTGATACATTTGAGCATATTGCATTAAAAGTGTGATTTGTTTGGTATTACAAATTGCATTTTTGCAGGAACTTCCATATTTAACTGGAACTGGAATATACTATGTATCGTGACACTTTATTATGGTGGATATACTTTTTATTAGTTATGCTACTTACTGCGTGGGCATTTCACATGATTATATTTCACTTAATTGGAATTTGATGTTTGTGCAGTAATCTTGAGTATTCTTTAATCACCTGACTTGAAAAATGTTTAAATTGTTGGATGAAATGGATGAAACCTTCCCTATCCCAGAATACGTTAAGGCATTCAATTTAGCTTGTATGCAGTAAGCACAGTGTACTAATATGGACATTTTTGTACCCATTTTCAAGCCTGATACAGTGTCAGTCCTGTGAGTATGGCATGCACTTAAGAGGTCTGGTCACCAATTCTCATGGTAACTCAGTATTATTTATTGACTATTGTCTTTACTTGAGTTTCATAATGAAACTTATTCACATACATGAAATTTACATCAATGTGCTGTTTCAGATGATCTCTGAAGAGAATTGGTGGACTTCGAGTCACTTAAAAATAAATAACCTACCAGTATTGATTGTTGTGTTTGTTAGATGGTGGTGGAATGAATGCAATCACTGTTTCCATGTGATGTCATTTTTCATGCACTCACATAATACACATATTCTGTCATAATCATGTCTTAGCCAAAACACAGTAACATTCTGCCTACTTGTGATAGTAATTTGTTATGAAATGTGTATTTCTCCGTATATTCGTCCACTTTCTTGTGCTGTAAGTTATGATTTGTGTTCTGTCATGATTTACTACCATCAAATATAAGAACATATCCTGTTTATTATTACGTTTCTTGCAACCACTTAAAATTGTTCTCAAAACTCTATTATAAATTTCAGTTTACAAGTTATGAATCAGTACTGTTTAGAGAAAACATTTTTTGTTTTGAAAAAATATGTGTTTAGTGGAAGAAGTTTTGAGTTATTTTAATTTGACATAATGCATACTTGCAAGGGAGGAGTATGTGGAAACTTCCTGCCGTACTGCATAAATGGCCTTTTTCAGTGCCCAAGTTGTATCAGTATGTGGCAGCTTCCTGCCATTTTCAGTGCCCAAGCTGCATCAGTATGCCTTACCAACACTCAGACACACAACAATTAAAAATATCATAGGGTGTTAAAATCTCATTGTATCTATTATAAGAAGGGCGATAAAACAGATTGTAGTAATTACAGGGGCATATTACTTTTGCCAACTATATACAAAATTTTATCCAACATTCTGCTGTCAAGGTTAACTCCATATGCACTGGAAATTATTGGGGTTCATCAGTTTGGACTTCGATGCAACAGGTCAACTACTGATCATATAGTAAGTTCTTTATTTGTCCAACTAATGCACGCAATTCTCATAAAATTGTTAAGCTGTTAAAATCGTTTAAAATTATAATAGTTGCTCCAGCATGTTTCGGTTTACATAAACCATCATCAGGGAGCTCTCAGCCTCTGCTTCACCAAAGTTACACTGTTGATATCGGTCACACATATCGTTATTTGGAGTTATCGGTACTGTGGCTGTATATTTTGTTCAGTCTGCAATGACGGGACTCTCGTTAATATTTAGAGTAAAATTAAGGTTAAGAAGATCAACATAAAAGAACTGTCGAATATAAGCAATAAATTGACCTTACCCTATTATGCGTATGGATCATGCACTGTGCAGAGTGGAACTGTGTTAGATGATGCTTTGTAGGTCACGTGAGGTGTGGGCAAGATCATATAGTTGGTTTGTGTCAATGACCTGTTGCAACAGATCATTGACACAAACCCACTCTATGATCACTAATCAGTGATCACTAATCAGTAATCGTTCAAATGTACAATACTATATTATCTGTGCTACTGATATCCTTAAGTAAACTAAGAATAAATATCACTTTATGTTACTAATGATTATGTTGTGAATGTGAGTGTGCTGCATGAATTCCGCCCCATTTATTACATCCACACAACAAGTCTTTCATGTGTTTGGCAACAGCAGACTAGTTGTAAATGAGTTGAAGATGGTTTAATGCAGAATTTAATGTTGTGCTTCTTATGTGCATGTTGCACGGTTTCAAGATGAGTCAGCACACTCCTTTTTCTTTTTTAATTAAAATATTCATATATATAATATGTTCCTGTGTTCGTATGGCGTGAATAAGATGTGAAAATAATATGCATAAAAAGTTGTGTATATTTGCATTTACAGCCTCCTCGTACTAGCTCAGGGCTAACTGGGTAGGTGATTGTTTTGTTTGTGTGTGTGTGTGAATGCATCTATGTGTGAGATTTGTATGTGCACATGTGTTATTAAAAACCACCAACTGTCAGAGCTAATGACTAATGAATTTGTAATAGATGCACAGTTTTCTAGATAATAATTTTTGCCATAAAATGGACAGCCTGTGCACACATTAATCTCATTTATTATGACAGACAAATCTGCTTTCCTTACTAGTTCTGTCTGAGGATGACACATGTGCAAGTATAAATGTGCTGGGCAAGAAGGTTTAGTTTCTTATGTGTTTAAAACAGCACATGTCTTAGTTATTGTAGCCTTCTGTTTGGATGTATCATTCAAACCATTATAGAATACATTTTAGAAGTAATACATATGAAACACAAAAATATATCATATGGTCTGTCACATGCACTGTAACTTAATTTTATATTCCACAGAGTATTATAATTTTTGTTCAAATACATTGAATTATTGATGTTTGTAGTTTCAGATGTAAATTATTTATTTGGTATGACATTATAATATGTGCTGTGTAAGATTTTTACTAGTTCATTTGTATTGTGATAATTTATTAGAACTAAGTATATGGTGATAGGAGGATAGCAAGGAATTAAGTTATAGAGTATTACATACATGCCCAAATAGATCTCCTTCAGCTGGCCAGAAAAGTAAGGGGCCCAAAATAAAGAAAGCATTTAAAAGTAAATATCAAACTTAATGTTAAACAAAAATAGTTTGCTTTTCTCGTGTTATAAATTGAATGTTTATAAATGAGAAATAGCATTTCCTTCAATTCAGTATCCCTCCCCCCTACCCAGTAAATCTTATCATTGTGATGTGTGACGTGGAGAATTTTCAATTCATCCCTTGCATTTGGTTTCAGCACCATGGCTTGCAACTTTTTTGGTAACAGTATTTCATTGTCTTTTGTATTTGTTTTTAATATTTCCTTTTGATGCAAGGTAATTGCATTTGTACTAAATACGCTGTTTGGAATTGTGAATTCTGGCATAATGTAGAGAGTCAGTACATGCTTGCTAATGTGAAGGTAATAAAAGTATCCCTCTTCCTGCCATTAGGGTGTGTCAGGGAGTAGAGGCACAGCTTCTAGCATTTTTTACTTTGGCGATAGATGAAAATGAGTGGTCAGCTTCATTGCTTTATGTGCTAAACCTCTGCGGAAATGGCGCTTAATATCCATTGACTAGGAGACTGGTTGGTCCCCAGGGCCAGATTGGATACTTTGGAAAAGAGAAAATATTTTCCCTATACAGCAGGTGAACCATGATTTGTCAGTTATCTTGCCCCTAGCCTAGTCACCATACCAACAGCAGTAAACTAGAAGGCAAGAGAGGTTGTTCTTTCATTATTATCATTATTATATGATTATTATAGACTTAATACACTGTTGATATGAGCTGTAATTTTTATTGTCTTTGTATAATTGTCTAAATTCGTTAAAGTTGAGCAATGTAAGAAGAAAATAATATATCTTAGGTTCTTGAATGTAGATGTATTTTGGCACAGAATTTTTCAGTCTATTACACAGTTTGAAATTTCATTTTTTATTTCAATAGATGATTTTTTTTTTAAAGAGGCATCACCCAGTCAAATCTGTGACATAGATAACATTTAACATTTTATCTTATATTTTAATTTAGAAACCAAGACACTTTGGAAGCAGTGGCTGTGCCTCTCAAGGAAGGGCAACTTCTGTTTGGAAACAGTGGCTGTGCCTCTCAAGGAAGGGCAACTTCTGTTTATACTGTATTAGGACATAAAGACTAAAGATGCTATTAACCTGAGTGCAGTGTCATTAGAAAAGACTCTCCACTATCCATTTATGCTAACCAAAATAATTTTGTAATGTTGCCATCTAATATTTTTAGCATTGTGGACTTATTTTTTTTTATCTTTGAGACTGTACCAGATAGTATTGTTTCAAATCTTTGTCCCACACATAAGCTTTATATCTGATTCACTGTTATAATCGTATAGTTATAATGTAATAATAAACACAGTATTAATTTTAAACTATCAGAGAGTGAGCATTTATGTTTTTGCTTATGTGCTTGTGTTACTATGGTATAGTCTTGAGCATGTGGCTGGCTTTTTTTTTTTTTTTTTTTTTTTTGTTTCTGGAATGCCAATTGTGATTGCATGTGAAGCAAAGTTTGTGACCACCCAGTAACTAACTGAATGTGTTTTATATGTTCATTTTGTTTGTTGACAATGTGTGTTACGTGTGTTATTCGTTTTCCAGTTCCTTTCAACTTTAAAGTTCATGTAATTGTGGTATATTAAAAATATATATGAGATTAAGGATATTTGAAGATTTCTAGGGTGATTCACTGAAAATGACATTCTACATGTTTGCCATCAGAAATTTTATGCCATAACTGAATCAAGTTTACACTGTATTGATTCTGAACAGTTTGTTTACAAATTTTATATATATACAATTTCAGTTATTACATTCTGCCACCATTATTTATCCTGAAGTAAGTATTATGTTGTGCTTGCCATCTTTCCTCATGTTATAACTGCAAAGTGTGCAAAACCTTGCCTCTGTAGGCCCATAATGAGAAGGTGGTGCCAGATTGGAAGGCACATGAGAGTTTGTGTAAAGGAATGAGGGTGCTTGTTTTGTTCCTATTCATTATCTGCTGAAATAAAATGTTACAATGTCAGTGGTAAACAGGGTAGAGTTTTACTGTTACTGAACTGCACCTGAGTGACTAGTATAGAAGGCTCTATGGCTTGAATTGAAAATTTTAGTAGTTTCTTGAAAAGTCATTTGAAAAATGTAAGTCTGGATGATTTATTAACAGTAGGATAATTGCTTCACCAAAGTCATATTGGTGTGTCATAAATCTAACAGTACCTATTTATTGAAAATGTTGTCCAGTAGTAAAAACATAAACACGCCATGTATCATGTTCCATTTGTAAACTTCATACTTCCAGCCACTATATGGAGACATAGAAACAGTGGTCATGGAAATGTAGATACAATGGTCAGATAACTTTGATGATCGTTGGGTTACGTCTAAACACAACTCTTTATTTTATTTCAAGTTTTTAAGCTATATGTTTTGATCATATTCATGGATCAGATAGCTTTCCCCAAGGATTGGTTTTTGGTGTTTGACTACCAGCTGTATAGTAATGTGTGAATTCATCATGTCATGATTCAAGTACAGAAAGGTGTACATTAGCATTCTCCCACTGGGGTAAAACACCATCAAGTTACAGAACGTGAGATATTTACTTGCTGCAGTACTTCTGACTTGCAAGTTACCAGAGTGCACATGTGTTAAGAGCACTCCTATTACTAGCATTTCTGAGCATAGTTCCTGCAGATAATATGTTGCCACTCCAGCACAATGTTTTTTAATCATATAAAATAGCATGCTTTTCCTGCAGTGCGTCATTTCTTCTGTGCTAATATACACATGAACAGTTAATCTAGCCTTTTTTTCCACTTCCCTTTAAGGCTTATGTGATTTTGTGAAAGATGCTAAGAAGACAGAACAGTTCAGTTCCTATGGAAAGCTGTTTAGGTCATTAGATTCATGGCACAACATGTAATGTGACACAACATTTTGTATGTCTCAAACTTTTACACAGAGGAGGTATCTTTGTATTTGTACTAAGTCTTTTCACATTTTTAATAAGCCCAGAAACAATATGAGAAAGCACTGGTTTTAAAATTGTTTGATTGTTTTTTATTAATTTTTGACATTAAATTAAAATAGTTTATAACTTGTCCCAAAAATTCAGATGAGTAAGGCAGGAAGGAGTGTAGACATTGGTATGCAACTGAGTGCATTTTAACAGGAAAATAATCTTGTTATTTATCGTGACATGTTCAGTGTTTTTAATAAATGTTGCAGAACAGTTAGTACATACCATTGTTTCTTGTTCTGTGAATAGATATCTTGGGGTGGGGGGGATTATATGTTAGAGAATGTAATTAATGAGGAAGCAGTAATGAGGAGACAAGACCATTTATATCAGTTCAGATGCTAGGACCCCCTTTCTACTGCAGGAAACATGTTAATCACTGTATTGAAATACTCATATGTCTGTTGTTGGTTGTTATAACTTAATATTTGCCTATTGTATGAAAAAATTAAATATTAAGTTAAATTTTAAGCCAGTATTGTAATGACAACCCTCATATTTTGTCTGTGCGTTGTTGTTACTGGGCCCAGGATAGCATAGTTCATGTAGTGACTAGGCTATGAGCTGGACTATCCAGGGTTAGAATCCTGGCAGGAGCAAGAGATTTGTCTATTCTTAAAAATGTGTAGACTGGCTCTGAGATTTACTGAGCCTCCAAATCTTGGGGAAATGAGTTCTTTCACTGGGGGAAAGCAGTTAGTATGTGAAATTGGCCAAGGTGAAGAATGAGTAAAGCCATACCTTTGCTCCCAATATACACCTTCATGGCTTGCACAGGAACAACTTACATGTTTACTGTTGGTGGTATTGTGAATGTTACTTTGGATCTGGTTTTTTAAAATTAGTATGTTGAGGCTTTTGTTAAAATGATCCACCAATACTTAAATCTCCTCAGCATTAAATGTCTAGTTGATCATTCATCTTACTGATATCTTGACTCATATATCACTGCTCTTGGTGTATGGTTTATGACAGGCCTGATCATTATAACAACCTTGGTCCTTTGTTGGAACTTCATTTATATTCCAGAACATGACTGAAATCAGAGCAAAAGAAGTGTGATCTTGTTTGGCACAGTTTATTGAGAATTCAAAAAGATGTAATGAAACATTTCTCAAATAAGTCAGTGCTTACTAAGGGACATGTCAGCTATTTGCATTTTTTGTACCTCTAATTGTTGCGTTCAGTTTTGGTACAAGAAACAAATACAATTGAAAGTTTACACCATGCTCAGATTGTTTAGTGCTTCAGCCACCATGTAGCTGGTAGCAGTAAATTACATTCCTCTGTTCAGATTTTTAATCAAAACTACAACTGCATTTCTGTTAAAGTTTCTGGTTTAAACTCCTGATATAAGGGAATATTTCACTCATTGAAAATGATGTATATCTTTCTTGAAGTAAAGTACTGTGTTGATTGTGGCCCATTAATGCAGTAATATAGTGAATTTGCCGCTATATTTTGTTGTAATTTTTGGTGAGAAAGGAGAACGAGAACTAATGTACATAGGGTCTTCTATATTAAATTATTATGGTTATTGTTGAATAATATTATGGTTGTGTTAGTTTGATGTCATGCTTCTTTTTAAAATGAGATTTCTATTGGATGACATACATGTAAACTCCTGAATACTGTCACATTTCTTACCATGCATTTTTTTATGTGTGTGTTTGTTTCATTTTATGTTGGTAGTATTTTTAAGTCAATGCTCTTAATTTTCATAGTAGATAGAGGACACAGCGTTATTCAGTGAATGACTCAGGGAGTGTATATGGTCTGTTTGACAGTATTCACTCCTGTGTACATACTGCTTAGTATTTATGACAAGTAGAAAATAAGAAAATTGCATCGTGCCATTGGCTTCAGAAATTGCTGGTTATTTTTACACACACACACACACACACACACGTAGTGGTCTTTGTTTTCAGTACCTATCACTTAAAGTTAAATAAGGGTTGTTCAGTTCCACTCTGTCTTGCAGTATTGGACCCACATTTTTTTTTTAATAGTACTGTGATTAATTTTTAAGTTTTTAATGGGGTTAGTTTATAAAACCAGTATAATATTTTAGCTGTAGTTCATGAATTTATTGAAATATTTGAGATGCAGTATAACTCACTATTATACAGCAGTATGGGGATATATTATTGACCTTTTGTTTAATTTTTTAAGGTTTAATTTTGATATTTTTGGGTTGAAAACTTTGATGTAACTTATTTATGTTTGTTAGGGTTATATTGCATGTTATATCAGTCTTTTAAGTAAGACCACTCTAAAACAACTGCATTGAATGGAGTTCTGTTTGAGCAGTAAGTAGCTCCACAGCTAGTCAAGTAATCCCATGCATTTATAGAACCAGAAATTCATTGCTGTGTGCACAAGAGTTCACTGCTTGTCTGTCTCCTGATGTAAAACTGCTCTTACTAGATACAATACTTGTAGTCACTTGAGCACTTATTTATTAATTTTATTTGTGTTACAGTGTTTTGCCTGTAAGCTTACGGGGTGAAAAGAGTCTTTTGAGGAGATTATCACAGCTATAGTATTCAGCAACTAATGTATTGAAGGCAGACATTTCATACCTCAGCTAGAAAACTGGTTGTGTAGGTTTGATTTATGGGTTTCCTTCTTTCTTTTTAGGAAGAAAAAGCTCTTGTATTTTCCCATATTCTTCCCAATTAATCATCTGTCTTCATTTTAGATTTCACACAATATTTGTCATTGCTATAGGATATTTGGTTTTTATCATACAGAGTTTCTACTTATATAATCCTGCATAGCAAGGTCAAGGTACCTCCTTTAGATCTACCTA
>Ga0209755_10008635_pt1 | contig 10866 bp, 7 predicted proteins | sample TergutCo191P1_FD_187301 | JGI IMG/M metagenome (GOLD analysis project Ga0209755, IMG submission 187301) | Cornitermes sp. P1 segment gut microbial communities from Petit-Saut dam, French Guiana - Co191P1 (SPAdes) (version 2) | ecosystem: Host-associated > Arthropoda: Insects > Digestive system >... | reverse complement strand
CAATCTTGTATATCTCTCACCCAGACTTCTCATAGAAACACTCGCAGTTTCAGGTCTTGTTATAATTGTTGTAATAAATTCCATGAGCAATCCGGAGATCGCAGCATCCGTACCTGCAATAGCTCTATTTGGTATGGCGGCGATGAGAATTATGCCGTCACTGTATAGAATTTTGGGGTTTATAACAGCTATAAGATTTAACATGACACATCTAAATGAAATTTTCGAAGACCTTAGACAAGCTGTTTCTTCGGAGGATTTAGAGCAAGAAGAGGCGGACAAGGTAGTACTCACTAAGAGCATTGAAATAAAAGATATGACATTCAAATATCCCGGAAAAGAAAAGGATGTGCTGAAAAACGTTCGAATGACAATAAAAAAAGGTCAAACGATCGGAATCGTTGGAATGTCAGGCGCTGGAAAGACTACGCTTATTGATATACTGCTGGGTTTGCTTGAGCCGGATGAAGGAGAAGTGCTTATAGATGGAAAAAGCATATATGGCAACATAAGAGGGTTTAGAAAATGTGTGGGCTACGTTCCTCAGGATATTTTTATTGTTGATGACACAGTAGCGGCAAATATAGCCTTCGGTGTTCCAGAGGACGAAGCGGATACAAACAGAATCTGGGAATCACTTGAAATAGCCAACCTAAAAGAGTATATTAGCTCGCTTGAAGAAGGTCTTGTGACAAATGTAGGTGAGAACGGAATGAGACTATCAGGGGGGCAAAAGCAGCGGTTGGGTATAGCAAGAGCGCTATACCACAATCCAGAAATTTTAGTGTTTGACGAGGCCACTTCGTCACTGGATAATGAAAGCGAAAAAATCATTTCAGAGGCTATTACATCGATTGGTCAAACAAAGACAATGATCATAATCGCTCATAGACTAAACACACTGGAAAAATGCGATATAATTTACGAAATCAAAGACGGGAGTATTATCACTCGTGTCTAGAGGTACTCTCTAAGCTAATATGAGGAATAAAGCACATGAAAAATATATTGTTTGCAACTCTCGTCGATATAAACAGTCTGGACGAGAGTGGTATTTATCAAGACCTAATGCGAGAAATTGCAGCATTGGGGCATAAACTGTATGTAGTATCTCCCGCTGAAAAAAGATATGACAAGCCGACAGAATTTTTCCCTGAAGAGTACGGCGGGATATTAAAAGTTCGTATCGGAAATATTCAAAAGACTGGCAAAATAAAAAAAGGCATATCAACACTTACTCTTGAATCAAAGTTTGTTAAAGCCGTGAGTAAATATTTTTGTGATATACAGTTTGACCTCGTTATATACTCAACACCACCAATAACTTTTGCAAAGCTCGTAAAGTTTATAAAAAATCGTGATGGTGCGGCAAGTTATTTGCTTTTAAAAGATATCTTTCCACAAAATGCAGTTGACCTTGGACTTTTATCAAGGAGAAGCTTTGTCTACAGATATTTTAAGAAAAAAGAGAGAACTCTATACGACTTGTCAGACCAAATTGGTTGTTTGTCTCAGGCAAATGTGGACTATCTTTTGAAGCATAACACACATATTGATAGTGGAAAGGTGCATGTTTGCCCAAACAGTGTTTCACCGCTTCCTTTTCCTTTTGTCAGTGATGCTGATAAAAATGCAATTCGTGAAAAATATAATATACCGGCAGAGCATAAGGTTTTTGTCTATGGTGGGAATTTAGGGAAACCGCAGAGTGTAGCATTTATCGTATCTTGCCTTAAAATAAACAGGATAAAAGATGACAGATATTTTCTGATTTGTGGAGAGGGAACAGATGCCAGAGCTATTTCTAAATTCCTAAAAGAAGAAAACCCAAGCAACGTTAAGCTTTTGAAGCTACTTCCGAAAGCTGAGTATGATGAGCTACTCTTGGCATGTGATGTTGGACTGATATTTTTGGATTATCGCTTCACGATTCCGAATTTCCCATCAAGACTGCTCTCCTATATGCAGTGTGGGCTTCCTGTGCTGGTGTGTACGGATTCAAACACGGATGTTGGAAAAACTGTCGTTGACGGCGGATTTGGCTGGTGGTGTGCAAGCGACAATTCAAAATATTTTTCCCAAATCGCCGATGAAATATGCAAACTTGACGACGAAAAGCTAGAAGAAATGGGCAGAAGGGGTAGACAGTATCTTGAAGATAATTTCTTAGCATCAAAAGCAGCGAAGACGATTTTGGAAAGTTTTAATAGGTAGGGTGTATGGCAGATTAAGATTGTATCCTTGCATATTTTCTGGTATATTATCACCTGGGATGATGTGCTGCCCTATAACAAAATGGTTGGGGTTTAGATGGTCATTTGAAGAAATTATTGAAAGAGGTCAATAGGCCGGTGAAATTAAGTCTATTGGGAAGTATTGGTTCTAAAACAAGACACCGCAAGATTCTTTTGATGATTGCGGATTTTTTGCTTATAACTTTGAGCTACCTGGGCTCGTGGGTTGTTCTGATGCGCAGAATTGAGTTTGCGGATTATTATTTAACCCTTTTACTGAGCGGGGCTGCTTTTATCGTCATATTCCTCCTGGTGTTCCTGTTTTTTGGTATGTATGGAAGCCTCTGGCGCTACGCAGAAGCTCATGAATTTATAAAATGCCTGCTTGCAACGGTAGTTGCTACAGCAATCTTTGTAACAATAACATGGTTTTGGCTCAGGCCGCCGGTGGTTTCTGCGAGAATTCCGATTACTGTATATTTCCTGTCGTCCATGATGGCGGGAATCACCACTCTTTTTTTACGAATGGCATACCGCGCATACCGCACAACACGAATCGGGCTAAAAACTACAATGGACATGAAAAAAGTCATGATTGTAGGTGCGGGAGAGACAGGTAACGCAGTGCTTCTTGACTTGTATCGTGAGCCTAAACGCCGCCATGAAGTCATTTGCTTTGTTGATGATGATATAAATAAAGTCGGTCGGAAAATCCAACGGATTAAAATTGAAGGCACAACGGAAGATATTCCTAAGCTTGCGGACAGGCTAGGTATCGACATAATAATCTTGGCAATGCCAAGTGTCAGCACCATGGAGCGCAGCAGAATAACAAATATTTGTGCCAAGACAAAATGCCAGCTAAAGAAAGTTCCTGATCTATATACACTTGTGACAGATGCATCTTCGATTGTTGCGCAAATCACTGATGTGAGCATTGATGACCTGCTCGGGCGCGATGTAGTGGACGTAGGCGAGCAAAAGACCGAGTATCTGGAAGGTAGAGTCGTAATGATTACCGGCGCGGGCGGGTCCATAGGTTCTGAACTTTGTCGCCAGGTAGTTTCGCAAAACCCGAAGAGCCTGGTGATGGTTGATATCAGTGAAAATAACCTATACGATATTGAGCAGGAACTGCTTCGTAATCTCGGCAAGAGAAAAAAACTTTCGCTGATTGCGCAAATCGCTTCTGTCCGAGATGAAAATAAGATGGATCTGATTTTTGAGCAATATCGTCCTGATGTAGTTTATCATGCGGCCGCACATAAGCATGTGCCGCTCATGGAATCATCGCCAGAAGAGGCGGTTAAAAATAATGTTTTTGGTACTCTAAATGTCGCGCGCTGTGCAGACAGGCATAGAGTTGGACGATTTGTGATGATTTCAACGGACAAAGCGGTAAACCCCATAAACGTCATGGGCGCAACAAAGCGCATCTGTGAGATGATTATCCAATCAATGGCACAAGTGAGCCAGACCGAATTTGTTGCTGTGCGCTTCGGAAATGTTTTGGGGTCAAATGGATCCGTAATTCCGCTATTTAAAGACCAGATTGCTGCAGGCGGGCCTGTTACGGTGACACATCCCGACATAATAAGATATTTTATGACAATTTCAGAAGCTGTGAGCCTTGTGCTCACTGCAGGGGAGATGGCACGAGGCGGTGAAATTTTCGTACTTGATATGGGAGAACCTGTTAAAATACTAGAGTTGGCGGAATCCCTTATTCGTCTGTCTGGGTATGAGCCGTACAGAGATATTGGCATTAAATTTGTGGGACTACGCCCGGGCGAAAAACTGTTTGAGGAATTGCTTAAAGATGAGGAGGGCCTAAACCGCACAGAAAATCAGAAGGTATTCATAGGCTCGCCAATTGAAGTTTCGCCCGAACATTTATTCAAGGCACTGCACGCCCTTAAACCAATGGCAGAAAATAATGATATAGAAAAAATAATGAAAGTACTGCACGAGCTGGTTCCAGAATACGGAGAAACAGAAAACGTCTCCGTTTTGGAGAAAATCATTTCAAAAAACCACCTCGCCTAGCAATAAATTACTTTGGAGGATTTTATGAAGACAATTAAAAAAGCGATATGTTTAGTCTTGACACTACTTATACTGGTACCTGCTATTGTTGCAGCGCCCGCGGCCCTCGCCTTTGGGGGGCAAAGTTCAACGGTAAGTGCGGGTAGCGGGCACACAATGGCGATTGATACTGGTGGAATCCTTTGGGCTTGGGGCGACAACAGTCAAGGTCAGCTTGGTGATGGTACACTGATATCACGTAGAAGCCCTGTGCAAATTATGGATAATGTGTCTATGGTGTCCGCTGGTGATAGGTATAATTTTGCGATCAGAACCGATGGTACTCTATGGGCATGGGGTCAAAACGACAGAGGGCAACTAGGCGATGGAACAGCAATTAACAGACGTACCCCTGTCAAAATCATGGAAGATGTAATTTATGCCTCTGCAGGCTGGAAACGGACAGATGGTGGTCTTGCAGATGGTGTTGATGACTTTATAGATGTAAATAATGTGCCCGAAACAGGTCTTTTATGGCAACATTCGTTGGCGGTTACAAGTGATGGTACACTTTGGGCATGGGGTGATAATAATGCAGGGCAATTAGGTGATGAAACACTGGTAAATCGACATTCACCCGTCAGGGTTATGGAAGATGTTGTTTCCGTCTCGGCAGGTAATATGTTTACAATGGCAGTCAGAAGTGATGGAAGTCTATGGGCATGGGGTCAAAATGATCGGGGACAGTTTGGAATTGGAACAATTGTTGGTAGCCGTATACCAATTAAAATCATGGAAGATGTTTCTGAAGTATATGCAGGGGACTCATATGCTATGATTATAAGAACTGACGGCAGCCTATGGGCGATGGGTCAGAATGATAGAGGGCAGTTTGGAAATGGAAACAGGGTCAGCAGCCGTGTACCATTAAGGCTAAAAGAAAATGTAATATCTTTGGCCGCAAGCGGTAATCATACAATGGCGCTTATGTCTGACGGTAGTTTGTGGGCATGGGGTCAAAATGACCGAGGCCAATTCGGAAACAATACCACAATCAACAGCAATATTCCTGTTAGAATTACCGATGGTGTTGTAGCGGTATCAGCAGGAGATAAGTTCACCGTTGCTATAAGAGAAGACGGTACATTATGGACATGGGGACTTAATAACAGAGGGCAACTGGGTAATGGTTCGGCGGTTAACAGTTTTTCTCCTGTCAGGATTATGGCAAACATCTTGCAACCAGATCTTATACCACGCACTGCACCACCAAGCATCACTGCACCTATTGCCGACATAAGAGTTGTCCTAGACGGCACTACTCTGCGTCTTGATACACCTCCGATGACAATAGACGGAAGAACGCTTGTACCGCTTAGGGGCATTTTTACAGCAATGGGCGCGGAAGTAAATTGGAATCCAGACACATTGGAGATTGAAGCAGTGAGAGGTGATACCACCATCTCACTTACAGTTGGGAGCAATGTGCTGATTAGAAATGGTCAAAATATACAATTGGAAGTTCCGGCGATTGTAATGGACGGCAGAACCATGGTGCCCGCCCGCGCAATAGCCGAAAGTTTCGGTGCCGAGGTCCATTGGGATAGTGGTACGAGAACCGTTGTAATAACAGATGAGCTATAACGTTCTACTGTTCAAACACAACATCACCTATCTTGATGATTTCCCCACTTCGCAGTACAAGAAGGGCGCCAATAACATGCGGAGATTCCTGCAGCAAATCGCTGGCAACTACACTGCCAACATGCAAAACTACAGAAGTTAGGGCATCACCATAAAGTGCGTTTTTCGTTACGATTGTTGCGCTGATAATATCGCTCGCAACAGGCATTCCTGTTTGTGGGTCAAGAATATGGTGATAGGAAATATCATTATACTCAAACCGCCGCTCATAAACTCCTGATGTTATTATCGCCGCCTCGGAGGTTGTGATTACTCCCAAAAGCCCAGCGTCTCTGGCAAATGGCTGTCGGACTCCGATTCGCCACTCTCCACCATGTGGACGTTGTCCTACGACAGACACATCTCCGCCCAAATCTATTACAGCGCCTGAAACACCGGCGCCACGTAAAAAATCACCCAATCTGTCGAGCATAAACCCCTTTGCAATTCCACCCAGATCAATCATGGTATCCGAATTTTCAAGGGTTACTGTATTTCCACTAATTGAAACAGTACGATAGTCTACCGTGGCCGCGGCATCACGCAAGTCAGCCTCATCAGGCAAGCCTGACTGTCCGCTGAAATCCCAGAGTCTTGTAAGCCTACCGATTGTGATATCAAACTTACCATCAGATAGTCTGCCGTGGTAGATGCCCGCCTCTAAAATCTCAACGGTTTCAGGGGAAACACTAGTCGGAGCTCCGCCTGCATGATTTATTCGCCATATGTCACTGCCAACGGCTGTGATGCTAAACAAAGCTTCATAATGCTCAATTAGCGAAAATGCTTCTTCAAGAATACTCTCCGCCTCTGTTATCAGAGTAGCGTTATTTTGAACATCAATAGTGATAGTGCAAAACGTATCAAGAAAAAATCTAGTATCACTAACTGTAACATTTTCCGGTGTACTATCAGAACAACCGGTTATGAAGATGATCATTATTATAAAAGCGGCGACTGCCACACGGCGCACAGCGCCGCCAATGTGTATTTTCATGAATGCACCTCTCTTGTCTATTGATGTGGGAATTTTAGTACTATGCAATTATATTCCCTTTAAAACAAAAAGGGAATGCTTTTTTGTGTAATCTCAGAATTGCAGCTATCCCAAAATTGCACTCCCACTCACAACATATTATATTTATAGATCTTAATAATGGAGGAAAAGCAACTTGAGACATATAAAACAAGCAGTGGTATTATTACTAGTTCTGGCAATGATTTTGCCTATGGGAGTCTCGACACTGGCATCTGAGGAACCTGTGCTTATCATACTTGGCGATGGTGTAGAGCAGGAAATGAGTTTTACTCGTACAGAACTGACAGCCATGACAGCGCATATTTCTTTAAATGCATATTCGGCTTGGAATACATGGCCTACTCGCTCTGTACACCATGCGGAAGGTGTCGCCCTTGCAGAGCTTCTGAGACTTGCGGGACTCAAAAACAATGCAACTACGATAAATGTTGCGGAAGCTCCGCAGGCGCAAGGTGTTCCGGGTTATAACATGACATTTCTCTTAGATGATCTTCTGGATGTTCGCTACACCTTTGAGGGTGGGAGAAGACAAGTTCCGGCGATTATAGCATTCAGGCAGGGGAGAAGTTTTGCAGAAATGGAAGATACACCGCTGCGCCTTATCTTCGGACAACTCACAGAGCAAGAGCAAACTACAATGGGCTTTGTCAGGTCTACAAGATATATAACAGTAACAACTGATCCAATAAGACAAGTGCCCGTGCCAGAAGCAACGGCGCAGCGCCGTTCTGATGGCAGGTATGACATCACACTCACAAGCATTAACGCAAACGCAAAAATCCACTATACCACCGATGGCTCAGTTCCGACTGTCAGCAGTACAATGTTTAATATAAGTGCACCCCACTGGCAACCACATCTGAATGTACCATTTACAGTCAGCGGTGATACAGAAATAAGAGCAATTGCTGTAGCAACAGGCTTTGCTAACAGTGAGGTACTTAGATTTACACCATCCACGATAGAAAATGGTAATGAACCGCCGTCTGAGGATTTAGACAATCCGGGTATGGAAAACTTTGTAAGAACAGGCAGCTACCAGAGAGGACAGTTTACGGATGTTAATGAAGACCTATGGTTCGGTTACAATAGGGATAGAGTAATAGCAAAAGCCTTTGAGTATGGGCTAATGAGGGGAACAAGTGCAACCACATTTAACCCGACAGGCAATGTCACCATTGCCGAAGCCATCGCCATTGCCGCAAGAGTGCATAGCATTTACACTACAGGCACAGCAAGCTTTACCCAAAGCAGCCCATGGCATCAAGTTTATGTGGACTATGCCATTGCAAACAGAATTATATCAGCGGGCGATTTCACGAATGTAGGACGTGGTGCAACACGCGCCGAAATGGCATATATATTCGCAAATGCATTACCGCAAAACGAATTTCAGAGACAAAACACCGTAAATTCTCTGCCTGATGTTGGGAGCGCAACACCCTTTAGAGCCTCAATTATTCTGTTATTTGAAGCAGGTGTACTTACAGGAAACGATGCCGCAGGCACATTTCTCCCCAACAACAATATCTCCCGCGCCGAAGCCTCAGCAATCATAAGCCGTGTAATTCTACCCGAAACAAGAGCAACCGGCGGAGTTTTCTAGTAAAAAAATAAACCAATGAACAAAACCCCCTGTCTAGCCATCTTTTAAAGGCTAAGCAGGGGGCAATTTTTGTGTCTTGTGGACGATTTCAAAAACTCAATGTATGACATATTGCCGGTGTTTTAGCATTCCATTATGTCTTCTTAATAAACCGTTCGCCACATTTTGGGCAGGTCACTTGCAATTTGCCCTTGCCCCTTGGTACGCGCAATGTATTTGAACAACTTGGGCACTTGAAATACTTATAGACCTTCCCATCTCGGAGTCTTGAAAAAAGGCGGACAAACTTTGTGCGTATGGGCCACCAGTAGCGAATGAACCTGTCATTTTCACGACGGCGGCGGATAATATTCCTTGAAAGCATACGAAAGAGAGCCAAAGCAATTACTGCATATGAAACATACAAAAGCAGTGAAAGTCCTGTTACAGTACGGGCGAGTGAAAGGACGAGCGAAAATATGATCATCGCGATGTTTAGATGATCAGGACCATATCTGCCTACCATAAATTTGCGAAGAAAATTCCTTATCACGCCATATCCCCCAAGATTTATATAAAGATTAATATACCATTATTCTATTGGGAAAAACAGGCTTTTCACACAATATTTACATATGGCATCTCTCTATACATCGCCGGCAATTAAGGAAAGCTGAACTTTGTGGCAGTGCATTATTGGTAAACTAATACTTAAACTTGCCGCCGCCGATAAATTCACGCAGAATTGAATCAGCAGGAACAACATCAGGTGAAATTTCATCAAAATTTTCAAGAGCGGGAAGTACTGCCCTGAGCTCATCAAGCCTATCCACACTATCGGAAACATCACTAAATGCCCTCAAAGCAAAACGCTTCATTACAGGCACCTCGTATGGCATTGAAGAATCAAAGAGCAAATCAGCCTTGTGCTTAAATGGAGAGATATACTTTTTTTCCCCATGACGGACATTAGCCCACATTTGAAGTGTTGCGGAAGCATCCGTACCCCTGAAAAGTTCATCTCTGACAATTCGGCGCAACAAGCGTGTCCAAGTTCTCTTAAACAATACTTTACCGTCCATTTCAATGTCAGAGCGTGCGCTTATGTATAACTTAAACGCATCGGGATGCTCAGCGCAAAGCATATCATTTAGAGCATGAATCCCCTCAAATATTACAACCTCGTCCTTGCCCAATTTTAGAGGCTTTTCCTTAGTCGTGTCGCGGGACTGAAGCTTAAAACTAAAATGAGGGATAATAACTTCCTCCCCTCTTTCAAGCATATGAAAATGTTCGTTTAGGAGCTTTAAGTCAAGGCAGTATGGCGACTCCAAATCAAGCTCCCCATCTTCGGTGCGAGGGGCCTCTTCAGGGCTGTGCCGTATATAATACTTATCCAGAGATACAGTGGTTGCGTGTATGCCGAGATTTTCAAGAGCACTGCATGTTTTAAGTGCGGTTGTGGTTTTTCCGGACCCTGAGGGACCCGATAAAAAGACAACATTGTTGATCTCAGAGCGTTCTTTAATCATTCCGGCAGCTTCCATTACTTTGCGCGTATAAATAGCCTCACATTCCTGTGAAAACGCAAGCGGATTTGTATTCGCCCGCTTATTTATTTCCTCGATGCTATATGGATATGGCATTTTGTTCCTCCTACACTACGTTAGATGTTTCTGAAATAAAACTCAAAATTTTATCGTATTTATCCTTTAACTTTTCTTCATAAAGGATATATTCCTTGGGATATTTTGCGTTGAAAATTCTATCAATCCTACCATCGGGCGAAACAAGTTTTGTCACTCCACCGCCACCCAATGCAAGAACTGTGCATAGCTCTTCCATCATGCAAATATTATAAATACCCTCATGACCCGAAAGACACCAACCGGTGTTTTCAAAACCACCTGAGGTATATTTTTGGCGATACAGATAATAGGGTTTGTAGCCGCTACCTGAAAGCTTTGCAAAAGCATAACCCAGCATAGCCCCAACCTCAGCACCGGACGGAACTTCTGTGCCTTCCAGCATAACCTTTGAACCCTTTTTTAAAGACAATGTATGAACCGTAATGTTTTCTGGGGCAAACTCAACAATTGCATCAACAGTACGCTCAAAGCTCTTCAGAGTATCGGCAGGAAGACCTGCAATAATATCCATATTCATTGCGGCACTTGATTTTCGCACAAGCCCTGCAGATACAGAAATATCGGTGCTACTATGATTGCGCCCTATTGCAGCAAGTACGCTATCAGACATTGACTGTGGGTTTATGCATATGCGGTCAGCTCCGAATTTTC
>Ga0209755_10008634_pt1 | contig 10868 bp, 8 predicted proteins | sample TergutCo191P1_FD_187301 | JGI IMG/M metagenome (GOLD analysis project Ga0209755, IMG submission 187301) | Cornitermes sp. P1 segment gut microbial communities from Petit-Saut dam, French Guiana - Co191P1 (SPAdes) (version 2) | ecosystem: Host-associated > Arthropoda: Insects > Digestive system >... | reverse complement strand
ATCCTGCACAGTAAGCTTCGCGCTACCGATAGCTTTCTTGCGAAAAGCTTTTAATGCGTCGCGTTCGAAATCATCAAACTTTACATAGGGCACAGGAACCCCGTCCCATGTTTTTCCTTGTTTGCGGAGTATGAACTCATCAAGCTCCCTTCCGTTAAGCAATTGTGTCGTTGCTCCAGAACGCAAGTAATACTTGCCTTTGCAACTTATTGGGAATGAATATGGATTCGTAGTTATCCGTATGAAATACTCACCATTTTCTTCATGCAAGTCAACAGCAGGAGTAATACCCATAGCACTGCGTATTTTATTTGGTAAATCTTCCAGAAGCTTTTTCGGGTCGGATAGTCCCACAACCTTGCCTGTATCATCATGCTTACCAATTTCCAATACACCACCGGAAGCATTGGCAAAGCCGCATACCCAATTCAGATACTTGTCGTGCCAAGATTCTTTCCAGTCTAAGTTTTGATTTTCCATTAGGGTTGCCTCAATTCTCTATAGAGAATAATACTTTCTATGATTCTTATGCGTTGTTATAATAAATGAGCTACAAAAGAAAAGCTATAATTACTAAGCATCATCTTTTTCCTCATCTTCTTCTACAGCATCTTCTTGTTTTTCTTCTGCATCATTTTCATTAAGTGAATTTAGTATTTGCTTACTAACCTCATATTCTCTTTGGAGTGCTTTTAAAATTGGAAGATGCGGTTGCATTGTCTCGATTAGTCTATTCTGCTGTCTTATTGCCTCAATCGTAGGATTGTTGATAATTGCAGAGTAATCAATGCTCGCATTTAATAACCTTGATAATTCTTGTTGCTGAGCCATAATGCCTTTTAGTACTGGAAGAGAATTTACCTGTTCGTAAACCCTAAATTCAGGCGAAAGTTCTGGCAGTATAGAAGGGGTTCTGATGACGCTAGACGTAAGTTGATTGGACAAGTCAGAAAAACTACTTATCATTGATGACATTGAACTATCTATAACTTTAGAAAAGGATAGACTTACATCAGCAAACATAGATAACATTGGCGCAATCGTCTTATTCACATCTATCCAATTCACTGATTTTACAAGTGCGTTTGCAAATCCAGCCAAAACATCAGAGAGAGTCCCAGGTTCATATTTAATCATTTCTATGTTAGAGATTGCTTTTTCTATACTTGAAGTTAACTCGTCAAGAAGTTTTATGACCTCTTTATAATCTTTAAAGTAAAAAGGCTTGCTGTGAGCGACTTTATTTCGCTCATCTCTTAACATGGAGATTTTTGCTTTAGGATTTTCAATTGGTATATCATTTGCAAAAAAACGATCCCACAGAGATTTTAGTCGTCCATCATCAATAATTGCTATAATATCCTCTTTACTCATATTGACTATAGCATCTTTTGCAAGCTTTATGTCCACAATCTCCGATGGTTCAATATCACGGCTTTCATCAAATAGAAATTTTTCAAGATAAAAAATGTCCATTTGATGTAATGCCTCTTCAATTATTTTTTCATCTCTTAATGCCTTATCTTTGATATCGGGATAATGCATTGATATCTTTTTTTTGAGTTCATCTTTTATTTCGTCACTAATTGTTTTTTCAACCCATAAAGCACCATAGGCTTTAGTCATAATTTTATAAATTAACTGCCGGACAAGCCGCTCAAATCGCTGTATTTTTGGATAGCACTTATTGCAATAATACTCTGATACCTCATCGAATGCTATTATTAAGTGATGTTCAGATAGTTTTGAGCAATCAGAGAAACGGCTGTGAGTAAAATCAAGAATTTCAGCTGTTCTGTCTTTGCGACTACAATCAAACTCAAAAATTACACTATATACTTTTTCTGAAGAATCATCATGTTGATAACTGCTGTATGAGATTGAATAACTGACGCTATACTCAGCATTTAATGGCTTTACAAGAAAAGTATTGTTTGTTACTTTACTAAAGCAAGATGTTAAAATACTCTTTATTTCTTTACTATCAAGTTTTGTTTCATTTGTTTTCTTGGGGAGCAAGACATATTCTATACGCATATTATTATACTCCCTCAACAATTGCGATTTCTTCCGGGGTAAGCCCGTACAACTCATAGACTTTTCTGTCGATTTCCTTGTCAATGGCTGTTATTTCCTCGTTTAGGGCAACCAACTGCGGTTGATATCTGTTCCAGAGATTGAGGAGGTCATCTTTTTGAATAAGGGTCAGTTTGACTTTGAGAGCTTTGACAAAGTCAGGAAAATCGAGGGTGTACCAATTTGCAGAGATTTTTAGCTTATCAAGTTCACTTGAAAGCAACACTGTAAAATGATAGTTTAGATTCAACAAATCAGTGTTCAGCATGAGCATCTTATCAACTAAAGCAACGAACAATCCTTGTTCGCTTGATGTGCAACGCTTAATTGGCAATAATCCCAAATGAAAAAGCTTAACTTGTGCCATTGCTTCTCCTTTTTCGGGGTTTATTGTCCAGTAATACCAGTCAACCAACTTTGAATTGAGAACAGCCAAAACATATTTCAAATAATATGGCGAATTTTCTTTATTCAGCAGGATGTGTGTATTGTCGCGCAAGATAATACCACCACCTATGAGTGTGCCAATAATTGAGTCACCGGTTTGACGGAAAATAAGCTTTTCTTTGGCTTCAAATATTCCCGGCTCACGTGGTGCTGCCAACCATTCACCATATTTTATCCAGTAGTTTTCGCGCCACAGTAGTTTATATCTTTGAAAGTAGCTTCCTCCAACTAGCGGTAAAAAAGAATCGTCATCTCTAACTTCTGAAGTAAAGGGCTTATCTTTCATAGTTTGCTCTGTTTGAGCAGGCTTACCTTTTCCTTTTTCGTACGGCTTTACACCGTTTTTTATAGTCAGTGTGTCCATGACTAAATCTGATTGCTTGAAAACCTTATCTTTTAAAGCGTAGTCGGATTTTGTCAAACGAGGGTTAATAAAATCTTGATTAGCTAAGATTGACTGTTCAATGCTGTGCTCATAGATTATTTCATCATCTCTCACTATTCTTACATGAACATTGTTGCCTTTATTTATTTTTTTGATAACCAATGTATCAACGTCAACTGTAGCATCTGAAAAGACCTTGTTAGTATGCTCGACAATTTGTATAACTCGGTATTTCGACAATAGTTCGTCTCGGAACATTTTTGCAGTGGCTATAAGCTTCCAGGTATTTGGGGCTATAAAGCTGAGATAGCCAAAGGGTTTAAGTAAATAGCTGAGTGAGAGTGCATAGAATGCAAAATATGTATCATTTAGAGCATTTGAGATTCCCCAATTGCTATACAGCTTAACAAGGTGATCGATTTGTGACTTGGTCAGTTTCGCTCCATAAGGTGGATTCCCAACTACAACATCAAAGCCACCGTGAGCGAAAATCTCCGGAAACTCCTTTTGCCAATCAAACGCTTTGTTCCCGGTAACTCCCGGGTCGTCGATTAGGCTGTTTCCGCATTTAATGTTGCCATCCATTGTAGTCAGATGTTTGCCTTTTTGTGCTGTCTTAAGCCAAAGCGATAGCTTGGTAATTTCAACGCTTTCAGCATTAATGTCAACACCGTAAATATTGTTTTTCAAAATATTCTTAACATTGTCTTCAGAGCCGTATATAGTGCCAATTGTGTGGTTGTCGAGGATGTCGTTTACACGTTTATTTTCCGCAAGAAGATAGTCAAAGACGTATACTAAAAATGCACCTGAACCGCAGGCGGGGTCTAAAACCTTGACATCTTGCAAAAATGCCTGATACCTTAAATATGCTTCGTGTTCACGTTTAGCATAGTTTTCATCAAGAATATCTTCTTTTAGCCCAAATTCATTTTTAAACTTATCCTCATGTTCACGAAGGTAAGCACCGAGAGAATTATCTACAATGTAGCGAACTATATAACCGGGAGTGTAGAATATTCCGTCCTTTTTGCGGCGCGATATTGCCAGTTCTTTTAGGTCGTCGCCATCTTTAACTTTTGCTTTTATTTCCTCAAGATCGCTTATGGATTGTTCAAAGATATGTCCAAGTATTTCAACACTTAAATCGTCAATGAAGTCGAATTTTCCAAGTTCGGCTATATTAAGAAGTGCCTCATCACCAATAATCAGGTTGTTAAGTTCAGCATCGGATTTGAAAAGACCGCCGTTATAACCGTCCGGTATCTCCAACTTTCCCGATCCCGTATCTATGGCATTGAAGAAAGCTTTGAACATATCCCAGACACTGCCGCCAAAGGCAGAGTTCTCGGCAGATGCAATAACTTTTTGCAAAGTATTGTCAGGTAAAAGCCCACGGTCTTCGGCAAAGAATACAAACACTAGGCGGTCAGTAATCTTTTGTGCCTTATTGATCACAAAGTCAATATTGTTTCTGATTGCTTTGTTTTTCTTCCAGATTTCCCTGAGCAACTCCAATCTTGCACTTTTATATTGTTGATAGAATTTGTTGCAGATAGCTTCTTTTTCAATGAGCAATTCTGAAAGCATACTTTCTGTCTTAGATATTCCGGTTTTAGCAACAAAGTTTACTGCCTTAAGTAAGATATACCAAGATTTGAAAGATATGAAATCATCATCAGGATTAGTCAGATCGTCAAGTGTCCAAACCTCGTAATCAAGCTGATTATCTTGATATAGGCGAAATTCATAGAAATTTGATACTATGACAAACGGACAACGGCGATATTGAGTTTTGTATTTGAAACCCTGTTGTACCGGACTCATGTTCCCCTCGCGCTGCTGCGGTCGGTCGAGCGGAATACTTGCACCTTTAAGCTCTACAACAGCCGAGATATTCTCACCGTTATAGCTGATAACAGCATCAGGCAATTGACCTTTCTCTGTTGTTGCCTTTGGCTCAAAGCTCCATGGATTAGCCGGCTTTTCGGCATAACCGAGTATAGTGATGAAAAAATCACGGTTATAAGATTGCTCGCGACTGGTTTCTTTGTCTGTTTTCAGCGTGCCTTGATGGTAATCATTATGCCATGTTTTTACAATTTCAATGAAAGGCATGACATCATCGGTCGCAACCTTTTGAGCCATGCTTTTTAGTTTGTTTTTTCCGAACAGTCCAGCCATCAAATCACCTTTTATTTACATACTCTCACATTGTGCTAGGATTAGTGTCATTGTACAGGAAGAACGCTTTATCTTCAACAGTATATTTAACGCTGCCTGCTTGTCTCATTAATCCATTTGGTAAAAGCGTTAAGCGATAATATCCCAAAGCGGCAAGCATCGCGTTTTTCCTTTGCTTCTTTGCTCCAAGCCTCAAAATCTGATTTCGCCATATAATCCATCTCTACACGATTATACATCCTGTCGTAAGCTTTACGGTGTATTAAAAGCACCGGATCACTCTTACGCTTTTTAAGTGCGACAAGATGTGCTCCTATTTTACTACATGGACGTTCTTGACCGGGCATTATGCGGTCACAGTAAAGACTATCCGAACGCCCGTCCGGTATGAATAACTTTCCGCAACATTGACATCGCTTATATTTTACATCATGCAAAATCATCTGCACAAGTTCATAGCGCATCATATCATCAATCGTTTCAAGAATGGTCATATTTTCATACTGATTTGAGTCATTGCTGATCTTATCGATGTAATTCTCAAATCTGCTGTGCCAGTACTTCTTAAAATACTTATCCTCATGCTCCAATTTATATAACCGGAGCATTGCTGATTGCTTTCCATTATCTGAATCAGTAAGCACTTTATCAAGTGTACTTTCAACAACAGTTTGCCGTTCTTCAATGCAATTTATGAAAACAGAAATAAATAGATACTTCTGTACATCAGTTGTTTCATCTATGGATCCATCAGCAAAAAAGCCTTCATTAGCAAATTGTCGTATCTCGCTCCGATATGTCAGTACGCGCTCGTCAATGAGTCCTTCCAGTAAGAAATTGAAGAGCGTTATTAAATATACCGAAAAATAATTGTTGAGTCCGAGATATTTCTCAATTACAGTCCATAATCCCATTGCAATAAAATCATACTCACTTTTCTTTTTTCTTAAAGCAACATACTTCTTCCATATGTCTTCAAAGATAATCTGTACACTTTCCAAATCGAACCATGCGAAGTCAATCAAGCATTTCCCAAGTTTATTTTTTATCGAAAATTCGTCTAAAAATCTATATTTCGAAAAAATAAAGTGAATATTGTCATCAGAGAGGTATCCCACAGCTAATGGGTATCTCTCTTTTTTCTTGTGTTTCTGCACTATTTCGTCCTCCTGCTAAACGATAGCTATTGAATATAATTATTTTTCTTCTCGTCCCTAGACATACCGCCTCGTGTGCACGTAAGATAGACTCCTAGACTATGATACGCTGACACACATATCGTTCAGATTGTATCAGATACAAAACCAAAAGTAAAGGAGAGATTTTATAAAAACAAAACTGAATGACCGTCCAAGCGGAATACTGTTCCGGTGAAGTAAGCGATGAATCGTAAAAGCGAAGAGCTTGCCAAAGAACAGATAACGGGAAACTGCCGAGCAGGGTAAGTTCTCAGGAAACCGTGAAGATAGAGCGGCGAAAGTGATTCACACATTTGCATAAGATTAATAATAATCATAAAATGAAAGTAAAAAGGAGCGTGAACAACAATGAATGAGTTGGCAAAAAATTACACAGGCAGTCATACAGGCATATCTTATACCCTTGTTGGCGATTATTATCTTCCCGACATAATAGCGCCGGAAGTATCCCACAAAGCAATCGGACGGTTCGGACGTGAAAGACTTGAGTATCTCAAAAACCACAGCAGACTTCTTTACACCAATCTTCTTACTTCCGGTAAACTTAATGAGCATTTAATTGATACCGATGAAACTGCAAATGACCGTATGGATTTTATTTCCAAGCAGATTGCACAGTGTGAAGGTGTAACAGAAAAACTCAAAGCTGACAACATGATGTTGTGGGTTCAGAAAATGAATAACATCCGAAACCGGGTAACTGAAATCATCCGAGATGAGTTGATATATGTATAAACAATAATCAAATAACGGAGAAATCTACAGACTGCTTTTTGAAAGGGAAAGCAGTTTTTTCTGTTTATATAAGAAAAAAGTGAAAGAAGTGATATTAGCGTTCCTATGATGTAACGAGCAAAGGGTTTGTGTCGCCACAGGCTCCAAAACCCTCTCTGCGGCACGGTATCCGTGCCTGTTAGGGACGCTGTCCCTAAAACCCTGTTAACAACAAATATTATAGAAGAAATGAGGATAAGAAAAATGCGCAAAAGAAATACACATATCAATTTACGCACGACTCAGCAGGAGAAACAACGGTATCAGCGAAATGCTAAAATATGCGGACTGCCGCTATCAGAGTATCTTCGTAAACTGGCAAATGGATATGAACCGAAGCCTGCCACAATAAATGAATACTCTGACTTAATCGGATTTCTGACTGATTTGTACAACGAGTATCGGGACTACGGTAGTGAAGTAAACTCAGAAAAGCTTGCTCAGTTGATTTTGAGCTTACAAGAATCTATGTGTCCGGTGAAGTCAAATGGCGACAACTAAAATCTGGGCAGTCCGTGACAATCTGGCAAGAGTGGTTGATTATGCAGAAAACCATCTCAAAACAGCAAACCCAAACGCCTACACAGAGCGAGAATTGCAAGACTTACAGCAAGTGCTGAGTTATTCAGACAATCCCGAAAAAACTGCAAAACAACATTTTGTCACAGGAATCAACTGTATTGATAAATATGCGTATTGGCAAATGTCAGCGACAAAGCAGAGGTTCGGTAAAACCGGTGGTAATCTCGCATACCATGCGTATCAGAGTTTTGCTCCCGGTGAAGTAACTCCCGAAAAGTGCCATGAGATTGGAGTACAGCTTGCTAAAACATTATGGGGCGACAGATACGAGGTGTTGGTAACTACGCACATCAATACTAATTGTCTACACAATCATTTGGTTGTGAACTCTGTATCTTTCGTTGACGGAAAGAAACTGGATAATAATTACGCAATGTATTTCAAAAACTTGAGAGCCGAATCAGACAGGCTGTGCCGAGAGCACGGACTATCAGTAATAGAGAATCCCGGCAGAGCTTCCGGCAGCCGATGGATGCAGCAAGCTGAAAAGCGTGGTGAGCCGACATTGTATAACGTAATGAGGTCGGATATTGATAATACTATACAGCAGAGCATGACATCAAGGCAGTTCTTCCGGAATCTCAGACAATTGGGATACATTGTAAACGATGACCCAAACCGCAAGTACGCAACAATCCGACCATCCGGAACAAAAAACAATATCCGTTTCAAAACGCTTGGCGAGGATTACACACCTTCTGCTATAACAGAACGGATACTGGCAAACAAGTTTCCTGTTATACAGCAAAGACCAGAAGTGCGGTCACAAAGATACACCCTGCAAGGTAGTTTCAAGACCGTACGGAAAATCACAGGACTGTATGCGCAGTATCTGCATTACTGTTACCAGTTAGGTATTATTCCTAAAAAGCGTGAAAACCCACCACCGCCGTTATCGCCGCAAATGCGGGCTGCTGTCCGTTTGGTGCAAAAATACTCTGATCAAATACGCTTGATGGGTAAACATCGAATAAAAACTGATGTTGATCTAAAAGCATTCATAGCGGAGCGAAAAAGCGATTTAGGCGACTTAGAGCGGCAGCGAGGCAAGGTTTACAACCGCATGAAATCCGCAAGAGCACCGGAGGATTTGGAAAAACTCAAATCCGATCGTGACGAGTTATCCGGTGCTATAAAAATTATCAGGAGAGAGCTTTGGCTCTCTTTTGACATTTTAGAACGTAGTGCAGAAATTGAAAAGCAACTGCGCTTTGAAATGAAACTCCGGGCAGAACACTACAACACTAAAAACAAAAACAGAGATAAGAAAGGATTAGAAAATGAAAAACGATACTCAAAACAATCAATTAACCGTTGAGGAAATTACACCAACTTCAAAGAAAGGCGATATTACAAAATTGAAAAATGATATTAAAACCCTGCCGACAAACGAAAACCCAGTTTCCCCGCAAGAAACAAATGCCGAAATGAGCCATGATAAAATCGAAATATTGCCGATTTCCGCACTAACCGATTTCAAATCGCATCCATTCAAGGTTTCAGAAAATGATGATTTCAAGAAGCTGATGGACAGTATAAAAGAAAACGGCATTATTATCCCTGCTGTAGCCAGACCAAAAGACAACGGCTATGAACTCATTGCCGGACACCGGCGTAAGGCTGTCTGTGAAAAACTCGGCATTGATACAATGCCTGTTATCGTGCGTGAGATGACTGATGAACAAAGCACGATTTTCATGGTAGATTCTAATGTCCAGAGGGAGAACATCTTGCCAAGCGAGAAAGCCTTTGCGTACAAGATGAAAATGGAGGCTGTGAAGCGACAGGGACAACGTACCGATTTAACCTCGTCGCCAGTGGCGACAATGTCGAAAGGTACAAGAACTGCGGATGTTATTGGCGGTCAATTTGGCGAAAGCAAGGATACTGTACACAGATACATCAGACTTACGGAACTTAACCCACAATTATTAAAGATGGTAGATGAGGGCAAAATAGCCTTCCGTCCAGCGGTTGAACTTTCATTTCTCACGAAAGGACATCAAAAACTACTGCTGTCCGCTATGGACGTCGAGCAGTCTACCCCATCACTGTCGCAGGCTCAAAAGATAAAAATGTATAGCCTCGAAGGCTTGCTCGATGAAAATAAGGTTACAGCTCTAATGCGTGAACAAAAGCCAAATCAGCGTGAGTGTATCAAAATCCCTTATGACAAAGTAAGAGATATTGTGAAAAAAGATATGACAATAAAGCAGATTGAAGATTTCATCTTCAGAGCTATGACTGACTATCAACGAAAACTTCAGCAACAACGAAGCGGCGATGCACGTTGATAGTCAGTTGTAAATACGATTATACCGCACAGGAGGATGAAATGAATAAGCTAATAAAACTAAACTCTGCTACTAACACAAACACTCATATTGAGTTTACGCCATCACAGGAACAGATTGATACGCTTGCACATCGACTGATGCCTGAGATAAAGAAATACTTTGCAAATGAGCAAGTACAGCGAGATTTTGAAAAGTGGAAGGAGAATCAGAAAAAGGCATAAACCATAATATTGGAAAGGCGTGGCATTGTAAAAGTGTCACGTCTTTTCCTTTTACACATTTCTCATACAACAGTAATTGCATTATACTGGTTGTATCAGAATAATTATACTAAAACAAACATCTAAATTGGAGGACAAGATTTAATGAATATTGTATTTTATGGTCGCTACAGCGACAGCGGACAATCAGAGCAAAGCATTGAGGGACAAAGAAAAACCTACTATGACTTCGCAGAGCGTAATGGGTACCGGATTATTGCGGAATATATTGACCGTGCAACAACAGGCACAAACGATATAAGACCGGAGTTTCAGCGTATGATTGCCGATAGCGCAAAACGTCAGTTTGAATGCATAATTGTATATCAACTTGACCGATTTTCCCGCAATCGTTACGACAGTGCAACAAATAAAGCCAGACTGAAGAAAAATGGTGTTAAGGTTTTATCAGCACGGGAAAACATCACAGACGATGCATCCGGAGTATTGATGGAGAGCGTACTCGAAGGTATGGCGGAATATTTCTCTGCTGAACTCAGTCAAAAAGTGAAACGTGGCATGACACTCACTGCCGAGAAATGCGAGTTTACAGGTAGCGGTGTGCCTTTAGGTTACAAAATTGTTGATAAGAAGTTTGCAATCAACAAGCAAGAAGCTCCAATAGTAAAACGCATTTTTGAAATGTACCTTGCAGGCAATAAAA
>Ga0209755_10008633_pt1 | contig 10870 bp, 6 predicted proteins | sample TergutCo191P1_FD_187301 | JGI IMG/M metagenome (GOLD analysis project Ga0209755, IMG submission 187301) | Cornitermes sp. P1 segment gut microbial communities from Petit-Saut dam, French Guiana - Co191P1 (SPAdes) (version 2) | ecosystem: Host-associated > Arthropoda: Insects > Digestive system >... | reverse complement strand
AAAAAACACACACACACACACACACACACACACACACACACACACATACACATACATGAAGACAAAAGTATGTTTCACATCTTTGACAGCAATATATATAGTGTAGCAATACCCAGAAAGCACTGTTGTGCTTCGATAGCAATGTTATAGGTATTTACTACATTTCTGATAGAGACATGCGCGTCAACAATAAAAGAGGAAGGCATTTTTGTTTTTCCATGGCAACAATGGTTGTGCAAATGCACCACAGTTTACATCATATGCAGTGATGGTGTGAACATCTGTTTGGCCAGGTGCAAAATTTTTTGTGGGGCTCAGAAATAAGCACAGTAACAAGGAAGGAACAAGAAGAAACATACATTTTTTAACATCACATGCAAAAGTAATGCTACGGTACATCAAAATAAACTGCAGAAATACACAGTTTTAGAATATGTACTTAATTTTGCAAAAGCAGCTCGCACATTATAGTATAATTTATTTTTTCGCAATTGCGTTTTTGATTACTAACAATTATAATGAAGAAACGCACTACCAACTGATCATTGATTAAAGGTACATAGTTTTGTAACTAAATTACATGTTGATGAAGATCATTCTGCCAAAGCCACTGTCACAGAGGCTGTCAGCAACATCTTTAAAGCTCTAGTCATATCTGGCAGGATTGCAGAAAGATTATTACTGACAATACATATTGGTGTGTGTAGGCTTTTACAGTTCTCTAGTATAATTAATATTTCTTAACATTTTCACTCTCAGACAAATCTATTCCATCTAGATCTCCATTTAATGCCTGAAACATATCATCACAGCATATTTTTAATATCAGTTCTACTCAACATACATAATTTGTTGATACTATACTATATAAACTCCAATATGTCACCATGTTTCTCATATAATCTGTAACTTCATTTGGAACATATAATTGCAGTATCAGCTACTGTTTAAGAAACAGTTAACTGTAAAATTTTCTTCTGCATTATCTATTTGGTCCTTCACACTGGAGTAGCCTTCTTCTTTTGCTTCGATGACCAGTTTTAATTTCTGATTCTACATCTAACTGATATACAATTTATTTAGATTTGATCATATTAAGTGTATGCCTGGAACCTCCCTTTCTTCAGAAGACAGAACAACCTCTATCAGATGAACTATAGCATAATCTACATGCATGTTGAGATTTTGTAATATTTTACTCACTGATTTTATTTTTGACAGCAAATCATACCAAACAGTTAGGTTTACAATGAATTCAAATGTGGTCAGTTGCTGTTTCCTTTTAATTTTGTTATCAGATGTAATATTTCTAATTTCAGCTACAACAGCTTAACAGTTCACAACTTTAAATTGTGTAGCTTGTACTCTTTCTGTGCAACATTCCCACTGATTCCGTTAGAGGTTTTGGAGAGATGTATTTCACCTTTTTTGAGTGTCCCAACCAGACACTGATGCTGAAAATGTGGTCTATACTTTTGTAAAGTTTTAAAAAACTTAACTGCTGTAACCAAAGGCTTTGCAATCTGTCCATGCAAATTTTAAATTGTGGCTCTCACAAAGAGTATAAAAAGCTCTTTGGATTTCCATGTAAAATATTTATAAGTACTTGATGTTGCCAACCGGTCGTCCCTTATTTCCCAGGGTTGACCTTCACTATTTTTTTATTTATTTAGTATTCCAGAGATCCATCAGAGTGGATATAGAATTTGTCATTAGGTAACAACAGGCATTAGTACAAAATAAGTCTCGACAATAAGATACATACGATATTGATTTGTGATTATAACACATAAATAAGACAAATCAAATTTATATAAGGAAATGTGATCAGTTCAGAATATACAGTCAATGAAATACTTACATAATGTAACAAGACAGAACTTAAAAACAATTCACGAGTACTTACATAAAGCACATAGACAGAAATCTTAAATCAACATACCACTATAATAAATTTTTGTGATACAGTTCTTAATTTACGATTGACTAAGGTACTCTTCAATTGTGTAAAATGAGTACGCATGTAAAAATTTTTTCAGAGCAATTTTAAATTTTTTTGGGTTACCAGCAACATTCTTAATCTCTAAGGGTAAATTATTGAAAATTGTTATCCCCAAATAATAAGCTCCTTTTTGATAAATGGTTAAGTTTGCTTGAGGAAGGTATAAATTACCTCACTGAAACAATTCCTTCCAATAACAGCGCAGGGCTGCACATGCTGAACCTACTTCACGTTGGCCCCACTATACACACATTGCCTACCTTGTTAAGATTTGCGGAGATCGCTGCTCTGTGAAATGAATTACAATTGTATTTGGGAACAAAAAATAGCTGCCAAGCATGCTTTGAAGTGTTACAACATGCTACATAAGTTGCACCCAGCATTCTTTGCTGATGTCCATCCCAGACACTGGTTGCTTATTACATTTTTTCAAAATATCTTCACAAGCATTTTGAATAGAATATTACAAAATGACTTTACTTCAAGTTTGTTTTATCATTCTTATATAAAATGTAAACTGAAGGCTTTGGTTAAATTATGAGTACTCCTACAACTATTGCTCATGTCCTCATTTAAGCCCTATGCAGACACAAAAGCACAAAAAACTCTCTCTCTCGCTCGCTCGCTCATCGTCCTATGCACTCACACACGGGCGTAAGCAAATGCTTACCCATGCATGACCTCTTTACTTGTTTCATTCACTTCTACATCCTCTTGCCACAGACAAACACTCAGAATTACACAGCCCCTCCTCACTTTGCTTTACAGTTTTCATGAGTCAGGATTTGAAGACTGTCTTCATTCTGTAATAAATGTCTCAGTTTCCAGCACTGAAAGCAGTTACGCATGAATACTAACTTCATGTTATGCTAAAGCTTACCAAATGTGAGCCTGTAGCTAAATCCCAGTCTCTCTGACACATTCTGCAAGAGTGCTTGCATTTGGGGACTCAGCTCAAACAAGCGCTTCTCTTCCACTGTGCGGGTGTTATTGTCTACTTCTGCCTTCCATTTTGGGCAGTTTTTATAAGCCTACAAAGGAAGCAAAACAGATATTTGGTCTTTATTGTTCAGAAGAGCAGGTAATTTCCCACGCTATGAGGGTTCACTTCGTAAATAATTCCACAGCACACAGCATTTCTTGAGAAGGTACTAGTTGTTCAGCCGATCAGTTTTAAAAAAGCAACATATCTGTTTTCTATATGGACTCAGTACATACTGCCAAGCAGACACTCCACCTCACTCGTAAAAACTAATCTGTTAATGGTGTATGAGACAAAAGTTAATGCTTAGTTTGAGAAACAAAAAACATAAAATGCAATTTGAGCACAATGTGGAATTTTTGAACGTTGAAGCTTGTGGTACATAAAGTTACCCTTAGGCCTCAAAGTTTAACGATTTCTGTGGAGAGAAGATTATCACCTCGTAATGTGCCCTGGACAACCAACCAGATGAAGAACACTTTGATTGCTTATGACTTTGTAACCCTCAGTGGAGACAAATGGAACAAAGAAAGGAACAGAAGGCACACCTACAGTAATGGTCCTTTCCCATGCCTTGACAAAGGTCCCCACATTGTTACTTAGGATGCTGGAGGACATAATTCTACAACAAATTGGAAATTAAGCATACAATATTAAGAGAACATGCCAGATGGTTCACTGACAACCCTTGATTCTTCAACATAATGGGCTACACAAAATACATTATATGAAGATCAAAACAGATCGTGTTTGAGACAATAGTCCAAATGAGGAAGTGAAGTCAGAAATTGCAGAAGACGACAAGCTACAAACCAACAAAATTGGCTTAAGGAAAGAAAACACAGATTAACATTGCTGAACTTGACAACACTAACAGCAGACCCAATCTTCCTGCTCCGTCCAGCATCATCATGCCACACCATCATACTTGCTAGGAATAAGAGAGAATTACACCAGGGCCAGCTCACAGACAACATCTTATAAACATGCCAGCTAGAAATCCTGCTGAATGACCTCACCTTCCTGTCCTTCACCGGCCAAACAAACATACCAGACTTGATGACAGTGTCCTTGCACCTGGGGCTGCGAACCAGCTGAACTGTGATAAAGGGGGCTGGTGGATATGGTCTCCATATGGTGTCACCCAATGTCAACCTACACAAAGCTGAGTCAGCTGGCTGGAATATAAGAAACGTGTAGATTGCGTAATCCAGGGCGATGTAATAAAAGGCATTAGCGATGCATCAACTAAGAACATCATATCCACGACCATTAAATGTGCTCGTGAGTGAGTCCCACGTGGTAAAGTTTGTATGTATAGACCTTAATATGAGGCATCAATAATTGCATGTATTTTGTATCTCCTCTGGGTCTAACCCGAATCGTAGTTGTGACAAAGCAAGAACAGGCTACTGCACAAAGCAACTATGAGACTATATTATCTATCCTGCATAAGCAACAGACTGTTTAACACCATAATGATACTGACAGCAAGAGAAAGGCCTACACTTCTTTTATCAGCAACATAAACTTCAGGAAGAAAGGAAGGAAGGAGCTGAAGTACATCATTTCTTCTCTAGTTCTAACGATGGACAAGTTCAGAAGGCTAAGCCTCTCATGGCTTGCGAAAAACACTGACAGGACAGGAAGATATTATAAACATGCTCTGCAGGTACCATGTTGCAGTCAGCGGCCTCGGACACTGAGAAGGCTGTAATGAAAAACGTCAAGATTGCACCAATGTGAACTTGCTAGGCAGAAGCAAACTAGCAACAAAACTGTATACTTTACTGGCTACAGTTAGCCCTTATATCTCTGAAACCCAGCAAAACCGCAGGTCTGGATCAAATCTTCTTCAAAAATCATATCCATTTCTGCTACAACTTGTCAATTTCACCCAGGGGAAGTTGTGCCTACTGAGATCAGTGTAAAAAACCCAGGAAATACAAAGTAGAATCACCAACAAAGAGCTATAGATCCATCACCTTGACCAATGTGACCTGAAAGGCATCTGATGATGGTTCAGTTCAGAATCATGGGCTCACAGCACTGGGCAGGCAGGGTTCAGAATGCACAGAACACTGAAGACCAACTCATTTTCACACACCCAGTAAAACAGGGCTCTCAGAACAAATATCCAAATTAGTAGTTCTAGTTGACTTCATCTGTTCTTGGCAAAGTACAGAGACAACTGCAACACAAGCTGGCCAAAACCAGTATCTCAACTGCCTTGACAACTCACTCAAGCATTCCTTGTTACAAATATTCATTTGTGTTCTTTTATATGTTACCATCTTATTGCACATTATTGTTTTATTTAAATTAAACTGGACAAGTCATACTTGAACATACAATTCCCATATTATTGGTTAATATAATCTAACTTATGTCAGCTGTTTACTACATTAACATTCTGGTCAGTTGTAAACCAGATGCTAGTAGTTTTAAATAAATTACACAGCAGAATAGTTTAACTTACAGAGTTAAAATTATGATTTACAAAAATGTTACATGAGAATTTTTAATGTTAGTCTTTTAAACAGCCTGGCACTGACTGGCTGTACTTGGATGATCCATCCATAGCCCATTACCATCTTCAGTCTCATTGTGTAACTTGAGGTTATAACTGCAGTGTATGCTGTGTTAAAATTATCAAAATTATGGCGGTAAAAGTAACTCCATTCTGTCCACTTAATGTGAAGGTTACACAAATCTTTCCATTTTACAAGTACAAACCTCTAAAACAGGTAATGGAGATAACAGGAATATACATTTGGAAGTATGGTTTTCCATCTACTTAATTGCTGAAAAACATTAAATAAGAACCATATTTGCTAGTAAATCTATCATGAAACAGTAAAAAATATACTGAAACTGAAACTAAATACCAAATTAATACCTAATAATGTAAGCAGGGAAACAAAATGGGCTATAGAATATGACCAGAAATTAGGAGAGGAAGGAGTTGGAGGCGTTTTCTGAGGCAGAGTATTTCTGAATTCTCTCCTTATCCCTAAACCCAAGTCCAAATAACCACACAGTCCTATACCAAAACATATACCTGAATGAGAGTATCATTTTTGAGAGCTGGAGGTAAATAAACACCAGCACTGGTTCCAAACAGCCCTTCAGCAAATGCAATGGCACTGGCCTTAGTTCGTTGAGTGTCAGTGAACCGGAACTGAAAGAAATAATAAAATGAATTAATAAAAATATGATGCCTTTGAGCAGGTCTCGTAACAGTCGATCACGCATTACGTGTATATCACAGGTATTAGTTTGTCTTGGATTCATAGAATTTAAATAAATTCAACTTCAGACTATATCATCACGATATCATTAATTACCCATCCATAAAACAAACATTCATCTATTTATACAACCTAGTATGACAGTATATGTGTCACATAAGCAAGGTATCATGTGCAACAGAACTTTTGAAACTGTATCTGGGAGGCCTAAGATTGAAGTTTCAGTTGGTCTTTCTGGCTGTCATAACCAAGATCCTATATGGACTTTTTAAATTCCTTCCTGTGTTTATGGTGATTGTTTATGTTAGCTTTGCTACAGAAATACAAAGTAAACACTTGAGAATACAGGAAAGTAGACAGCATCACACTAAGTTGGATGTTAGGAAAACAGTTTGTGAAGATGAGAACTGAATTCAAGTGATGTGTTTTTGTGAGCTTTGCTTTTGGCTACCTCAAGTCTTTTGATTGTATTAGTAGAGGATGAGCTAGCTACACATTGGGTCAATATTCTTCAAACAATGTTCTATACCAAACTTTTATACTGAAAGTCCAGAAACAGTACACTTAACTAATTCGGTTTTTAATGATCTCATCAGAGGACAGTGTATGGTTAAGTACCTTACGAACTGCAAGTGGTATGCTAAAACAGACAGGTGCCTCTGGTCAGAATATTTTGTTTCATGTAATACATGTTAATTCTTTGTATAATTCATCCCCTTCTGGTACTTCATATTAAGAACTGACACATATATGCCATCAACCACAACAAAATTTACTAGTCTCGTCTATGTGTGCTACATGTTTCGGTCATTACGGACCATCATCAGGCATTATATGCAATATTGTGTATTTAACCCTTTAAACGCCAAGTTAAATCCCATCTGCCATTTGCTGGCTTTATTAGGAGCTCACCATATTCTCCATGTTAGCGGGGTAAGTGTTAATGCCTGGGGATGGTCAGTAATGACCAAAACATGTAGCATATTTGGCAAGAAAAATAAAATTTGTTATGCTTGATGGTATCCGTTTATCAATTCTTAATGTACCTGTTAAAATGTCTAGCTTTTGAAGAATTATTGATAAACTTCTTTGTGTTCTTAAGAAGCAAAATGTGTTAAAGTGGGTGTGCCTCACTGTGTGCCTGAGCTTTCAGTCTCTTATTTATAAATGTAGTCAGGGACAGGGTAGTCCCACTACATAAAGTTAAAGTTAAAGTTGTCCCTATGCACTGCCATGAAGGCATACTGGAGGAGTGTGGTATAGCTTCATGCATCTTCAGGCTTGGCACTAAACAGGGATAAGTGATCAGCCTTACAAACTTGCATTTTACTCTTGAGGAAAGAGTCCCCAGTATGCTTCAAGTAGGAGGCTGGATGAGCCCCAGAGGTGTTCTGTTTGTTCCTGAGAAAGGAAAAACCTTATGCCTCTGCTGGTATTTGAACCATGATTTGTCAGTTGCCTTACCTATAGCCTAGTCACTATTCTGAAAATGTTGGCCTGTTTCCCGTTCTCTCTTCATGATTAAACTAAAAAGCAACTGAATATTATGATCTTCTCAGATGTGACATCACGTAGGTTTGTAGTTACAAACATTTCAGAGGATAGAACTGCCTCCATCTGCTGCTCTTATCTCTAAGGTAGAGGCAGTTTGTTCCACCATAACATTGGTACATATCTACCAAACTATACATCAAATCCCAGAACAGCATGATCTTCGTATCCACTGCAGTGTGAACTGACAGTACCACACATAAACCAACTCTCTCCAAACAGCTAATCTTTTTCACAGGATCAACTATCCCATGATCACAATACCTGTTGTTGATGGGCTCAATTGAGTAGGTGCCTTTCAACCTTTGACCTGAGGATATAAAAAAAATCCAGTTTTGGAAATTTCCTGCTACATTCAGAATACTAGATTGTGGACAAACCTCAGAAACTCACTGATAAGATTAACATGTAAAAGTTGTGCCACGCATGTGCTGAGTACTACAAGAAATTTGGCTGCAGAAAGATTAATCCATTGGAATTCTGATATTTGATTCTGTCTTATAGACACAGTTACACAAAAATGGTCCTAGATTTAAAAATATGCTTTATTGTTATTTCAGAACTGTGTCCCAGTATTTACACTACATGCAATCCAGCAAACTATTGCAGCCTATATCCATTGATGTTTCACAATCATCAAAATAATTAGCATCATCTTAATGGACAGACATTCCACAAACTTCAGAGTACATATATGCAAACAGGTTAATTCTGAAGAGTAGACTATTTATCTAACTAACTCATGGACCATTATCTTTATTGAGAATCTAATATTTCCTCAGTTAGTCAGTAAATTCCCTTCATTTTATGGAAGCTCCAGGTTCATTGCCGTGTTCATAACAGCCTGCCATTTGTCACTGTGCTGAGCCAGATCAATTCAGTCCACATCTTTCCATCCATACAGGGATCTTCCAAGTCCCTTCTTTCCATCACGTTTCCACACTAAAACCAAGCGTGCATTTCTCTTCTCCTTCATAAGTGCCACATGGCCCACCTATCTCTCTGTCTGCTTGATTTGATCGCCCAAATAATTGGGTGAGGAGTGAAAATCATGAAGCTCCTCATTACACACTGTTTTCCAGTTTCCAATTACTTTGTGTCTCCTAAATCCAAATATCTCCCTCAGCACCCAATTCACAAACAACCTCAGGCCATGTTCTTCCTTTACTATGAGATACAAAGTTTCATACCCATATAAAACAATAGGAAAAATTATAGGTCTATAGATTTTAAACCTTATATATTTAGATACATACGAGATGACAAACAATTCTGGACAGAATGGTAGTGGGCATTCCCTGAATTTATTGTGCTCTCAGAATCTTCATGCATGCAATTTTGATTAGTTAGTATTGTTTCCATATGTCAGAACTTTGCTACATTTTCAGGGAATTCAATAGCTATCTTTACATTGTGAGTATGTCCTGTATTTTGTTAATGAGACACAAATTTATAATTCGCTTTCTCAGCATTTACTTCTAGTGCAACCTTGTTACTAGCAACTATTTAAGGTTCTGTCTTCTTTATAGTATATATGTTTCCACACAACAAACTAACATTATCAGGATAGTTCAGAAGCTGCTGATGTGTCCCATTCAATATCAGTCCCTTTTGGTTTCCTCAAAACTTCCTAATGGCACATTCTAAAGCACAGTTGGAAAGCAACGCTGCTAAACTATCTCCCTGTTTCAGACCATTCTATACAACAAATGTTCACCTACTTGGACTTCACCATAGGTGCTATCTAAACACAATCTTAAGGACAAGCTGTCTTTTGTAAATAATGTTCAGTGTTTCCTCCCTCACCCACTTTGTGTTTAACTGAATAAATATTTCTGTTGTATTAAGTCATTCAGACCTCACCAGTCTCAGTTCCTATTTATTGCAAATGTGAATGAATATGCCACTGCAGAACAGGTCAATAAACAACAAAGATACATGCCACAATACATCAATCCACAAATCAGGGAATACACTACCACAATGCAAGGGAACAAAAAATGTCTTCCTTGGACTGATGGAAATATACACAACAGTAAAACATATTTTAAATAAAATTTGTAGATTTTAATGGTGTTTATAGTTATACATGCTTAGGGAAAGCAGCCACCAATCCCAACAACTCTTTATGTATTTATGGGTTTTACTGCCATATAATATAACAAGAGAATTACTTACATTGGCCATAAAACCTATCAACATATAAAGAGATGTGATTGACAATTACTATCCCCATGCTTATATATCTTTCACAAAGGGGTGTCCCACTTAAAAATGTTGATAATTAATACCATGTTTCAATGTCTGGTGGAGTAAGCTGTGAGAATTTGTTAGTCTCACAGAGCTTTATGTACACTAAGTGTCACAGTGTAATAGGCTTCCATGAACCACAGGGTTCATCATTGACCACATCCAAAACTGTGTACCATCAAAATACATTGAGCAATTTTAGAGAACACACATGCAGATGGATGAACAAATACAGCCCCCTCTCTACACATTTACACTTTCTTTTTATGCACTATAGGCACAGAATGATTATTGTGGAGATTAAATCTCAGTGAGTAAGGTACATACTGTCACATTCTTCCTCCACCTCATCTGCATATTAACTAACACATACACACCACACCCTCATACATGCACATGCATGCATGCAAATACACACAGAAGTTGTCACAAAATAAAATAAAAATATATAACAGGATCATAAGAGCCAAGACTGTAAACAGTGAAATTAAGAATGATGACATTCACCATTTTACAGCAAAATGACACCATACTGTAATGACATCTGACCAACTAACCCACTTCACAGACCAAATCCCTCTTTAGAAGTTAACAGTTCATCAGCTAGTCAAAAAACTCCTGAATTTGGTGAAACCCAAATGTTCATTACTGTGTGGTAAGAAAAACCAACTAGATGTCACTTTTTATATTCTTTATTTCTCTTCTAATAGTTGCTCAACATGTTTCGGGCAACCATGTGCCCATCATCAGGAGCTGACGACTGCGTGATGGTATAGCCTTGTGTTGGTATGTGCCGTGGCTACAGGAAGATGGTCAAGTCCGGTTGGTAGGTAG
>Ga0209755_10008632_pt1 | contig 10871 bp, 10 predicted proteins | sample TergutCo191P1_FD_187301 | JGI IMG/M metagenome (GOLD analysis project Ga0209755, IMG submission 187301) | Cornitermes sp. P1 segment gut microbial communities from Petit-Saut dam, French Guiana - Co191P1 (SPAdes) (version 2) | ecosystem: Host-associated > Arthropoda: Insects > Digestive system... | reverse complement strand
GTAGAAGGAAGGATGGTAGAGTAATGGACGGCGGAAAGGAAAACAGCCTTCTCATCATTGATGATGAAAAGGTGAACCTCAAAATTTTGACTCATATATTGAGTCCTGACTATACGATCTATACGGCAACAAACGGTGCAAATGGTATAAAAATAGCCAGGGAACATCTACCTGACCTCATTTTATTGGATATTCTTATGCCGGAAATGGACGGGTATGAGACGCTTGCCGAAATCAAAAAATACGAGAAAACGAAGAAAATACCGGTTATTTTCATTACAGGTCTTGACAGCGAAAAAGATGAGGAGAAGGGCCTTGCTCTTGATGCCGCAGATTATATTATAAAACCCTTTAGCTCCTTGATTGTAAAATTAAGGGTGCGGAACCAGATTCAAATGCTCAACCAACTGCGTACAATAGAATACCTGAGTATGCACGATCAGTTGACGCAGTTGCCCAACAGGCGGAGTTTCGACGAAAGGCTGCGAATGGAATGGAATCAGGCAATAAGGGAACAGACACCAATCAGCATTTTGATGACAGACTTGGACAAATTCAAAAAGTTCAACGATATGTACGGCCACCAGCAAGGTGACACTGTGCTGCGGATGGTCGCTGGAATTTTCCCGCAGTCGTTAAAGCGTCCGGGTGATTTTGCGGCCCGCTGGGGAGGGGAAGAATTCACCGTTTTGCTTCCAAATACGCCTTTATCCGGCGCCATGGATATTGCCGAAAGGATACGCGCCGCGGTTGAAAGTATAAAGATTCCCTGCGCTGACGGTTCAACCCTAAACATTACTATAAGCATTGGTGTAAATTCACACTTGCCCACAAAAGACTCCTCAATGACCTCTTTTGTTTCTACAGCAGACAAAGCTCTTTATGACGCTAAGCAATCGGGAAGAAATATTGTACGCAGTTTTTGAAACCTTTCGCTGATGTAATTTTAAGGAGCTTCCTGGCTTACTCTCCGCTCCACGCAAATTGGTTTCTGCTTTCAATCTGAAAACCCGCCGGGCTGGACTGCCTTTGTAACGTGGAAGCTTCCCCCAAAATCCTGTCCGCAAAATTGGTGATAACCGCGGCGGTTTTTGCCGGAGCGCCAATGTTCCTAAGGGGAACCTCCATCAGGCCGGGGAAAAGGGCGCTAATAATGGGGTAGCGCACTGGAATATCAGAAAAGTCCAGGGGGCCGGCACCGTCTGCCGAGGCCAGAACAGCCAGACTGCGGGCAGAGCGAAATGTCTCAAGCAGCGCCCGGTAGCGGCCGCTTTGGTATACGCTGTCCCGGCTTCTGTCAGAAACCATAAAAAGCACGGGGGTGGAAAGCCGCGGAACCTGTTCCAGTCCAGCAATCCTTTGCGGCCCCATCTCTGAAATCCGGCGGCCTATATCCTGCCGAACCGCATTGAACCACCCTGCAGCCGGAGGGGCCTCCTGGTAAGGGATTACCACAGTGGGGGTTCCCGGGGCAGGCACAAGGGTTTGGGAGCCGTATTCCCGGAAAGCTGACCAAAGGGAGCTTTCTATGGCGATAAGGCCCCGGATATTGAGACCAAAAGAAAGGGAACCCTCCAACAAAAGCAGGGCCGAGCCCCCGGCACCATAGCCGGCAAGGAAAACCGCATCAGCGGAAGCTATATCGAAAAGCCGTGTTCTTTCATCCACTTGGGGGTTCTGTCCGATCCAGGACAGGAGGAAGCGAAGGTCGTCCTTCCGCGCATCTTCCAAAGAGCGGCCTCTGGCGTTAGCCCTTGCGGAATTCGTCCCGGAAAAAAAAGCGTTAAAAGCGCTGAACAACTCTGCGGGGCCTGCATTGGCACGTCCGCTGCTAAGGACCGTGAACCCCTGATCCCGCAGTTCTGCCGCGACATGATCCACCGCCGCCAGGGAACCAAGCGCGGGAGGCAGCATCACCAAAAGAGGCCGCCGGGAAGTCCAGCCGGTACGCTCTGTGTAAATGCGGATATTGTGATCCCCTTCCCTCAAGGTATAGACACCCTGGGTAGTCAGGGCTGTATCTTTTTGAGGGGAAAATGAAAACGCTGTCCATGCGGCAGCGGCGAGTACCGCCAAAAGGGGAAGGGCGAAAATGAACAGCGGTTCTTTTCGGGAATTTCTGTACCCGCCGCCGCTGAGAAGGCGCGTAACAGTGATCCCGCTTAAAACCGCCGCATAAACGAAAAGGGGGAATGTTTCCGGCCTAAAGCCGTAAGCCGGGACCAGCGCGACAAGGAGCAAAAGGGCCACAACGGGAAGCCAGGCCAGACCGTTTACGGCCTTGAGTTTTCTAATAAAAGGCCGAATAATCGATACAAATAAAAAAAGGGTTATCAGTATTTTGGGAATCAATATTTCCTGCATGACAAAAAAAGTATATACTAAATTACCATGTTTATCCACGCCGACATTGACGCTTTTTATGCCTCGGTAGAACAGCTTGACCACCCGGAGTACCGGGATAAGCCGGTCATTGTCGGCGGCCTGCCGGAAGACAGGCGCAGTGTTGTATCGGCGGCTTCCTACGAGGCCCGGAAATTCGGCGTCCATTCCGCAATGCCCATTGTCCAGGCGTACAAACTCTGCCCGGGGGGGATTTTCCTTAGGGGCCGCATGAACCGCTACCAGGAAAAATCAACCGGGATAATGGCGATTTTTGGGGATTTTTCCCCGAACGTTGAACAGCTTTCCATTGACGAAGCGTTCATTGATATTACCGGAACCCAGGGGCTTTTTGGCCCCCCGGATGAGGCGGCGAGGAAACTTAAAAAAAGGGTCCGCAAGGAAGCGGGGCTTACGGTTTCTGTGGGGCTTGCATCGAATAAGTACGTGGCCAAGATAGCATCGGGGATGTCCAAACCTGACGGGCTTTTTGTGGTAGCCGCCGGGGAAGAAGGGGCATTTATGCGTGCCCTCCCGGTGGGAAAAATCTGGGGCGCGGGGGACAAGACCCAGGAAAATTTTAAAAAGCACGGCTTTAAAACCGGCGAAGACATTTACCGCATTTCCGCCGGAAACCTTGTATCCATGTTTGGGAATTCTTTCGGAACATTCCTTTACCGGGCAGTACGGGGAGAAGCGGCGGAGAACTTTGACCGGGACCGCGGTTCCCATTCCATGAGTACCGAGCGTACATTTGACTATGACCTTTACGATGAGTTTATGATAGAAACGGCGCTTTTGGATATGTGCGAGGCCCTTATGTTTCGGCTTCTTTCCAGCGGAGGCCAGAGCGCCACAGTTTCCCTTAAAATCCGCTACAGCGATTTCTCAACAGAGGTGGCACGGGAAACGTTTCAGAACCCGGTTTTTACCCTGAATGATTTTTACAAGCATGTGCTGGATTTGTTCCGCAGAAAGTACCAGAAAGGCAGAGGCATACGCCTTATCGGCGCGGGACTGATAAATCTACAGAAGGAAGACGCCGCCCGCCAGGGGGATCTTTTTGGTGAAAAAAACGAGAAAGAGCGCCGCCTTGAGGAATCCATTCTGAAAATAAACGAGAAGCATCCCGGCGCGGCTCTGCGCCGGGGGCGTTCGACTCTTGCTCAGTGAGTATTCCGGGTGTATAGGCAACACAGGGACAGCAGCCAACGAAAGTGCCGTGTGCTACAAAATCTGCATCAATAGTGAATCATATGGATACAGCCATTTTTTCCCGTATTATTTCGTTTACGAGATCCGATGGGTTTTTATTGGTGGTTTCAGAAATTACGCGCAGCCATGTTGCTGATATATCATCCAAAATCACAATGTTCCCCTTATGCTTCATAAAAAACCCGCTTTTTCCATTCCCGGAAACTTTGGGCGGGTTTTTTGCTACCAGTTCAGCTAGGGCATCCGCTTCTTCATCGGTCATTTTTGGCATAGGTTTCCGTTGTTGTCGAAGCCCATGAGCAGATGTTTATTTTCATCATCATCCCAAATATCGTCATAAACAACATTGACGATGGCGCGCCGAATGGACGTTTCGGTGATGCCATGCTTAAAAGCAGAGGGATTAAACTCAAGGGCAACGTGCATAAGGAAAGTATAGTGTGAAAGTGGGCAATAATCCAGTATGAGGAATCCATTCTGAAAATAAACGAGAAGCATCCCGGCGCGGCTCTGCGCCGGGGGCGTTCGACCCTTACGGGCCTATAGCTGTTGTAATTGATTTACCAGTCTGGTGAAGTAATCCTGGAAATCAAAGTGTTGGTGAAAATGACCAGTTCCGCATGAGCCAAATCCGCGATTGATTGTAAGAATATAGCTTCGCCGTCTCGTACAAACCTGCGTCCTTCAAAGAGTATGGAGTCTCTTTGTACAACAGCATTTCCAACTCTTATTGGAAGCACACTTCCAATGGGCCTTTGCAGAATAGTATTCTCAAATCGAATTTGCGCTCTGGCATCATGAACATCAATTGTAAATGTTGAAGAGATAAGGTAAATATCTCCTCTAGTTACGGTAAAAAAATAACGTCCACTAATCCGTCCAAGACCCAAATCAGCCGTTTGAATTGTTACATTTCTGGCTTCATCTGTTAGCCAATTATGGGCTCGTCTGTATAAATCTCCCCGTGTTACATGGGCAATAGAAATTTGACCCAACACTGAACCATCGCTAGCGGTGATGGTTCCTATCGCTCCTTCTCCTGCAACATCAATAATCTCCGAATGGCTAACAGGGGATGGCATCGGTTCCGTCGTTACAACATCACTAACAGACATATTGAACCCGCGGCACACTAGACGAGCATTCCTGAGCGCAATTTGTTCATTTTGAAATCTTCTTTGCGCTATATTGCGGTGTTGCTCCAGAATGGGTTCAGAAGGATGCTGTATGGGTACTAAACTTCTTATATCGTGTCCCGGTAGCCCTTCGTCACAGAATATAAAATTAGAGAGGGCTTGATCACGATGAGAAACTGCAATATAGCCAATAATGCGTTCATTGGCATTTCGTTGCTGAAGCATACATCGGTATTGTTCACATAATTGTACCGTTACACAGGAATTTAACAAAAATACCACAAACAGCAATGAACTACATTTTGCAAAACGAAATAGCTTTCTCTTCGATTTTTTCTTGTTTTCCATAAAAACACCCCTTTTGTGAATCCCGCTTCCCTTAAGCGGGAAACCATGAAGATTTATCCGCTTTTATAAGCGGAATTTACCCTAACCGGGTAAAATAAAAGACAGTTCGCCCTTTCGGTTTGCGTTCCGCCTGTTATCCAAAAGTAATGAAAACCAACGTTGCAATTGCTCACTGATGCCATACGCCCTTCCCTGTTCATGCTATAAACCCCTTATCAGATATCATCGCTTTAACACAATTTTTTATGCAATATCGAAATTTATTATTAAAAATACATGAAAAATCATATATTGTCAACAAAATTTATTGATATATCATTACTATTTCCAATAATAATGGGACCCTGTAATTTCAGAGAAAACTTGAGGATAGAACTCAGCTACCAAGGTATAACCATAAAGGAATTAAGCGCTCGGACAGGCATCCCTATTGCAACGCTTGGCTGCTACCTCGGGACACGGGCAACCGTCCCTTCCGTTGATGCTGCCGTTAAAATTGCCCAGGCATTACAGGTTTCGGTTGAACAACTGGTTATTGGCGAAAATGTGAACGAAAAAATGCTTTCAGGCAAAACAAGCCAGGAGGCGCAAGATATTATTCGCTGGATTAAAAGCCTCAATTCCGAACAATGCAAAGCCATTCTTAAGCTGATACGAACTTTTAAATAGCAATAAAACCAACACAAGTTAAGGACGGTAATTCAGTTTAGCCTCAATTATTGGATCTACCACGAACTACACAAACTTGTAATGTGACAGTGTTTATTGTTTTCGTGAGTGTTCGTGCTGTTCGTGGTAAAAACCCTTAGTCCAAAAGCTGCTCTACCGTTGCCAGTTTTACCGCCGTGCAGAAAACCTCCATCGCCGGACAAAGCTCGGCAAGCGATGGGAAAGTCGGCGCGATTCTGATGCAACTGTCATCGGGGTCTTTACCGTAGGGATACGGCGCGCCCGCCTCTGTCATGGCGACTCCGGCCTCTTTGCAAAGGCTGATAATGCGTTTGGCGCATCCCGTTTTCGCGAAAAAGGTGATAAAATAGCCCCCGTCCGGCTTGATCCATTCGCCCGCGTCAATGCCCGCCAGTTCGGCATCCATTTTTTGTAGTACGGCGTCAAACTTCGGGCGCAGGAGGGCGGCGTGTTTTTGCATAATGGCGCGAATGCCGTCCATATTCTTTAAAAACCGTACATGGCGCAGCATATTGAGTTTGTCCCATCCTATTGCCTGCATGGAAAGTTGCTTTGTAGTGAACGCAATGTTTTCCCTGGATGCCGCGATGAACGCGATTCCGGCCCCCGGAAAGGTGATTTTGTTGGTCGAACCAAACAGGTAAAGCATGTTTGGGTTTCCGGCTTCTTTACAGGCTGTAAGCGGGTTCAGTAAAGACGCGTCACGGTATACTTCGTGCATAGTATAGGCATTATCACAGAAAATGCGAAAATCTTTTGCCGCCGGTTTTAGTGCCGCTAACCTTCGCATGACAGTATCGGAATAGGTTATTCCCAGGGGGTTGGAATACTTGGGAACACACCACATGCCTTTTATTAAGGGATCGCTGGCAAGAAGCTTTTCGATCATATCCATATCCGGGCCTTCGGCGGATGTGGGAATATTTATCATTTCAATGCCGAAAAACTGGCAGATCGAAAAATGGCGGTCATAACCGGGAACCGGGCAGAGAAATTTGACTTTTTCTTCCTTTATCCAGGGTTTCTCTGATCCAAGCACGCCGGTCAGCATTGCCCGGGCCACACTGTCATACATAGAAGCAAGAGAAGTAGAACCTGTTATTATGATTTCGTCCGCGGCGACTCCCATATATTCGCCAAAGAGTTTTTTCGCGTCCATAATGCCTGTCAATTCTCCGTAACTGCGGCAATCTACTCCGCCTTCCGCGGTGCAATCGCTGGAGGAATTAAGCGTATCCAGCATCGGCATGGACAGGTTAATTTGATCGTTGTCTGGTTTGCCCCGTGTCATGTTTAACGAAAGCCCCTTGGCCTTGTGCGCGGCAAAGGCGGCTGAAAGCGTTTCCTTTTCGTTTGCCAGCTCTTCACGGGACATAGTGTTATACGGTTTCATCAATGTACTCCTTTACAGCAAGAATAGGGGAATGGTAAAGTACTTTTTTTAAAAAATCAACAGACTCTTATGTCAAATTTTTTTCACTTTTTTCTTCATTTTATATTGACATAAATTGAATGAATGTATTAACTAACAGCGGAGTAAATAAATGAGTTATGTAAATAAGGTTATCGCTGATATCGAAAAAAAGAATGCGGATCAGAGCGAGTTTTTGCAGGCGGCAAGGGAAGTATTGGACTCCCTGCGTTTTATTGCCGAGCGTGACAGCGTATACGAAGAAGCCGGTCTTTTGGAAAGGCTTGTCGAACCTGAGCGGATGATTATGTTCCGGGTTCCCTGGGTGGATGATTCCGGGAAGGTGCAGGTTAACCGGGGTTACCGGGTACAGTATAATTCTGCCATAGGGCCGTACAAAGGCGGCCTGCGCTTTCATCCTTCAGTTAATTTAAGCATCATCAAATTCCTTGGTTTTGAACAAACATTCAAAAACTCCCTTACCGGGCTTCCCATAGGCGGCGGCAAAGGCGGGGCGGATTTTGACCCCAAGGGTAAAAGCGCCAATGAGGTTATGCGTTTCTGCCAGTCATTTATGGCTGAATTATATCGGCATATAGGCCCGGATACCGATGTACCCGCCGGGGATATCGGTGTGGGCGGCAGGGAAGTCGGCTTTATGTACGGCCAATACAAGCGGCTGGTCAACACATTTGACGGGGTGTTTACCGGCAAAGGCATTGGTTGGGGCGGAAGCCTGGGCAGAACCGAAGCCACCGGCTACGGCCTTGTTTACATGGTGGAGGAATTCCTCAACAGTAAAGGGGACGGCGTAAAGGACAAACAGGTAAGCATTTCCGGCAGCGGTAATGTGGCCATTTTTGCGGCGGAAAAAGCGCGGCAGCTTGGCGCGCGCGTGGTGAGCATGTCGGACAGTAACGGTTTTATCTATCATAAAGCCGGTCTTAACCTTGATACGGTCAAGGAGATAAAGCTGGTCAAGAGGGGAAGAATCAGCGAGTATACCGCAACGCACACTGACGCGGTTTATACCGATATTACCAACGGCAAAGTCTGGGACATTGCCTGCGATATTGCTTTACCTTGCGCGACACAAAACGAGCTTGACCTTTCGGACGCGAAAAATCTTGCCAAAAACGGATGCAAAGCGGTAGCCGAAGGCGCGAATATGCCTACAACCATGGAAGGGGCGGAACTTTTCCTTAACCACGGCGTTACATTTTTTCCGGGAAAGGCGGCCAATGCCGGCGGCGTGGCAACATCCGCACTGGAAATGTCGCAAAACAGTATGCGCCTTTCATGGCCGTTTGAGGAAGTTGACACCAGGCTAAAAAGCATCATGGTTGGTATTTACCGCAACATTGACGATGCCGCCAGGGAATACGGCAAACCGGGGAATTATATACTCGGCGCCAATATCGCGGGCTTCAGGAAAGTCGCCAAGGCCATGCTGGATCAGGGCGTCATTTAAGCTTAAGCTCCGTAGATTGTTAAACAGATTAGTTAAACTCTTGCCAGAACCCGCGAAAGGCGATACTGTTTAATGAGCAGGAGGAGCAGAATGCGTTTAAAAGATAAAGTCGCCATTGTAACAGGAGGGGCCAAGGGCATAGGCCAATGCATAGCCCAGAGCTTTTCGGCGGAGGGGGCAAAAATCATTGCCTGCGACATGGCGGAATTAAGCTACAATGACCCGAATGTGGAATTCTACAAATTCGATGTAAGCGACCCGGCTGCTTGCAAATCGCTTTTTCACTATGTAGCAGAAAAATACTCCAAAATTGATATACTGGTGAATAATGCGGGTATCACCAGGGATGCCCTGACGGTAAAAATGACCGATGAGCAGTGGAAGCAGGTCATTGACGTAAACCTTAACGGCGTTTTTTACCTAAGCCGTTATGTTGGCCCTTTTATGCAAAGAGCAAGGGGCGGTTCTATCATCAATATTTCCTCGGTTGTCGGGGAATACGGCAATATAGGTCAGGCGAATTATGCGGCCACAAAAGCGGCTTTGATTGGTCTTACAAAATCCTGGGCCAAAGAGTTTGCCATGAGGAACGGCGGCGTACGTGTAAACGCCATTTCACCCGGCTATGTTATGACGGATATCCTCAAAACCGTGCCGCAAGACCTTCTGGATAAATTTGCGGGCTTGACGATGCTAGGCCGATTGGGCCAGCCGGAAGAAGTGGCAAAAGCGGCATTGTTTTTGGCGAGCGATGACTCTTCCTATATTACGGGCCATGTGTTAAGCGTCAACGGAGGAATGCGGCTGTAATTAAGGGTAGGGCCCGGTAAACGCATGAAGTTATACCAAATAGACTCCTTCACCGATAAATTGTTTTCCGGCAACCCTGCGGGGGTATGCTTGCTTTATGGCGGCTGGCCCCCTGAAGCGGCGATGCAAAATATCGCCATGGAAAACAATCTTTCTGAAACCGCCTTTGTCCTTTGTAATGGCAATGGCTCAGGCACTATGGCAATCCGCTGGTTTACCCCTGTTGCCGAAGTAGACCTTTGCGGCCATGCAACCCTGGCGGCGGCCCACGCCCTTTTTGTCCATGAAAACGTAACGCAAAAAGAACTTGCCTTTGAATCCCGGCGCGGCATTTTGAAAGTGTCGTACGAAGACGAATTGCTCATGCTGGATTTCCCCCGCGATGACATACATGAAGTCACGTTTGAAGAACACCTGGACTGTTTTCAGTTTACGCCGAAAGAAACCTGGCGCGGCACGGACGAGTATCTTCTTGTCTTTGAAGATGAAGAACAGGTTAAAAACGCCGTATGCGATTTAGGGAAAGCCGCAAAAATCGACTTGTCCGGCTTTATCATAACAGCCCGCTCAAACCGGGCGGGAGTCGATTTTGTGTCCCGTTATTTTTCCCCCAAGTTTGGATTAAACGAAGACCCTGTCACAGGCTCCGCCCACACCCTGTTGGTTCCCTACTGGCAAGGCGTAACAGGCCGCGACAGTTTCCATGCACAGCAAATCTCAAAGCGCGGCGGAATGTTGTATTGCCGGGCAGAAGGCCGCCGGGTGAAAATCGGGGGCAAAGCAGTGACCTACCTCTCAGGCGAGCTGCTGCTGTGAGCGAACCCCCTCTCCCTCTGGCCCGGCTGTTGTCGCCTTACCGCACAATTTCCATTATTGGCATGGCGAAAAATGCCGGGAAGACGACTACGCTGAATCACTTAATCGAAGCCTTCCACCGGGAAAAAACATGCCTTGCCCTTACGAGCATAGGCCGTGACGGCGAACGTGTCGATATTGTTACAAAAACAGAAAAGCCCCCCATCTTTGTTTTTAAAGACACTATCATCGCGACTGCGGAAAGACTGCTTCCCTTTTGCGATATTACCAAAGATATATTGCGCCTAACGGATATTAATACCCCAATGGGGCGCATTGTTCTGGTGCGGGCTTTATCTGACGGCTTTGTGCAGCTTGGGGGGCCGTCCATTACCGCGCAGCTCTCTGCCCTGCTGAAAGACCTCCCGGGCGATAAAGTCATTGTTGACGGCGCCATCAACCGGAAAAGCCTTGCCAGCCCAAATGTCACGGAAGCGGCAGTGCTTTGCACCGGCGCGGGTTTTAGCCGGAACATGCACACGGCAATAGAGGAAACTCGCCATGCCGTCCGTATGCTTATGCTTCCGCAATTCCAAGATGCCGCTGTGCTGGA
>Ga0209755_10008631_pt1 | contig 10871 bp, 9 predicted proteins | sample TergutCo191P1_FD_187301 | JGI IMG/M metagenome (GOLD analysis project Ga0209755, IMG submission 187301) | Cornitermes sp. P1 segment gut microbial communities from Petit-Saut dam, French Guiana - Co191P1 (SPAdes) (version 2) | ecosystem: Host-associated > Arthropoda: Insects > Digestive system >... | reverse complement strand
CCTGAGACAGCATGGTCTTTATCACAGCTTCTGAACACTGGAAACTTCTGCTGTCCATGATAATTAACTCATGTAATCAATTACGATATAATTCTCCATCCAAGGGGTTTGTGCTAACAATGTTTACATTAGCAGTATTTACATAGGGCACTGAATGCAGTCTGCAGTCATATATATATAATTAGTATGAGAGGTCATGTGCTTGGTCTTTTCCTGTTAGCACCAGCAGATGGCTCTGAATTTTGGTTGCTCTATAAGAACAGAGAATGGATTTAGATGTTTTTGTTTTGAGTGATGTGTGTGTTGAATGTTGGTATTGATTGCAGAGGGATTGAGCAGATGAGCTGTAGGTTTGTAGCTTAGGGGGTATTAATTTTTATCTTGTCATGGATACATGGAAGATCATTTTAACTAGCACATGCTTACTAACTTTGCAATGTTGTCTTTGAAATGAGAATTCTGACAGTGAATTAACAGTAATTTTGTGCATTAGAAAAAAAATTATCAGAATTGTGATATTTGAGACTTCTGTTTTTTATGCTTTGGTAATGACATTGTGTTGTAGTAGCTGGTTTGGCGCTCCAGAAATTATGTAGTGTCCATGTTCATGGTGAAGTGACTGACTACAAACATGGATTTCTATTTATAGTATTGTGCTGTAGCGTTCCGTCAGTCACTTCATCCTGGATGTGGCAAGTGAACACTCTTCAAACCAACTGCCACAACACAGGTTGGTCACTCACAGACTTAAAATGTAAGTCCCAAAATTACTATCATTTGGTCTACAAACCGTATGGTAATGGTAGAACTCGGCAGTTCAGGAAATGTATGTATAACATGAAACTAAGCTGCAATTGGATCTTCGTGTCCTGGACTCTTCTCTGATGGTTATACCATTTTATCCGCTGGGGATCACACTTTTTATTGTTGTTCATAATTGTAGGTATGTTATTTAATGTCCTCACCAATATTATGATGTGTTATTTGTTATATTGCTTTGAAAAATTTATTATTTATATGTGTGTGTGTTTTAAATTTATTGGTTTCACCTGGTCAAAATATTTGGTATTTGTTGACTTCCAATCAGTCAATATTTTGTACATAACCTGTAGGTATATTTCTAATCCATCTCCTTAAACTACATGTTCTGTAAGAAATTCAAGAATTCCAGCCAAATGGGAAAAAATTCCTTGGGTCATAACGTAGTGGCATCGAGGTGGTTAATGAAATTACTTGTAATTACCACAGTTGATAAGAGGGACAACATAACAGGAGTGTGGAGAAGACTAAATAACAAGGAGCTGTATGACCTGTGCTTCTCATGCAAATATTACTGGGGTGATCAAATTAAGAAGAATGAGATGGGTGAGTCATGTGGCAGGTGTGGGGGGAAGGTGTATACAGGGTTTAGGTGAGGGGACCTGAGGGAAAGAGACCACTTGGAAGACCTAGACTTACATGGGAGGATAATATTAAAACAGATATTTAAAAAGTGGGATGGGGAGGCATGGACTTCATTGATCTGCCTTAGGATAGGGACACGTGGGTGGGCTCTTGTGAATGCAGTAATAAACCTTCGGATTTCAGAAAGTGCAGGGTATTTCTTAACTGGCCAAGCTTCTCAGGAAGGACTGTGCTCCATGGAGATAGTTAGTTAGTTAGTTAGTTAGTTAACACAGTTGATCTTATAGGCTTATACAAGTAGTGTTTGCTCAGATGTGTCTGTTCACTTAGAATTTCAGTTATCAGAAAACACAGTTATACAAATTATACACATAAATTTTTTAAAAGAAATTGTGTTCTAATTAATCTGTAGTTTATTCATGCATGTAATTCTAAAAATTTAGCAAGTAGTGCATTTAAAAACAAGACTTTGTTTGTAGACAGCCTGCTACATTCATATATTGCAGCTAAATAGAACAAAATGACAGATAAGTCTTGCTGCAACACTTATTTTGTCAGATCAGACATGACTGATCAAGCATGATACATATTCTGATGGCATTCTTGTGGTTTGCCCTAATTGCTTGGCTTGCAAATCATATCTTTATCCCACCATTATCTTGTAACTGACAGTTTTCAAAAGCATATTTGACACGAATTGAGTTTCGATTTTCTATGCAACTTTTATGTGAAATTTTTTTCATCTCAAGAAGAGAGCAACAAAATATTATGATAAAAATATATATGTCTTGATGTAAAGTGCGTGTTAGTTTTGTCTGCTATCAGTTTAACTTGAATTTGGTCAACAAATTTTAGTTATAAAAGTCTGCAACATAAAATCTCTTTAAAATCCATCCAGTGGGAGCCAAGTTGTTCCATGCAGACAGACAGACATACATGATGAAGGTGATATTTACTTTCTGCAATAATTTTTTCAGTGCATCAGAAATGAATGACAGCTGGAATCTTGAAAATATATATATATAAAAAAAGGAAGAAGAAGAAAAGAAAAGAAAAAATGGGGGCATCTGCTCTGTGATAGGTATAAAAGATAGGTATTTACCATTGACTGTCCTGTAGCTCAGCCTTATTCCTGTGCCAAAGTCACATTTTTAGATGCACATTTTATTAGAGTGAATGTATGAGTAGAAATGCCTGTAGATTACTGTAAGTTTTATTTTCAGTGTACAGTGTACTTCGCAAGTAACGTTACAGAGTGGTCGCATTCTGTTCATGCATCAGTCCATAATACTGTATATACATGTTCTTCCTATGTCAAAATACAGAATAGCTCATTATTGACACACCAGTATATGAAACATTCTTGACTTCACTCTCACTTTTCATGGCTGCAGTTATTTGCCTCATCTTGGATATTGATATATAGGTCTCATAATACAGTGTTCATGGAAAGTAATGAGAAGTGACACCCACACTGGCATAATTTAATTTAATTTAATTTAATTTAATGTGTCTAAGGTTCCTTATGTAATAACTCTTTTTCTGCCCACTTTCAAGGATGTACCAGTATTGCTTGCATGACACATTGTACTGTATCGTTAAAGAATGTTGCATTGAGGTTTTTGTATGTCTGTAAATATTTAGAAGTACTCGCTTCGGTGGTACATATACTGAAATGGAAATATTTAACACATTTATTTTTATATCATGATGTGATTATTAAATAAATAGCCCAGAATACGGTAATGTCCCCCATTTAATATTCCTTATTTAAGATTCATTTTTATGTATTATTATTCAGTTTTTGTCGCTCAAGACCAATTTTTGGAATTTTGTTTTTCCCTCTTTGTAATTTTTTCAGTTAAGCATGTGCTGATTATGCATTTACATTTTTTAGAAGAATACAAAAAACTGACCAAGGCATTCTAGGATGACAGTGAACAACGCATGGTAGAAACCTAATGGCATTTTGATTGTGTAGCTTTTTAAGGCCACTGAGCTTTATACAGATGTTTATTGATGCATAAATTTTCATCACTGCTTGCAGGGGATACACTTAAAAAGTACAGTAAGGTTTACTCCATCAGTGGCTGGCATGTATTGGGTTTCTCTTGTAAAACAAACCTTTACAAAACTGCAGTAAGTAGATGTTCTGTCCACAGTCAAAGAACACAATTAGTAAACTCACATTATTTACCATGCACTGTAAAGAGCCGCTGAAAATGTTGTCCTGCCACCATCAGTTCCAACATTTTCTGGAAGATGTTGGATAAAAATGTCTGCTACTTACCAGTGAGTTGGCTGATTAGAGGAGTCATTGTTAAATAGAGTTTCTTCCCATTTAGAAAGTGAAATATTTTCATAACTGAAATGGGCAAAACTGTATCACAGTTGCAATATTTTGAGTTTCTCATAGCTTTGTTTTTGAATATTCAACTCTTCTGGTATATTGCATTGGGCAAGTATTTCCCAGCATCACAAAGGAATTTAGTGCTTTCATCTTCAGGTGTCCAGCAGTTGACAAACAGTGACTGTTTTTGGCTAATTGGCCCTTCTATATCATATGGGTTGTGGCTCTTATTTGTCATGGACCCCTGTCCTGAATACCCAGTCAAGCCTCAGAATACATTGGAGAGCTGCAATACAGAATGCCAATGGTCAGATGAACTTGTAGCATCAGGAGGTGCAGATGACTTAACTGATGTCACCTGTCATGTATAATAAAGAGTGAAGAGGACTGCAGTAGCATCGTTGGGTTAGGTTGCTTACGGAATCAATTTTTTTGGTTTCCATGCGAACGGTACCGTCAGAGACAATTTTTTTTTATCTTAAGCCCTTCTTACCGAATGCCCAAGATATTTTTATTACATCCTAATTGTACGTGTATTTTTAAAAGCAACTCACCCTTATAGTACAGCATAATAGACTACCCAGAGTGTTTCTGTACAGTGCAAACGATTGACAACGAAAATTATTTGCTCGAAAGCACATGAACAAACGAGGACACTGCCCTCTGTACCGCACTAAAAAAAAGGACAGGGGTCCGCTTGTTGTTCGGGACAACCTTGTTTCTTACGCCCGATTTTGTACGTGTCGAGTGACCAAATCCATCTTGCGTATCAGTGAAAGGGGACTGTGATGTTAAAGAATTGCGTGGTTCAATTAATAGTCACTGCTGGCATTCGTTGCGTGTACGACGTAAGAAATGTGTCACGACGTAACGAAATCAAGTCAGTTGGCCAAACTTACTACCTATGCATGTCACGATGTCGAAGTTGATGAAATTGGATTTCTTGCACTTCCTTTTGAAGTATAAGAAATATTTACTGTTGCATTGGCACCGTCAAAGGAACAAAAATCAGAACAGTGGCAATATTCCTGTTTTACATATCTGACACAAAGAAATTTCGTACGGGAGTGTTGCCTAAATCGTATTTTTTTATTGCAAAGACTAATATTACTTGAACTGTCATCTGGTGGTTGTAACAGATACTAATTTTCATTCGAGACTGGAGTAGTTCTGGTGTGGTGTTGAAGTAATTTGTGGTATTAGTAATGTGGACATAAGAAAATCAGGTAAGCTGATGTAATATGTGGCCTTCTTCGATAAAGTTATTGCTAAATTTTGAACATACATGTATCCCACAGCTTGTAACGGCCAAGAAACTACGCAGTTAACGTACACTTTCTCATTCCGACAATTATTACTGGACCAAGAATTTGAGGGTAGGCGCCATTATTACTGAAAAGGGCGGGTTAACTCAAGTATTACTAATTTTTAAGTGAGTCATCCCCGTTGTGTCGCATTCAATTATAAGGATAGGTAGAGTGAGTCAAACACAACTTGTGAATATATTATTTTATTTACAAGGTGTAGCTTAGAAGTGATGATAGCCTATACCTTGTAAATGAATATATTCACAAGTTGTGTTTGACTCATTCCTCCTTATCAAGTATTACGTTCTGCATGTTACGATGTACCGGTAGATCTGGAATGCGCTATCACTCAGTATAATTTTTATAGTATAACTGAAGGACACGTACGGAGAAAGCTTTTAAAGTAAGCAGAGAAGGAAGCATGGGCATGTTTGTCTATTTACCTCTCATATATCTATCAGTGTAATTAAATGTCATACCATTTCAGCCTTTAAGGCCTTTTCTTTTGCCTTATTTATTTCATTAATAGACTTGCGGTGCCGGTCCCAGTGGCCGCACGGTTTAAGGCGTAGGTCTGCGGCCGCTCCCCTGCTGAGATTGTGGGTTCGAATCCCACCGGGGGCATGGATGTATGTCTGTTGTGAGTGTTGTGTGTTGTCAGGGAGAGGTCTCTGCGACGAGCTGATCACTCGTCCAGAGGAGTCGTACCGACTGTGGTGTGTCGTGTGTGATCTAGAAACCTCGCTAAAAGAGGCCCAGGCTTACTGAGGGATGTTGCGCCAAAAGAAGAAGAAGAATAGACTTGTGTGATTTTGGAACTGCAGGTACGATTTAGGAGCCAGGTTGCCCAAATCGCACCATACCGGTAGACTTGATAGCTCTTCTTTGAGCCCAAAGAAACAATTTTGTTGACCACATCAAGAACCCGTTACAGCCAAATCTATGCATTACCTGGTGGTTAAAACACACGAGCAGATACAGCGATACCCTTCCCGTAAAAATCAAAATTATTTATCGTGTTGTGTTTGATGGATTCAGCACAGGGTACCGAGGTTTCCATTATTCTGGGATATGACGAAGCGTCTCTGAGTGATTGGTTGCCGACATTTCGAGACGACATAGTCGTCGTATTTTGGGGGGTCGGAATGTCCAAGAAGAATGGGTACAATTACCTTTTTAAAATCGTCAGTAGTTTTAATAGAATCCTTGTTCACTTGTGGCGTGGTTCAATTTTATGAGTAAATCGAAATCTCGCGGCTGAGCTTCTTTTTCCAAATTTCCACAATTGAACCCGTAACTGCGCAGCCGGGTTTGGGTCGACCCGTTGTGAGGGCTGAAGCATTCGACATTTTCCGAGTCCCGCGCTCGGAAAATGTTAGTTCAGTATAGCAGACATATTATGTTAGCTAGGTACGGAGTTTAAATTTGTGAAAGGCGTTATAATGCTGCGTTAGTAACGGGGAAAGCAAAGAGGACTCCATCACGTCACACTGTTGTTGGCCGTATATATGAAAGGGTGCACCTGTGTTGGGCACAGGAACCGAGTCAGAGGAAGATCCACTGTTGCAGGAGAAAATTTACTTCCCACAGGCTCCAATAAAGCGTTCCACAACAAATTGGCAACTGAAACAGAAAATCGGCCTCTGTAATTTATAACTGTCTGGCTGTAGAACCTAGAGACATGCACCACTTAAATGAAAGTCCAAATGTGCATCCCAAATGATCCAGCTCAATACGTCTGTTCCCCCACCTCTTTCTGTAACACAGATGCACATTCACGGCTGATACTTTCCGGAATTTGTCCGCAATCTCGGATTCAAAAAAGAACACACTGTTCCGTAACTGGATTTGTTGCTATTCATAGGTAGAAGAGGGTGGAGGAAGCTGTCAGACCCAACAGAAAGGGTTATTTGTGATATAATAGCAGAATTTACGTAACAATACCAGTCTCACAACCAGTGTTTTTCTAGCCAACACGATGTATGCAGCCACAGATAAAGGAAGGCAGAATATAAAAGCAATGAAACTTCCTACACATAAACGAATGCCAGATAAAAACATCTTTCCATGCATTTCCTCATTTGTAAGGCAAATGCTAGGGTATAACTCGCAAAGACTGGGCACAGCTAGCAATCTTCCCAGTTAGGCGATAAATTTTACGCGGTTGGTTCATCGTTAATTTTAGTTTGGCCACTCTGGGTTCGAATCCCAGAAAGCCTACCAACCGAAGTTGTTAATTGTGTTGTGCTATGTACTGTTTGTGTGTAAATGTGTACTGTACTGCTGCCACCGGGTGTCAACCCAATAGCAGTTAACAAATATATCAATATCAGTATAAAAAAAGGAATCCGTTGCTGTCGAATACTAGAGTATCTTGGTAAGAAAATCATTATGTACCTAGACTTCAAAATTTGTAGTTACCTGATTCACGGAAATTAAAAGGGAATATTATTTTATTAAATTAATTTTACTTCTGTGGTACTGAACAACAAGTATTAGACGTGAAGCCATTTTGTTTCTACAGCAACAGAGAACGAGAAAATGCAGTTTAAAGCTTGGTCGTAGTTCACATGCTATGATATATGAGTAGTACGGCGCAAGACTGCGTTCTGAAGCACAGTACTCAATTTGCTGTGTCGAATTTATGTACGGTGTGATGATGATCTGAGAGGTCAAAGCATGTAGCTATGGAACATCAAATTAATGAAAATCAGGATTATAGCCTTGTGGCATAGAAGATATGCGCACAGCATTGGTTGTTAGGATGGTATAAGAAGTGTTTTGTCTAAAATCAACAACATGACGCAACAATTGCCACACTGATAAATAGTTTCTTCTTAGCTCTTCTTCTTCTTCTTCTTCGTTCCCAGAAGCCGTTCTATCTCTGATTATTGCCACAAGCCAATCTCTTATTGGGTTACAGTTTAACAAGGATACAATTTGTCATCGAAAACGTATGACTGTTGTTTACAATATTTAAATTTTGAGGACATTGTAACATTTCTTAATTATGTTTATGGCACACAAAATAAAATAACAGGGGCAGTGAACAGCAATTTGTCTTATTATCGTTAACTAGTTTATTAGCCACTGCCGTTTCTTGAAACACGTCGTCATTGAAACTGATCTTCCAGAGTTAACCTCTTTATTTCAGAGAAGATGTTTGATGTATAAAATACAGTCAGTTTTTCCATGGCGTTTGGATACCGCCGAATTTGCGAATGACCAGCAGGCAAAAATGGATTTACAGCTATGATAAAACAATGGGAAAACTATAGAAGACCTGTGCGGCTGTCTGGTATATTAAGACGTACAAAATCAACCAACACCTAAATAGCAACATTTGTTATAATTTTATTGCTTTTTAAATGACTTTCCGAAGGATGGCTTATAGAACCCGAAACATTTAGGAGCATCAAAGAATAACAAATGGTTATTAATAGTTACATGTGCAGTTTGTTGGATTAAATACTGCACATATAAGATTCTATTTGCCCAGTCCAATATACGGGCCATTTATTACAGAATTCAGAAATAATTAGTAAACGATTATGTATCCAGTTAAAAGCTAAGGCTTTGATATCATAAATCACTATAGTATGTACAGAAAGTTAAATTGAAAGCAAAACCCTGACGGACCGAAAACTTAACGGCTTAACGGTTTTAAATTGGACATCCCTATGTAGAGTCCAGTTGAAATGAGATGGCACACGGTGACGCAAGGGAGGGGAAGTGAAAGGGGGAAACTGGCGAGTGGAGTGGGTAGCCAGTACCTTCACACTACCTTGGAACATGGTGTATCCAGCATTACTACCGCTGATGCGCACACCTCGGCTGCCAGTAGTCGACTGAACTGACACCCCGGCCGATTTAAATGGACTCGCCCGTTTCGCCGAAAGACGAAATCTGGTTTCTGCGCGTGTGCCATCACATTTCAAACGCAGTCTAACACAGACTCATGACAGCTGACAAATCCAAACACTCGTCAAAGAGGTGCATGAAGAAGAAAAGTCAGTAAGTTCACTAACAGATTTTAATCTGTTAGTGAAATTACTGTCTTACGAGGGAGCTCGACACCGAGACAGACTGGTGGAACATGAGAGCCGTAATGTGACTCAATGCATCATAAGGTTACCCTTTGTCATATATAGGGAAAGGCATGAGAACTGACCTACGGCATGTGTTTTCTGGCTGAAGTGGAAGCAGTCCTCCGAAAGGAACGAGAGGTCTGCGATTTCTCCTTTGGCTGTTTTCTTGGTTGGTATCATAGCATTGATCAGGATGGGGTGACCGACCACAGCGAAATTATCGTTGGAATTGTAGTGACTGCTGTTTGCCTGGAACAGTGCATTTTATTTGGTAACGAGAATAAGAAGTTCTGATTGAAAATGCACCTACTTAACACGTACTTGCTTCCACCTGCTTGAATGTGTCTAAGATTAAAGACTCAAGCGACGATAGAATTAGCTGTTAACTACCAAAGATAATTTCCATAAGCGTGGCTGGCCAATGTCTGGCAACTGTCATATGCGACCTCACACACCCGGCTTGTGGTCATATATGCAGTTTTAACACAGTAACACTCACACGTGTTTTAAGAGCTTAACGACGGTGGGCCATTCCTTATCGTTGCAAAACTCAAAATAAAACACACATGTCACGTGACCGCCACGCTGTTATTCAGCGTTCTATAACAGGATTATCCCCGTAAGATTAACTTGTTTGTCGGAGGCCTATGTACAGCAGAATTTCAAGAGCCTCTATTTTATGTTGCTAATTTTACGTCTCATTTAAGGCGAGAGGCTAGTGTATCGGTTTTAATCCTGAACGTCTGAATTTCCTGTTCTTTCGTACGTATCATCTTTTTTTTTTTTATTTGAGCACTGTTGTTCTGTAGTGTTTAAATTATGAAACGTTTCAAAGCAGTTGCCTTGCTGAATCTGCTTCAGATTGCCGATTTTCATGGAATATGATGCAATATTCCCGGTGGGGACGAGATTTTCCGCGCCTGTCCAGACTGGCCCTGGGGCCCACCCAGCCTCCTGTAAAATGGGTACCGGGTCTTTCCCGGGCGTAAAATGCGGCCGTAGCGTGCTGCAGACCACTCACCCCCTTCTAGTGCCGCGGTCAAGGAAGAATGGAGCTATATATCTACCCACCCTCTGGGCCACACTGAGCCTGTAACGGGATCACTTTACCTTTACCTTTTATAATGCAATATTATGTATGTAGTAGATCATTTTAACGAACTTGTGATATTTGTTGTAAAGAAAATTTCATGTGCCTTTTATAGGTGCTGGATTGCTAAGCAAAATTTGTTATAATAAAACCAACTAAATGTACTATTTTCTCAAATTTATTTTTGGAATAAAACTCCACAAATTTCGGAAAGTTCCTCTGTCCATTATCAGGAGTTTTTCACTGTACACACAGCAATGGTATATGTCATACAGGTTTGCTGACAGTTTGCAAGCTCGCAAGCTGTCAGCAAACCTGTATGACATATACCATTGCTGTGTGTACAGTGAAAGACCCCTGATGATGGACAGAGGAACTGTCTGAAACATGTAGAGTTTTATTCCAAAAATAAATTTGAGAAATTAGTGCATCTAATTGATTTTATTATAAGAATTTATCACGATGCACGGTCACCTGAACGTCAAAAAAGAAGCAAAATTTTTTATGCCGGTGCTGTGGATACAATGACTGTCTTAGTCTGACTGCTTGTGTGTCGTAATCGTTATGTTCCGTGTGTCCGTAACGTAAAGGTAAAGGGAACGTTGTCCCTGTACATGCAAGGAAGGAATATA
>Ga0209755_10008630_pt1 | contig 10872 bp, 5 predicted proteins | sample TergutCo191P1_FD_187301 | JGI IMG/M metagenome (GOLD analysis project Ga0209755, IMG submission 187301) | Cornitermes sp. P1 segment gut microbial communities from Petit-Saut dam, French Guiana - Co191P1 (SPAdes) (version 2) | ecosystem: Host-associated > Arthropoda: Insects > Digestive system >... | reverse complement strand
ATAACGCTGCCATTCAAGTAAATACCTTTCAATCCTGCTGTCCTCTCCCTGCACATCCGCCATGATGCGGAAAACAGGCTCTGTCGCGGAACCTCTCATCCAAATGTAGGCGGTTTCCCGTCCCTCGGCGTTAAAAAAGAACACTTTAAGCCCTCCTCTGCCCGCATCTCCAAAACGGATCAAATTCCGTCTTTCTTCCAGTCCGTTATACGCAACAGCTTCCCAGCGCAGAAAACCATAATTCTCTTTCAGTTCATCTTTCCGCTTTTCCCACTCCCGCAGGAAAACTTCTTTATACCTGTCCTTAAGTATAGCATGATCCTGCGTATTAATCCTCAATACCGCGTCTTTGCTGTATGCGGGCGTGGTCATAAACCGCGGGAGGCTCATAATTATTCCGGCGAGCGTAAAATTTTCGTGATATAAGTCCATTTGCCCGGAACGTCTGCACCATAACTCAAAAAAACCAGGTTTTCCGCCGGAAGAACGGATACACAGCAGTTTAATAATCGCCATTACAGTGTTAATTGGATCGCGTACTGCGGACGGATGGGTAATGTTGCCGCCGGCCGAACCTTCGCCAAGAATGCGCACAGTGTATCCCTGCGTCCTTAACCTGCGGGCAAGACTGACAACATTCGCCTCGCCGACTTCCGCGCGGAATACGGAAACGCCGAACGCTTCCGCAATTCTGTCTATCCGCATGGACGTTGGATCGTTAACAACGACAGCGGCCTTAAACGGAAATGATATCTGACCGGAATCACAAGTCCAGGCAAGGTGGGAAAGTTCGGCGACGCAGGCAAGAGCAAAGACCTCCTGCGCTTCAAGAACGCGGGTTTTTCCTCCGGTTTCATCCCAGATAACCAAATTTCCCCTGTCGCCGTCGCAGTCAGGCATATAACCAAGCATGAATGCCGCATTACCTGCGCGGGTTTCTTCAAGAAGCCTGGCGCAAGGCTCCAAAGACTCGCCTTCGGGCACAATGCGGTGCGCAATCTGCCCCGGTCTGTCATTGATACATTCAAATTTTAAACCAAGCGCGGAAAAAAATTTTTTATCAATGGACGCTGAACGCGCGCTTCCATTAAAATCGCAGACTACTCCAAGCGGTTTATTTTCAAGACCGTCTTTAATCGCGGAAAAAAGCGCGTCCGCATCCTGCCCGTCGTATACCACTTCGCAGCAAAAGTCATAATATGCCTTAAACGCCTCGTCCTTAAAAGAAGAAACCGGACAGAGAGACGAAGGCGCACAGGAAATTAAATCAGCGATTTTTTTAATATTGTCTTCTTTTGATAAAAAAGAGCGGAAATTCGAGATTAGAAGGTTCGCGTCCTTCGCTGATAAAACGCCTCCGTCGGTAAGGCCGAACTTAAGCCCGTTATGGCCAATGGGATTATGACTTGCGGAAATATAGATAAACCCGATCCCGGATTCCCTATCTCCTGTCCCTGACTTGCTTCTTGCCCACGCCATGATTTCCGGAGCGGCGGTTATTCCGGCGTATTGCACTTCGCAGTTTTCGGCTAAAAGAACAGGTAGCATTGCGCCTGCGATTGACTGCCCTGTGGGACGCGTATCGGCACCTAGAAGAACCAGCGGCGGCATCGATGGTTTGGAGTGAAGAGCGCCTTCGTCTTCAGCGGCGTTTGTTCCCGTTTTTAAAAATTCCGCAAAAACAAAAGCCGCCGCGCCGCAGATAATACGGTGAGCTTCCGATATTTCGGGAGATGCGCTTTCTTCCCCGCCATCGGCGGCAAAAACCGCACGCCATCCTGAAGCGGAAAGAATCATTTTATCAAGAACCGCATTCAGCCCGTTACAATACGCCATAGAAAACCAGTATAGACATTTCTTTCCGGTTTTTCTACAGGAACTCCAATGGGTAATAAATGTTTTTAATATTTCTTGAATCCGGGTGTATTTTGTTCAACTTGACAGGTTTAGATTTATTATCAAGAGGAGTATTTTACAATGTCAAAACTATCGAATATTATCCAACGCCGTGATTTAGAACCATTATTTGTTAAAGCGCAGAAAATCGCGAAACATTATAAAAAAGCCGTTGATTGCCGCGCGATGGTTATGGGGCCGGATTGTGAAGCCAGTCATTTTTCTCATCTGTGCAGGAACTGCAAAACTCCTTCAAAGCGGCCGGATGAAGACAAAACGCGCGGCGAAGCGGTCTGCGCCTCAAACGGATGCCGCGCGGGAAAAACATGCTTCCTTATGCACATGAACGCGATTGATGAAGCAAGACGTCTCGGAGGTTCTTATGTCTATATGTGCCAGGAAGGCTACGCTTTCTGGACCAGCCCGTTCTTTTCAGGAGAACGTTTCGCCGGAGCGCTGCTTTCCGGAGGAATCCACGGATCGGAAAAAACAAACCGGAAGGTCAAGGCCCTGGCGCAGATACTGCTTCTGTGCGCGGAACAGATTTCCGACATGAGCTTCATCCAGAAAAATGTAACGACAAAGCTGGTATCTCACAAGCCGGATTACATTGTGCAGCCACAGAATGCGCAAAACCCCAGCGCGGACACATGCGGATCAGAAAAAGAAAAAAATCAAAAAATGTCGAATAACGCCTGTCCGATTGACATGGAAAGAATGCTGCTTGCGAGCCTCAGGCGGGGAGACAATGTGGAAGCAAAGAGAATCCTGGCGGATTTGATGAAAATCCTGGAAAAGGAAACAAGGGGCAATATCGCCGTATTCCGCCTGAAGGCGATGGAACTGGCTGTTCTTTTATCGAGAGCCGCGGCAAACCCCGGCGAAATGAAAGACACATCCGCTCTTGACATCAACAACCGCTATTTAAAAAAAATTGAGGAAAGCGCCGGCATACAGGAAATTTCCGGCACACTCTCGGGATTGATAGACAGAATGTCCGGCAATATTTTTTCGTTTCAGGGAGTCCGGCATTTCGCGGCGCTGCGGAAAGCGGAACGGTATATCTGGACCAATTACACAAGAAAAATGAGTCTGCAGGAAATAGCGGAAGCTTCCGGGCTTTCGGCGCCCTATTTCAGCACGATTTTCAAAGAAGAAATGGGAGAAAATTTATCAAGTTATCTGAACAGGTTAAGGGTAGAAAAAGCGGCCGCGATGCTGGCAACCACAAATGTGTCCATAAGCGGGATAGCGGCCGCCTGCGGTTTTGAAGATCAAAGCTGGTTTTCAAAAATATTCAAGAATAATACTGGTTTAACCCCTGGAAAATACAGAGAACGCGGAATTACAACCGGCGGCAGTATTTTGGGATAAACCGCAAAATCAGGAATTTTTATGAGAGAAAACAAAGGGAAAACAAGTATTTTTAGAGATCAAGGCAAGGATCTTATGGAAAAAGCCGAAAAAATGATGATTGATTACAATCATGCGACCGGCTGCGGGGTATGTATCTATGATAACGCGTACAAACCATTATTTCCTGACATTTCATGGGATTACAGCCCGGAAAAGCGGATTTGTCCCTATTGTACAAGGTTCAGACCCGGCGCTGGAGACAAACAGGAGACCTTTCCATGCCAGGAAATGCATATTAACGCCATAAAAGAGGCAAATAAGAAGGGAGGTTCCCATATTTATGAATGTTCTCTGGGTTTAATCTTCTGGACAAGTCCAATTTACACGGAAGGTTTCTTTTCCGGAGCGGTAAGAGGATCGGGTTTTTTAAGGGAAAATAAAAAAACAGTTGACTTTTTTTCAAATGAAGATAATACTCTTGTTATGTGCAATAGTGAAATGTCAAAGGAAGAGTTTAAAGAACGCGTTGAATCATTCCCCGCCGCGGACGGGGAAAAAGTCGAGTCTTTGTCAGAGATGCTGCAAGTGTGCGCAGAATCCCTCTCAACCGGAAACGAAGATTATCATGAAATACTCAGGCGGAGAACTGAACAGCAGGAAGCAATCGGAAAAATTATAAGCGGGCTGGAAAAACAATACTCTGAAAATGCGGATGGCTCCGACAGACAGGAAAAACCAGGGTATCCTCTGGACAAGGAAAAAGCGCTGCTGGCCGCGTTACGCATGGGCGATATTGAAGAAACAAAAAAACTTTTAAACGAAATTATGGCAATTCTGATATTCTCCAATGCGGGACAGTACAAGTATATTCAATTCCGCGTTACCGAACTGGTTGTCCTCCTTTCCAGGGTAGAGATTAATCCTATCAAAGGCGGAAACCTGTCAACAGAAGCAAACAGCCAAAATCTGAAACAGGTTCAGGATGCCAAATCAATCGAGGAACTGACTGATATACTGCACATAATAGTGGACAGAATTTCGGACACCATCTCGTCATTCCACGGCATCCCTCACGCCGCCGCTTTAAAAAAAGCGGAAGATTTTATCCTGGAAAATTTTACAAGAAAAATCAGCCTGAAAGAAATCGCGTCTGTTGCGGGACTTTCGCCGCCCTACTTCAGTACAATCTTCAAGGAAGAAATGGGAGAGAATCTGTCAAAGTATCTGAACAGACTCCGCGTAGAGAAAGCAAGCCGCTATCTGCTTGAGACGGATATGTCCCTCAGCGAAATCGCGTCCTGCTGCTGCTTTGAAGACCAGAGCTGGTTCTCAAAGATATTCAAAGCCTACACAGGCATCAGCCCGGGAAAATACCGCAACCAGGGCGGCGGATTGATCAGGAACATCGGAGACAATAACCTGTCAGAAGGTTTCCGCAAGACGGCCAATTAATGTCTGTGATAAAAAAAGGGGCTGCCATCCGGCAGCCCTTTTTAATTGGTTATATGCCAATATCAGCCATTATCATGCGCCGGGAGACGGAATAATCGCCAGTTCCGTCTCTTTGTCGAAATAGCGGGCTTTATCCATTCTGGGAATGAAAACCGCCGTATCGCCTACCTTGAAAACGTAGTTGGGCTCGGTACGCGCTACCAAAGGCTGAGTTTCCGTTGTAAGCCAGAGATGAATATCCGCGCCCAGCGGTTCAACTACCGTTACCTTCACTGTAATGCTGTTATTTCCGCCAGTCTGGGAATAAATCATATCTTCCGGCCTGATGCCAAAGAATACTTCTTTACCGGCAAACTTTTTCAGATAATCCGTGTGGGACGAATCGGCTTTAATTTTGAAGGAACCTTCGTCCAGCAGAACACAGTTGCCGTCGTCAATAACTTTTACTGTCAGAAAGTTCATCGGCGGCGAACCAATGAATCCGGCGACAAATTTGTTAACCGGGTAATTATAAAGGAACAAAGGAGCTCCTATTTGCTGTATCTTTCCGTCTTTCATAACGACAATTTTATTCGCCATTGTCATGGCTTCTACCTGGTCGTGGGTAACGTAGATCATGGTCGCGTTCAGGCGAAGGTGCAGGTCGGAAAGTTCCGCCCTCATCTGTACGCGCAGCTTGGCGTCCAGGTTGGAAAGAGGTTCGTCAAAAAGGAAAACCTTGGGGTTACGGACAATGGCGCGGCCTACCGCGACACGCTGTCTCTGACCGCCGGAAAGCGCTTTTGGCTTGCGATCCAGGAATTTTTCTATGTCCAGAATACGGGCCGCGTCGTTTACGCGCTTGTCAATTTCGGCCTTGGGAACCTTCTTTATGCGAAGGCCGAACGCCATGTTTTCATAGACTGACATGTGGGGATAAAGAGCGTAATTCTGGAATACCATCGCGATATTCCTGTCCTTGGGCGGAACATCGTTCATTTTTTCACCGTCAATAAGGAGTTCACCTTCGGTGATGTCCTCAAGACCGGCGACCATACGGAGAGTTGTGGATTTTCCACACCCCGAAGGTCCTACAAGAACGACAAATTCCTTGTCTTCGACTACGATGTTGGCATTGTCCACCGCGCGGACACCGCCATCATACACCTTGGAAATGCTTTTCATTTCAACTTTTGCCATACGCTGGCCTCCCTGTTTTCGTCCAAACCGCCAAATAACGGCCGGACGGGGTTATTTTATGATAATAAGATAATATGAAGCCGCCAATTTGTCAATGAAATATTGAAGGATATTAGGCTAAAAACGGCATATTCCATACAAAAAGACTATTTTATGCGCTAAAGTCCATTCTCATTTAGCCGATACTAATATTACCGGGAGGGACTACCTCTCAAAAAAACAGACGGTGTGCAGCGGGTGACAACCCGTGACGTCCAGGCACATCGTCTTTTTTTTTGCTCAAATATTTAAAAAATGAAAAATAACAAGCTCTGCGTACAGACACTATTTACATTCATTTCGTTTCTGTTGCAATTTTTAATTATATGTTTTATTATCATATCATGATATGACATATCGTGATATGATATATCATGAAATAATAAGGAGGCATGGGATGTTTATTGGCAGGGAACAGGAACTTGAAGAATTAAACAGACTGTATAAAAACAAACGTCTTGATGTCGCCATAATGTACGGCAGAAGAAGGGTTGGCAAGACAGAGCTGATAAATCATTTCTGTAAAGGGAAAAAAAACATATTATTTACAGCTATTGAAAATTCCGCGGAATATAATCTTAATGCGTTTATAGAAGCCGTTCACAAGTCGCGCTTAAGACTCTCCGAAGAATCATTCGCTAAAGTGATTCCCCAAAATTACATGCAGCTGCTGGATTTGATAGCCGCAATAGCGAAGAAGGAAAAAATAATACTTGTCATTGATGAATATCCTTACCTCGCGAAATCGGAAAAAAGTTTCTCTTCCATTTTGCAGAAATATATTGATTATAATTTTAAAAATATAAACATGCTGATAATACTCTGCGGCTCCTCCATGAGTTTTATGGAAAATCAGGTATTAAGCGCCAAAAGCCCGCTGTACGGCAGAAGAACCGCCCAGTTCAAAATAGAACCTCTTGATTACAGCGGCGCTGTTGAATTTGTTCCCAATTATTCCAAAGAGGATAAATTGCTGACTTACGGCATTTTTGGGGGCACTCCGTATTATCTGTCACAAATCAATAAAAAACGAAGTTTACAGGAAAATATCATTGAGCTGTTTTTTAATTCCAAAGGATTGCTGTTTGAAGAACCTGGCAGTTTAATAAAACAGGAATTAAGGGAACCTTATATGTATAACGCGATAATTACCGTCATAGCCAACGGAAACACGAAGTTATCGGAAATCGCGAACAAAGTCAGCAAACCGGCCAATTTATGCGATTCATACATAAAGAAACTTATAAGCCTTGGCCTGGTTGTAAAGGAAAAACCGGCCGGGGAAAAAACGGGAATAAAAAGCCTTTACATTTTAAATGACAATATGTTCAAGTTCTGGTTCAGGTATGTGCAGAACAACATAACGTTAATATTGAAAGGTCTTGGCCCAAAAGCGGCCGCCGGCATCTGGCAGGAAATAAACAGTTTTATGGGCAGATGTTTTGAAGATGTCTGCATTCAATACATGTGGAAAAATTACAATTCGCTTCCCCTTGCGCCAAAGGAAATTGGCAGATGGTGGGGAAACAACCCTATGGAAAAACAGGAGGAGGAAATTGACATTCTTGCCGCTGACGGCTCTGGCGTCATATTCGGTGAATGTAAATTTAAAAACACAAAAACCGGAACTGACAGTTTTGAAAACCTGGAAAGAAAGAGCGGATTGTTCAAAAGGTATACAAACAAATACTACTATCTTTTCAGCAAAGACGGTTTTACAGAGCAAATGAAAAAACTGGCAAAAACAAACGATAACATTAAATTAATTGGATTAAACGATTTGTTCAATTAATTACGAAAGGTTATTGCCTGTTATACACGCTGGCAGTCCCATACCTCTCTTTAGTATTCCTCTGCCCCAGATTTAAGGACCGCTTGTTAATGTGAATATACCAGTGATCCGCGTATCTGGTTCCGACCCCTGACACATGATTGGCGGCTGTCGTGTCGCTTGACCAGCCTTTATTTATGACGACCGTTCCTGTTATCGCGTAACCTGCGGGGTAATCGGAAGCCATGTTCCCGCCGTTTCTGTACGGCACCCATGAAAGGTTTTCAAGGGTATAGGTGACATTGTTGCTTCTGTTAATAAAAGTCAGTCTGTTCGCTTCTATCGTTACAACGGCATTGGCGCTTGAGTTAACCCATGTCCCGAAAAATTCCCGGGGAGCTTCGCCGGTATTTGAAGCAGCCGCGGTTTGGGCTGGCGCGATCCGGGCGGGAGCTGTTTGAGCGGGAGTCGTTTGGGCGGGAGCCGTAACTCTTGTAAGGAATGCAAGCCGGTTATCCTGCGTAAGGTTTGCGCTGTACATGCCGGGAATCTGAGCGCTTTCTACGGAAATAACTCTTATCCGCAGCCGGATTCCGGCTCCTGTGTCAATAATCGTTCCGGAAATAATGAACTGCGCTCCCAGTTTCTGCCCGATTGTCTGCATTGATTCACTGCTTACTTCACCTGACAGCTGAAAATTCATTTCCTGGCGGAGAACTTCCAGGTTCGCTCTGTCAACAACGGTTAATCTGCCGTCATTTACAATATTGCCAATTAATTCCTCTATTACGTAATCAGACAATCTGGGCCAGTCAGATACGAAATTAAGCACAACTACTTTGGTATTTGCCTGAATTTTTTCATTAAGGTAAGGGATAGAATTTTTTAGAGCCGTGTCAATACTGACGGTATTCTGGGAAAACGCGAATACGGAGACAAAGAGCGATAATAACAAGACAAATGATTTTTTCATGGATATTCCTTCCGGTTTTTAAATGATTTACTATGAAATGACAAATAACTCAACCTTTTTTCATATTAATTATAAACATTGCGTATGTCAACAAAACTTGCGGATCAACTCCATAATGCGCTTTACACGATAATGTTCCGATATTAATATGAGCATATATACATGAAAAAAAACAATTTTAAACGAAAAAATGCAATTATTTGTTTATGCGTAATAACGCTTTTCACAGTCTCCATGTGCACATTGAAAAAATCGGAAATTCCGGAAAATCAGGCAGGTTTTTTAAAGGAAGAACCGGAAAATCAGAGAAAAGCGGAAATTATACAGGAGACTGAACCTGAAAATCCTGTAACAGAACCGAAAACGGAAACGGCGATTATAAAGGGCAATGATTTTTACATAGGCACAAAAGAAGGGCTTTTCCTGACAAGCGCGTCAGGTGAAACCAAAGCGCTGTGGACCGGCGGCGCGGTAAAAAAGATACTTTTTGTCCCCGGAGATAAAAATACCTGTATCATCCTGACAAGTGAGGGCATATTTTTCTCGGCAGACAGGCAAAAATGGGAACCGCGCAATTCCGGACTGCCCATAAAAACGATAAAGATTTACGACAACGGAAAAAAATCATTTCTTAATATTGTCCAGGAAATAAAAGATATTGAGATAAACTCCCATGATCCTGATATCTGGGTCTGCAATACCAAAGATCGGGTGTTTTTAAGCCGGAACCAGGGACATACATGGACGGCTCTAAGAGCGCTTCCGTATAACGCGAACGGCATAAAAGCTGTGGCATCGGCATTTTTGCCGGAATTAACGCTATTCCTGTCCCACAGTATTTACGGCATTCATTATATACATCCCGATAAAGCCGGCTCTGAATGGATTCAATTTGACGAGGGACTGGAAAAACTGGAGACAACGGATAACCCCGATGAAATTTCCGATATAGCGGTTATATCGCACGCGAATGATACCGGAATATATGTATCACAGACATTCAAACGCAATATTTATAAACTGGACTGGAACAAAAAAACATTTGTCCCTTTATGGTCAGATAACAGCCCGTTCGGAACGGTGGATTCGCTTTACATCGGGGAAAACGATCTTTTTTTTATCATGGAAGGAAACGCGGCCAGTATAAATTTGTATGACAATAAAATGAGCGTGCGCCGGGACATAACGGAAGCTATCCGTGGAATTCCCGCGAACCTAAAACCTGATTGCATAATGACAGAATACCCGGAAAAAATGCAGTTAAGCGAACTGTGGCTACTTGATGAGCCAAAAAATAATAAAGACAGCATTGCGGATGACAAAGAGGGGCTTTATATTCCAGTTGAACATGTATTAAGCAGCAGCAGAGTGAATTCATATATAAACACAATTAAAAAAGCCGGGCTAAACATGATTGTCATAGATATGAAGGACGACGAAGGAAGACTCAGATTCACTCCCAGAAACAAGGCAATCAGCGGCATGGGCAGGGTTTTTCGTCCGCTTGACATCGATTATTTTCTGAAGACCATGAGAGATAACGGCATTTACACTGTAGCGCGCATTGTCGTTTTTAAGGATCCGGAGCTTGCGGAAAAGGAAGACGGAAAGTACGCGGTATGGGACAGGAACCAAAAACCGTGGATTGGATTAGCTACCGAACGCTGGGTAGATCCCTATTCGGAGGAAATCTGGGATTACATAGCTTTAATTTCGCAGGAACTGCATGAGCGGGGCTTTGACGAAATTCAATTTGATTATATCCGCTTTCCCACAGATGGCGCGAACCTGAGAGACGCGCGCTACCGCTGGCAGGATAAAGGCATGGACATGGAAAGCGCCATACTTTCTTTTCTGCGCCACATTCGCTCAAAGGTCACAGCGCCCATATCCATTGACATTTACGGCGCAAACAGCTGGTACCGCACAGGCGCGCGTACAGGACAGGAAGTGGAGCTTCTTGCCCCCTGGGTTGACGTGATCTGCCCGATGTACTACCCCAGCCACTTTGAACAGTATTTCCTCGCGCAAAATCCCCCGGAGCTGCGTCCCTGGCGCATTTATTACACAGGAACGCTGCGCAACAGCCGAATCTGCCGCGGACAGGTAATTATCCGCCCGTGGGCGCAGGCATTCTACCTGAACGTCTCCTATGACAGGCAGTATTATAACAAGGATTATGTCCGCCGCCAGGTAGAAGGAGTCC
>Ga0209755_10008629_pt1 | contig 10873 bp, 5 predicted proteins | sample TergutCo191P1_FD_187301 | JGI IMG/M metagenome (GOLD analysis project Ga0209755, IMG submission 187301) | Cornitermes sp. P1 segment gut microbial communities from Petit-Saut dam, French Guiana - Co191P1 (SPAdes) (version 2) | ecosystem: Host-associated > Arthropoda: Insects > Digestive system >... | reverse complement strand
ATCAGCAACGAAGAGGTTGTTGATTTTGGCCGCGGCATCAATTCCGCGGTGGGTTTCAATCCATTTACAAACATCATGGCGATGGCAGCCGCCGGCACATCCTCTGACTTATCTGACTTTGTCGAATCGGTGACCATGTGGGATTTAAGCACAAACCCACCAACCGAAGTACCGGCAGGCGGCACCACCATACTTGGCGCAAACTATCGTTTTGATATATTATTTAAAGAAACCACACAGCTTCAAATGGGCTATAATGACGAAACACCGGGAGTACTTACATACCAACTGCCAAGCGACCTCACCATTCAAACAGCCATTGCGAAAACACCACTTTTTAGTCCCGTGTCCGGCTTCACCGGAAACATCATTGGATGGTTTACCATTGATACCAATGGGCTTGTAAAAATTTGGTTTGACAATGTAACGCTTGAAGGAAGACCCACCCCCAATGGCACAAACTTCATTGATTATTATTCCGATGCCCAAATCACATTGTCCGTTACAGCGCAACTTACCGGCGGGGATGATGGCAACCTTGATTTTGGCAACGGTGAAATCATCACCATTCAGCCACCCGTCAGGCCGGATCCAAAACTCACCATGAACAAGCAATCGTTATGGATGCCGGGTTTGTATCAAATTGGCTATACCATCACCATCACCGCCATCGGTGGTGCTGTGGGCAACATTACATTGATTGATACCCCCACGATTGCAACGGGACAAACCATGGTCAACACCGTTCAAGCTTTTGGCAGTTTTATGTACGTTGTGTTTGATGCGGATGGAACGCCAATATCCGGTTTTACTCCGTTGAGTGTTCAGCCATCCTCGGATGATTCTAATTTTAGCATTAACTTTGGATCACTTGTACTTCAAGAAAATCAATTTATTACATTGTCTTATGTGCTGGATGTGACTAAAGTTATTAGCAACAACAACGGTCCCGGCGGTGCACTTGCCGGTCAAACACAATTTATCCATGACTTCCAAATAGACAACCATGCACGTGTCAACGGCATCGGCGTTTTAACAGGAAACCCGGTACCTGAAGTCTCCGACGACACGAACAATCCGATTAAAAAAGCCGTGATTGTCGAAAAATCCGGTCAATATGCAAACAGTGACAATTCTATCACCTGGGAAATCACGGTGGGTAAAGATGCAACCGTACTTCTTAATGGTGCGACCATTCATGACATCCATACCGCGGATCAAATTTCACTTGCGGCATCTGACATACACATCACATTTTACGACAATTATGGACGCATATTGTGGCAAGGTGACGGTACAACATTTTTATCCGCGAATCCCGGAAAACTGACATTAAGAGATGGCGGTTCTGACAGAATTGACGATAGTTTCGATTTAATTGTTCCAAGCACCTATGGAGATGTATATAAAGTATATCTTGAATATAAAACTAATGTGTTGTTGCAAAGCCCGTCACCCGGTGAAGCGCCCGGCGGATTGGTGACAAACAATGTCACCATCACCTTCCCGGATGGCTCTCCCGGTCCGGGTGCCGGTGGAGAAGTACTCATTGTAGGTGATCGAATCGCCGTCACAAAAACATCCGGCGGCATTTGCGGACAACCGGAAACCACCGGAAGACCCATAAATGATCCACAAACGCCCATGTCACGGGGTCCGAACGGAGAACGCTACTGGATTGATTACACCATTAACGTTGCCATCCCGGCAGGACTTCAAAATCAACGCATTTGGATTAGGGATTCTATTTACGGCAACAACAACACCTTGCCGGCATCCATCAACAATCCGGATCGATTTACCATAAACGCCACCGATACAAATGGAAATACACTCATTACCCTGCTTCAATACACACAACCCGCTATCAGCGGCAATTCATGGAGTGTGTTCTTTGGCGGCGGCACCGATGCAAATACAACCACATGGCAATATGCGGTTGCGGTAAATTTAACCATAAACTATCGCATCTGGATCCCCGATGCATGGGTTGATGTTTTATCTTCCGGTTATAACAATTTTGCAAACCTTGTGGAAATTTATAATGGCGTATGGAACGGCAGTGCATACCAAGTGGGTTCGACCAATTCCGATTGGGAAACATGGCCATTGTCAAAGAGTGCAACGCCAACCAGCAACCCTGCACTATTTAATTATGTTGTGAAAATAAATGGTGCCTATACCGGAAACAATGGTGGACGAACATCCCTCATGATGACAAATCACCGTCCAACATTTACAGACACATTTGCAACAGAAATGGAATATGTACCCGGATCATTCTATGTTTTTGATGGCACCACACGCTTTGCACCGGCTGCCGATGTGACCGTTTCCGGCAATGTATTGTCTGTCATGCTAAATCCACTCGATCAGGCATGGAACATCATTGATGAAAACGGCAATGTTACCGGCACAGCACCTGCGAATTGGTTCGCACAAAGAAAAACATACGAGTTCAGATATCAAATGCAAATTAAAGCACAATATCTTAACGCTGATCAAGGTCCGCTGAACAACACAGCACGATTGACGGTAAATCCGGGAGAGTGCGCATTTGAAAACGATGCAAACGTAAGTTATGTTTTCAAACCGGTCAGCAAAACCATGAATCCGGTTGCGCCCGGCTCAAGCAGACTCCGTGTCGAAATTATTATTAATCCGACCGGCGCATTCCATTATCCGGAAGACGGAAGTTTAGCACCGGGGTTGGTTGCCGTCAGCGATTATTTGGCCAATGTATCCATGTTTATGGACTCCATTGAGATTTACACACAATCCAATGTAAATGGAATATGGAATGGCAATTGGGATCAAGACATGACCGGAAACATCACGTTTAACACCAACCAAAAATGGAGTGCCAATGTCATTGCGCCGCCTACACCGCCTCAAGGTGTTCCGGCTGACAATCAAGTGAATTTTATTATTCCCAATGATACCCCCATCAAGATTGTTTATTATGTGCAGGTTTCATTGCTGCCCGGTGAAACAGGAAATTTATCCAATGCTGTTTATGTCGGCGGAAAAGATGCCTCTGATGGCGAAGATAATTATGTCATTTCAGATGGCGGTGCCGGTATTACCGCAAGCCGTATTGATTTCAGAGTTTTCAAAAAAGATACAGTCACGGGTGCAAACCTCGAGGGTGCAACCTTCCGCCTGTTTGTAACATCCATTCAAGATGGCTATATCCCGCCGGGCAACCTGCCCATCGGCACATCAGTCACAACCCCAACCGGACAAATCATGAAATTTGCGCTTGTTGGCGGACCGGAGACCACCGATGTAAATGGTGTCGCGCTCTTTAGCGGCTCTGAATGGATTACACAATCATACAAACTACTCTTTATGCTCGAAGAAACCAAAACACCCGGCGGATATACCGCAACCGATAATGACGGACGTATTTTCTTTACGCTCAACCCCGCATTGACAGCGGCAGATTTAAATGAAATCAATACACTGTTGGGTTCTCTAGGACCTTCAAACCAAGCTTCCGACAACCTTACTGTATTTAATGATCCTACGGTACAGCCACCGGACGTTCCTGCATCGGTCAGATTCATCAAACGCTTTGAAGGCCTGATGCCATGGCAAATATCTCAATACTTGGCAAACTTTATTTTAGAAGTTGTTGACCCTAAAGGTGTGGTTCATCAATTTACGCTCAGTCAACTGTTAAGCGGCCCGGTGTATATTGAAGACGCAGTATCAGGAACTTATTTAATCCGAGAAATTAATGCAAGTGTCCCGGGTTACACACTGGTAACATCACCACCTTTACCCATGAGAACCAATATTGATGTGGTACAGCATGGCGCGGTAACACTGACCATCACCAACAGTTACTTCCCTGATGTTGTTGTCCCGCCACCGGATATTGATGTGCCCTTCATACCATCATTCCCGCGTCCTCCGGTGCCGCCCATAACACCACCAACGGTGCCACCAATAACGCCGGGGATCCCCCCCATTGTGCCGGAAATACCCAACATTGAGTTGCCACCGATAACACCACCGCCATGGCCAATCGAACCGTCCCCCCCCATCGATCCGGGTTGGCCGGGTGTACCGCCGGATTGGCCTCCGGCAGGACCACCACCATGGGAACCGCATCCGGAAATACCCCATGACCCTATTTATATCGTTGATGACGACGGAAATCCGCTCGGTCACTGGGAACATGGTGATGACGGATGGACATATATTCCGGATCCGAATGTACCAACAGGCAGTATTAGTCCACAAACTTCTGATACCAGATCGGTCATAGGCTACACCATCATTATGCTTGCAGGCTTAGCATTAATGATGGGCGCACTCAAAGTAAAGCGAGTACGCCAACATACAAAGCACTAATCAAACATCGTTCCGTGCAATAAGTGTGAAACATTTGCGAAGCAAATTTTCGGACAAGGAGTGCGCAACCTGCGCTCCGCCAACCGATTTGTTCCGCCGACATTGACAGCATGGATTGATTTACGAAACAAATTTTCAGAAAAGGAGAATGTATATTATTTTCCAATGACGAATCTATGATACCGCCGGAGGTTGTTATAGAATAGAAAATGATTGTTGCTGCCTCAAAGTACAATACGAGGCGGCAACAATCAGATTCTCAACAATGACATATTCATTTTTTCGATAGGCAGGCATAACAAATACATAACCTGCCAAATACCCCCCTTCTTTTGCGCACGCGTCCACCCCTACGCGTGCGCTTTTTTTAAGCAATTAATCTCTCCGTCAACGAAACTATTCTATAAAAAAAATATATATCATGTTATAATGACGGTTGTGTAGCGATTTATGACACAAATTATTTTTTGAAAGTAGGATCAACATGCGTGATTTTTTTAGTATAGACGGCCCTTTTAATAAATATGGCGGAATGCTTGCAGACACGATGATTTTGTCACTAATGTGGATACTGTTCTCCGTCCCCATTGTAACAATCGGCGCATCAACCACAGCTATGTTTTATGTCTCAACACGCCGCATCGCCAACCGTGAAGGGTATATTACCAGTGATTTTTGGTATGCATTCAAGGCGAATTTCAAACGTGCGACATTCACTTGGATTATTTTATTAATCCTGTTTCTTATCTTGACTTTCAATTTGGCGATGCTCTTTGGTCTGATTCCATTTGAAGCGGCCGGTTTTATGGATTTTATTTTACCGGGTTCGATTGTGTTTTTCCTCATTCTGGTAATCATCAGCATTTGGATATTCCCCACCCTTGCCCGCTTTGACATGGCACCCTTTCAAGCGTTTAAATCCTGTATGTATATGTCCATGCGGCATTTTTTAACCACCTTTTCCTGTTTTGTTTTGTTGGCGACGGCGGTGATTTTGTCTTTGATGATCCCCATTGTGGCATTCATTGCGCCGGGACTGTATGCCTTATTGTCCAGTTATATGATTGTGCGTATTTTTAAAAAATACCGCCCGGAAATGGATCGTGACCCCGTACTGGAACTTCAAGAGCTTGAGCAACAACGCAGCGAAGAAAAGCGCCGCGCACAATTTTCCGGCAACAATACAGCCTCCGAAAATGAAATTCCAGACGCTGAACCGGAAACACAAAATGAAATTTCAAGTGATGCAGAAATACAAGGGCATACACCATTATCCTTCCTTGAACATGCATCCAATCCGGATGTCATCAAAGAACATGAAGAACTGGCGAAACAAGCACCCAAAGCCGCACCGTCAGAACCAAAAAAATCCGCCGTGGATTCGTTTTGGGATGATGTCGAAGGCAATTAATAAAAATTTTTAATACGCATCTGAACGGATTCCACACCGTTAAAAACATTGACTTCAATGGTATAGACCGCTGTCAATGTTGTTGGTGAACCTAATGTTTTATATCGTTCATTGAACCCAAATGCAATCCCCTTGACGGCAGCATTTGGGTTTTTTTGTGATTTAAACGTAAATATTAATGTGTTTTTATCTGAAATATCACGCACAGAGTCGATACTCAAATTTTCTGTGATAAATTGCGGCTCATCATTGCCTTTACCGAATGGTGCCAATCGCTCGAGTTCTTGTGCCACAGATAAATTGATGTCTTCTAATTGTAAAGCGCAATCGACATCCACAACGGGATTAAAATCATCGTCTTCCAGTGAACATTCATTATTTAAGGCTTCGGCAAGTGCGGCAACATGGGCTTCATCCATGCTAAGACCTGCCGCCATTGCATGACCGCCAAAACGAATGAATAATTCCTTATGCGCCAATAAGGCTTCAAAAAGATTATAGCCCTCAATACTGCGTCCGCTGCCCTTGAGTGAACCTTCTGCAGGCGTCAGTACGATGGCCGGATGGTTGGTCGCTTCTTTGATGCGCCCGGCAATGATGCCGGCAATGGATTCATGCGCATCTGCCGCGATCAGCACAATAACTTTCGGCAATACCTCCGGCAATTGTGACAGTGCATGTTCAAAACATTGTACCGTTAACGCCTTGCGCTCATCGTTTAGCTGAGAAAGCCGGTTGGCTAATGTATAACGATCCGGAAAATCCCCCAGTTGATCCAACAAAAGCATCACTGCCAGCGCAGCAGTATCCAATCGGCCGGTGGCATTTAAACACGGGCCAAGCACAAAACCAAGTGTAAATGTATTGATTGGCTTATCAACATAACGGCGCACACAAATTAAACTATACAAACCGGCATTGATGTCTTTTTGTGTATTTAACAGATCCAGGCCATGTTTTACAATAATGCGGTTTTCATCGGTCAAATCCACGACATCACAAACCGTGGCAATCGCCGAAAGCACCACGAGTTCATCATGCAGTGCAAAAGATATGTTCATATTTTCATACAATATGGCGACCATTTTAAACGCAATCGCCGCAGCGCAAAGATTTTTAAAGGGATAACCGCAGGATTGTTTTTTCGGATCAATGATGGCGTATGCAGATGGAAGCACATCCCTACGCTGACTCTGTTCCGGCGCAGTAAAGGAACCGCCATTCATGATATCCGCTGTATTATTCGGCGGCGAAAACGCACGGATATCCTTGTCTGTCTTTGGCATTACAACCTCATCAAACGCAGGTTCATGATGATCAAAAATCACCACATCCATCCCCAGTTCATTGGCGCGCGCCACCTCATTGATGGCACTGATGCCATTGTCTACACAAAGAAGCAGTTTCGTACCGTCTGCTACAATGGTTTCAACCGCGGACATATTCAGCCCATATCCTTCTTCCACACGGTGCGGAAGATAATACGTCAAACGAGAATCTGTCATGTTTTCAGGTGTTTCTTGTTTTTCTATTAAACCGGAGAGCCCCTTATATAAAATAGCGGTTCCGGTGATGCCATCCACGTCATAGTCGCCATAAATGGTAATTTTTTCACGTTCAGTAATTGCTCTTTTAAGACGCGACACCGCTTTTTCTGCATCTTCAAACAACCATGCATTATGCAGTGCACTTAAATCCGCATTTAAAAAAGCCTGCACGGAGCTGGGTTTGCACACCAGACCGGCTGCTTTAAAACGATTGGCAATGACAGTTGCCGTTGTCTGGGATATATGAAAACGGTCAGCGAGCTTTGACACATCGCTGACATCGTTGTCTTTTAATTTCCATTTAAACATATTTTATGTTCCCTTTATAATTGTCTGAGTTCCGTGCTGATGTTGCCATTGTCTGATAATGTGATCAGCCCATAGCCCGGCAAAGAACCGCCGCGCGGGCTGGTGAGTGACCCCGGATTAAACACCAACACATTGTGCACAAACTCATTACATGGTTTGTGCGTGTGTCCATAAATAACCATATCCACGCCTTTTTCTTCCGCATAATGTGCGATGGTGGCGTTGCCGAAAGTAACCGTTTTGGTATGCCCATGCAACAACAAAAACTTGCGCTGAACACCATGCCCCAGTGTAAGCACTTTTTCTTTTTCAAGCTCCGGTTCATGATCACTGTTTCCGGGCACCGCAACAAAATTGATGTTGGGGTATTTTGCAGAAAGTCCCGCCACATCATGGGCATGATCCCCCAAATGAAACACATATTCAATTTGATGCTTATATCTTGGCAACAAATTGTCAACCAGTGCATGAATTTGTCCATGGGTATCCGAAATAACCAATATTTTCATTGCCATTTGTCACAACCTCTTTTTACTCATCATAATAATTATTAATACGTTATTGTATCAAACATATTAAGAGGATTCAAATAGAAAACATATAATGCAGCAACTGCCGCAACAATGCCGCAACAGAACCGCATACACCTAGTTGTAAAAAGTTGTCATTCTTATAAAAAAGCGATAATATAATTTTATTTAAATACAAGGGGGATCTTATGAACAAACATAAAACTATTCTGACTCTTTCATTGTGTTGCATTCTGATTATAGGTCTTTTTATATACATATTCACACCCGGATTTTTATTACGTCAAATTAATAATATCAACCATGAACATTCAATTACAATAATGCGGATAGATTATTCTCCAAGCCCCACCAATTTTGACATACATGATGTGACGATTGATACGTTAATACCAGAACAAATTAAAGCACTAAATGATTTATTTGCACAGTCATGGTTTCGCAGACGTTTTACAAATGAATTATTATCCCCCGCGCTATCAAGTCCAAACAGTTATACAATTTATCATATTACAATCGAATCACAATTCGGATCATGGATCATTTCAATTGACCAGTGTGGCGATTTAAGGAGAACAGGGACGAATCACAACATCATGCGAATATTAAACCGAAACTGGGAAGATACGTTATTACGCATCATTGCGATGGAATAAAATAAAGTCACGTGATTTTTTATTTGCAATAATAAAAATCATCTGTGACTTTAATTTAATTTTAAGGTTTATAAGACTTATTTGTGTTAGTGTCCGCTGCCGTAGAAGTATGCTTCTTGCTCTGCGGTGAGCACATCGAGTCCCAACCCCATCGCTTTGGCTTTCATCAGTGCGATTTCTCGGTCCAGTTCCACAGGCACGCTGTGAAGGGTTGGTTCAAGATTTTTGCCGTTTTGTGCAATGTATAAACAGGCCATCGCTTGCAATGCAAAACTCATGTCCATGATGTCTGCGGGATGCCCATTGCCGGCAACAATATTGACGAGTTTGCCGTCGGCCAGCACATTTAACGTTCTGCCGTCGGCCATTTTATAACCTTCGATGAATGGACGGCGTTCTGAGATTGATACCGACATTTTTTTAAGGTCCGGCTTTGAAAATTCCACATCAAAATGTCCGGCATTGGCCAAGAACGCATTGTCACGCATCACGGCAAAATGTTTTTCGGTGATGACATCTTTGCAACCGGTAACGGTGACGAAAAATTCACCGATGCGTGCGGCATCGTCCATTTTCATAACACGGAAACCATCCATGACGGCTTCCATGGCGCGCCATGGATTAATTTCTGTCACAATAACGCGTGCGCCCAAACCTTTGGCGCGTTGTGCAACACCCTTGCCGCAAAAACCGTAGCCGGCAACAACGACGTCACGACCCGTGAGCATCACATTGGTGGTGTACATGATTGAATCCCATACCGATTGGCCGGTGCCATGCACATTGTCAAACAAATGCTTGGAGTCCGCATCATTGACCGCCATCATGGGGAAGTTCAAATTGCCTTCTTTCACACGCGCTTTAAGGCGATTGATGCCGGTGGTGGTTTCTTCGGCGCCGCCCAATAAATTTTCGGCATATGCTTTGTATTCGCCTTGAAGCAGCGATACAAAGTCACCGCCGTCATCAATAATGATGTGTGGTTTAAATTCCAGTGTTTTTCTTAAATGTTCAAAATATTCTTCATCGGATGCGCCGTGGATGGCATACACTTTATAACCCAAGGATGCCAATCCTGCGCATACATCGTCTTTGGTGGAAAGTGTGTTTGAACCGGTGACCGCCACATCAGCGCCGCCGGCTGCCAGCACTTGACACAAATACGCTGTTTTTGCTTCAAGATGAATGCTGACTGCGATGCGCATGCCTTTAAATGGCTGGTCTTTTTTAAAACGCTCCTCGATTTGCGCCAACACCGGCATAAATTCTTTAACCCATTCGATTTTCTTCAAACCCATTGGGGCGAGCGATGGATCTTTGATGATGCTCATGTTTTCCTCCTATGCAGACCCCGATGTGATATGTCATCGGTAATCAATCATTTTAATTATATTTTAATTAAATTATCAAGGTGTCACGATGACAAATGTCACATCAAAACGGGTGAGCACTGCCCACCCGAATATTTTTTATGCATTTTAAATAAAGCGAATACTTACACTATCTGATGATGCTGCCCAGTGTCAGTTCGGCGGACATCCGCTCGGTTCCTCGGTAAAAATGAATCACGACAACTTCGCCGATACGACTGGCATCTCTTGCTGCAATTAAATCGTCATGGGTACGTGTGTCCCGATCGTTAAAACCAATAATAATATCACGCAAGGTAAGTCCCGCCAAATCTGCCGGAGAACCTTGTTCAATCGTCGCAATCATCAGTCCCGTAGAGGGAAGATTAAACAGACTTCTTGTAAATTCATCAATCGGACTCCATGTAATGCCGAAAAACGGTTGGCGCACCACACCATTACTCATCAACTCTTCCATGATAATTCTGGCTTCATTCATTGGCAAAGCATAACCCATGCCCTCAACAGAGTTGCCAAACAATTTTGCGGTCACAATGCCGATTACTTCCCCATTAGCATTAATGAGTGGGCCGCCGCTGTTGCCGCGGTTGACGGCAGCATCTGTTTGTAATACGTTTAAATGCAAAGCATTCGGCAAGGATGCATCTGAAATGGTAATTTCCAGATCAAGTGCACTTACAATCCCCTG
>Ga0209755_10008628_pt1 | contig 10873 bp, 11 predicted proteins | sample TergutCo191P1_FD_187301 | JGI IMG/M metagenome (GOLD analysis project Ga0209755, IMG submission 187301) | Cornitermes sp. P1 segment gut microbial communities from Petit-Saut dam, French Guiana - Co191P1 (SPAdes) (version 2) | ecosystem: Host-associated > Arthropoda: Insects > Digestive system... | reverse complement strand
CGAATATTTACAGTTTAAGACACGGGTATGAATTAATCGCCCCGACCGATCCGCTTCAGCAGATTGCCGTATTGCTGCAAATATTGGATGACCTTTTTATCGGAATGCGTTATGTGAACTTCGGCGTGGTATCGGGCGCTGACGGAAAACCCGCAAAGGTTGGCGACGAGCTTGGAGAAACATTAAACAACTGGCGCCGCTTTATAGAGGACAGTTTTTCCAGAGATTATCTTCCGCGCCTTTCTGAATACTGCCGCATGCTTGAAAATTCGGAAGAATCAAGATCGTCGCCTTATGCCAGAAAAAATCTTAATGAACTTCATTGGATAAAAAGGTTATATTTCCTGCCGTATTATAAATTTGAATCGATTGGACCTCCTCCTTTTCAGAAGAACGACATTATTCCTATTTATACCGAGGTTAGAAAACTACGCAAATATTTAACACTTGTGGCTGTCGGCATTGAACAGGGAACGCGGGCAGGCGGTCCTGCTGCAAAAGCGCCTTGCAACGGCATTACAAATCCGTGGGAGAAATATAATTTCCAGATACCAAACCCGGTATCCAAACGCCTGGACATGATGCTTCCTCCAGAAAAAAGAATGAACGCCACTTTAATTTTCTTTTCATTGTCCGCAGTAACTGTTTTGGACTTTCTTGTTAATAACGAAAATAGCTGGGCATACGGCGGCCGCCCCGGTCCGTTATTCAGAAGCGTTAAAAACGAAGGCATAACTCCGATATTCGGCGTGGATGATTTATTGGATGCCGATAAATTCTTTAGGGATTCATTAAAGAAAACAAACTAATACCTTGTTTTTTTTTTAATATGATATATAATAATAAAAGGAGGATTAAATTATGAAAAAATATTTATCTTTTGTCTGCATAATATCATTATTATTGGTATTTATTTTAACTGCGTTCGCCCTTGTTTCCTGCGATAGAAACGTGGTTTCCTGGTGTGACAAGTGCGGCGAATCCGTGAAATCGATTGAAAATTTCAATCCTAATACAGGTTATACAGAAGTTTATTATGAATGTACAAAGTGCGGTCATAAATTCGGCGCGGGCAAGCTTCAATAGTTTTATCAAGGAGGAATTAAATGAAAAAATTAATTATTATATTGGCAGTTATTCTTATCAGCATATTCTTGGCATCTTGCAGTGATTTCTGTGTTTATTGCAGAGCCTTGGATATTACAGAAACAGAAATAGAAGGATCAGAATCAAAGCAGATTAAATGCAATAATTGCGGCAGAACTTATGGATACCATTCAATCTCTTAGTAGCATTAATCACATCGGGAGCATTTGAACGTCTACGCCCAGCTTTTTTGCCGCTTCCTTTGCGTCTTTAACGCCTGCGATAATTACGGGGCTTGATTTTTGCTTTGAACCAAATGCGGCAAAGGCTGCGGCAATGTCTTCATTTGTAACCGAAACCAGCCGTTCCAGTTTGTTTTTTCTGTAACAGTCTTCGACACCGTAAATGAATCTGTAAAAATCGATAAGTCCGTCTTCTGCGGCTGTACGCGGACGCATTTCTTTCGCATAACACCCGATAATTGATTTTTCAAGGTAATCTTCATGAACGCTGTGCTTGCGGTAGCTGGGCGAGTTGTTTTTAAGTATCTGCGAAAACACTTCCAAAGAGCGCAGAGGATTTGGATCGCGGTATGTGGCGAATGACATGCAGTTTTCAAGGCAGTCACTGTTTATAAATGCGCCGTAAGCGCCGCCCTTCATGCGGATATCTTCCCAAAGCGCGCCCAAACTAAGCTGATGCGTTAAAACCATTTCCGCGATTTGCTCGACGGTGTCAAAAGGCGCGGCGTTTAACGCTTGCGCGGCAAAACAAACCTGCAATGATTTTGAAGCGAACACTTCCGCCTTTGGCATATTTTTTTGTGATGTAAAATCGTAATTGAAATCAAGCCGCGCAAGCGGAGGACCGAATCTTCCAAACTTTTGCGCAATTTCTGCGCCTGCGGTTTCCAGCCCTGCAGAGCCGCCCGTAATATTTGCGATTAAACCTGCGCCGTTAATTTTTTCCTGTATATATTTTAATTTTTTAATTATTTCGTCTGTTTCCATTTTTGCAAGAGAGAACACAAACTCAACCTGCGAGATGCCTCCCCATTGTTCTTCCACTCTTTTTGAACGCGAATTAAACCGCCCTGCCCTTCCCGATGAATATATATGTCCCGCAGGCGCAAGACTGGAAATAACTTCGTTTTTCATTTCTAAAACAAGATCGTTAATTCTGCGGCGATCTGTAAAATCCGCCTCGATAATCAGGCGAAGAGCAAGGTCTAAAGACGCGCCGATTTTTTCGTCCAGACATTTTATGCGGTAAAGAATCCAGTCTCTGCCGCAAAGATCAAGGTCACCGCAAGCCGTTTTTAAAATTGTAGTTTGATTATTATTAGCCGGGTTTTTGGGAGCCGAGCCTGTATGCAAAATCGAAAGAAAACCGCCTGCGGTGCGAGCCAATAAACTTGACACTTCGCCGTAGTCCATTCCGGGAAGACCGACAGATAAGATCGCTCTGGAAAAAAATTGCAGCCACGGATAATCCTGAAACGGAAAAACATCGACGGGGAAGGATAAATCGATATAAGTTATTCCGTTTGTATAAAGATCGTGGCAAAGAGCGGGAACTCCGCGCAAGTCTTCGTGGCGCCGATGGATGCTGTCATGTTTGGTTGAAAGATCGCTTCGTGAAAGATGCGGAATGGACGCAAGCGCCTGCGGGCTGTCCGCTTCGCTTTGAATTTTTTCCAGTTCTTTCGATTTTTCTTTTATTTGTTTTTTTTCGTCCGCGCTTAAACTTTTTTCTTTTTCGGCAAGTTTTTCTATGTGTTTCTCTTCTTGCTTTGGAAGGAAATCTTCTTTCGGTTCCAATATGACAAGTGCGCGATGAGGATTATCAAGAAAATATTTTTGAATCAATCCTTCAAAGTACCGGCTGTTAGCTGCAAGATTTTCCTTTATTTGTGCAAGAGCAGGAGAAATTAAAAGGCTGTCCCACGGTTTTGAACCGTGTATCCATGCGCGAAGAGAACGGCGCATCCACACAAGCGAGAATGGTCCCCCCGATCTGCGAATTTCGCGCTGTGAAAATTCAAGCGCAAGCATTGCAGCTTCTATTTCCGCTTCAGGGATGCCTTCTGTAACAAGTCTTCGCAGTTCGCCTGTTATAAGTTCGTCAACTTTTACGCTCATTTCCTGAGGATCGCCGTCTATGCTTCGTAAACCTGCAACGAATAAAATTTCGCGTATTTCGCCTTCCAAGCCGGAAACGGGAGTAATGTCTTCGCCTATACCCGATTCAATTAATTTTCTTGTTAACGGAGATCCGTCGTGTCCTAAAAGAATTTCTGTAAGAGCTGCAAGAGCTATATTTTCATTTACGTCTTTAATGTCGGAACAAAGCCACGAAAGAAAAATTGTTGATTTTTTTTCGTTTCCCGCAGGACATGGTATATGAAACTTTTTTTGTTCATTCCAGCGTTTCGTTTTTACAATCGGATCACATGCTTTGCCGCCGGGTATTTTTGAAAAAAATTCATCGTTTAAAAACGCAAGCTGCTTTTCTGTCGGAATATTTCCCGCAAGGAAAATCCTGCAGTTTGCGGGTGAATAACGGGTACGATGAAATTCTTTTAAGCCCTCATGCGTAAGCTCGGGGATATCAAGCGGGTCTCCGCCAGATTCAAAGTCGTAGGGAGTATCAGGCATTATTGCTTTTACAGACCAGAATCCCGCATAAGTATCAAGCGAAGAATACGCGCCTTTCATTTCGTTGTAGACAACGCCTGTGATTGCAAGTTTGCCGTTTTGATATTCAAGCCTGTGTCCTTCCTGCATGAATGTCCATTCGGGGATGAGCGGACGAAAAACCGCGTCGCCGTAAACGGACATCAAATTAAAGTAATCATGTTCGTTTGTAGAGCTTGCAGGATATACAGTTTTGTCAGGGAACGTAATCGCGTTTAAAAATGTCTGAAGGCTTCCCTGCGCAAGAACGATAAACGCGTCTTTTAGCGGATAACGCTCGGAGCCGCAAAGAACCGAATGCTCAAGAATGTGCGCAACGCCTGTGTTGTCCTGCGGAAAAGTCGCAAATGCAAACGAAAAAAGATTTTCTATATCATCGTTTAATATATGGAAAACTTCTGCGCCTGTTTTTTCGTGTTTTGCCCAAATGCCGACAGCTTTAAGTTCTTCCAAATCAACTACATCAAGGATGCAAAAACCGCTGTCCAATTTTTGATCTTTTTTTAAACTCGTACTGCTCATACAACTACATCCTCATCGGTACTTAATAAAATATCTCCGTTTTCGCGCGCAAACCTAAACCAGATAAGAAAATCCTTTGCGGCTGCATCGCTTTCCCGTTTTGGCACTGCGCCCAGAATCTCAGATTCTTCGCGAATTACCTGCCTGCGTCCTGCAGAAATATTGGAAAGAATTTTTTCGTTGAATTCTTTGCTTTTGCCTTTTAACAATAAAACGATTTCGTATTCTGTCATTGTTTTTAATTTATCCTGAATTGGACGATCGGATGCGTTAATAATATCATCCAGCGTATATAATTTTGCTTTTAAATCTTGCCCAATTTCCGGGTTTTCTTCTTCTAGTTCATTTATAAGTTTGTCGCTGAAAGACAAGTCTCCCTGTTTTAAAATTGCAGCTAAAGTCTGCATACCATCAATTTTTATATCTTTTGAACCGCCTGCAATGTGACGCACTTTTTCTTTTAACGCGGCAGACACCTGCTCTAAAACTTCTGGGCTTACTTCGCTTTGTTTTGCTATGCGCAATAAAACATCAGCCTTTTTGCTTGGCAAAAGTTTGACTAATACATCTGCTGTCACTTTTGGCGGCATTCTGCTTAGTATCAGCGCTGTTGTCTGCGTGCTTTCGTTTTTTAAAAGCATGACAAGCTGTTCTGTAGAAAATTCTTCTAAAAAGCCGAAAATGTTTTCTTTGGTTTCGGGAATTGCCTTGTTTAGAATTTCTTCGCCTTTTTCCGGTCCTTTTGCCGCATAAAGAATTCTTCGCGCAGCTTCTACGCCGCCTCTTGAAGAACCGGAAAAACCGTAAGGCTGATTTAATAAAAGCGAATGAAACTCGGAAAGAATTTCGTTTGCTTCATCGGGTTTTATCACTTTTACAAACGCGATTTCTTTTGATATCTGCTCAACTTGCTGCGGATCGAGCTCTGCGAGGATTTCTGCTGCCTGTTCGCTTCCTATCAATATGAGAAATTTTGCAACTCTTCGGTATTTAGATTCTGTTATTTTTGTTTCGACAGGAACATAAACCGGCGCAGGTTGAATGGGCTTTGGTTTCTGTTTGGTTTCCTTGTAAAAAACCGGCGGCTCTCTTGGCGGGTTTGGATTCATGGTTTGTTTATACGCATTCAATCCATTTTGAAGTATGTTCCCCATATAATAATATTGTATTATAATTCTTCTATATGAACAAGAAGTTTGCGGCTATTATATTTATCTTCCTCACCGTAAATGTTTATTCGTGCGGAAACAAGGAAACAATATCAAGTCAGGAATCTACAGTTCGTCAAGCAAGCGAAACACAAGAGCCGACAAGAGCTGAACGCGTTATGAGAGCCTTGCTTCAGGCATATCCAAATCGTATCGAGAAAGTTGAGTTTCGCAGCAGCGACTGGGCGCTTTTAATGGACAACACATGGTACTACTTTGCAGGCGGAAGGATACTGCCGGAACACAGGATCGATCATGCCGATGAATATCGTTCTCTTCCGTTTTACCCCTACCCCGCAGAACTGCCTGCATGGGTAAGACCTACCGCAGAAGAAGCAGAGCGTTACAGCACATGGACAACTAACAGAAGGCAAAACAGAGTAAGACGCTCTCCGTATTTCTTGGATGCGCTTTGGCAGGCGTCCAGCCGCGCAGAAACAGAAAACCGCATGGTTAGAATTACATTTCTTGGGTTACGCGCAAGAATTCATCACGCAATTCAAGGAGAACTTGCTCTTGTAGAAACACGCATACGCGCAATTGCATTATTGAACCCGGAAGTTCAAACGTGGATAGAAAGTTTAAATCAGCTTGAGGGATACGGCTGGCGAAATATTGCCGACACTCAGGCACGGTCGTATCATTCATACGGACTTGCAGTTGACCTTCTTCCAAGATCGATGGGAAGACTGCAAACTTACTGGCTCTGGACATCGCAGTACAGAACAGACTGGTGGAATGTTTCATATAACGAAAGATACCATCCGCCGGCAGCCGTTATCACCATTTTTGAAACATATGGATTTGTCTGGGGCGGCAAGTGGCCGTTATTTGATACAATGCATTTTGAGTACAGACCGGAAATATTAATATTAAACGGATTGTACAGACAGGATTAAGTTTATCCTTATTTCCTTCAATTATATATTAAATTACTTTATAATTGAACGTTCTATAAATTAACATTTACACCATCCTCTGAATAAACTATATTTTAACCATCAGGGCTGACAGCAATAGGTAAATTAATTTCAATATTTCTAATTATGTTACCATTATGAATATCCATAATAATCAACTCTCTCCTTGAAGCAGAAATATAAACGTTTGAACTGTTTGGAACATAATAAAAATTATAAACACCATAAGATTGACTAATTAAGGGATATGAATATAATAATTCAAAATTTTCTGCATTATATATTTCGATTATAGTGCCTATTCTTATTCTATAATAACCAAAAAATATCAATCTTCCATCTGAAGAGTATAAAAATGAAAGTGCAAAAAAAGGTATATTAGCCTCTGATAATGTATGCAGTTCATTGCCATTTCCTGCATCCCAAATCTTTAAACCAAAGAAAGTAGTTGCCACTACACTACGCTCGTCAGGACTAAATGAAACACTTTCTATGGCTGATTTATAAGGAACGAAAGCTTCAATTGTTAGCGCTTCAATTCCATTTCTTATATCCCATATACTGATAATCCCATCTCTACCTCCGGAGACAATTCTTTGTCCGTCATAACTATACGAAATGGAATATATTTTACGGCTATGGTCACCTATTCCGGGAAGGTATTCGAATAATACATTGCCGGTTTCAATTTCAAATACCTGTATTCCATATGAGGCTACAGCAACACAACGGTCATCCGGACTGAAAATAATTTGAGAAGTTACAAGAACTTTCCCATTAAATATTTTTATTTTTTCTAATGTAGAAGCGTCATAAATATTTATATTACCTGCTATTTCCGCAGCAGCTATTAAATTGCCATTATTACTATATGCAAACGCTGTAATGCGATCAAGTCTTGAAAAGTTGTAATCATCTGCTTTTATATTCAGTATAATGAGTAAAAAAAAACTTAAAAAAGTAATTATTTTCTTCATAAATGGAATTATACAATCATATTAAAATAATGTCAATATTTTATTTTATCCCATTAGTCTATCAACCACATGTTCTCTCCCCCATACTGCACATATTTCTAGACCTTTACAATCTTCTTCTTTTGCCGGAGTAATAATTCCATGTTTATATATTGAAAATTTGCCTGTAAAAATATCTTTTAATAAAATGTTATTACGTTATTTTTTAGTTATTTACTTTATTTGAATATAAGCATTAAGCACTATTTGCAAATGCATACAGAACCACAGCCCAAAAAACAATAACTACTATCAATGAAATAATACTTAAAAATATCCAATATTTAGCGATTTTTGATTTATTATTTTTAAAATTATTAAATATGATAATTATTTTTATTAAATTAATTATTTCATAACATAATATAATTCGTAATATAAAATAATTATAATTAATAAATTCAAGAAAAAAGCTATATATAGTATAACCAATTGAAAAAGATAAAAGGAATATATCAAAAACAATAAATTTTATTTTGAATATAATATTCATATTTTTATTATATACCACTATAAATTTTATGTCAAGTATTTATAACATAAATACTTGACATTCAACAAGTTTGGTTTTGTTTGTGATGGTTAGTGGTAAAAAATCTTCCCTTTTTTAAGAATTTTTTAAATCAAGCCAAATTTTATATCATTTACAATTTTATCCAAAACACTCTTTCGATTTTTAGACACATTATAAATAATAGGATTGTATTTATGAAATTTGTGCAGTTTTCCTTCCATTCATCATACATATCCAAAATTGGCAGCATTTTTTCAAAGTCAAAATGACTGCCGCTTCCTTCAAACACACAATTAGTTCCATTGCGGCAGCATGAACGATAAGTTAAGCCGCCAATAAAATGCGCTAAAAATGGCGCTAAATTGGCAACAGTCGTTTCAATGTCATTGGGCTGACCTATTTTTACTTGCGGCATAGATCTCTCGAACGCAGTAATAATATCGTCAGTGCCAATAACACTATAGTATAATTCTTCGTTTAACTTCTTAGCAAGTGTTGTCTTACCTGCTCGCCCTGTTCCGAGTATTATAATATTTTTTTTATTTATAAGTTGAATAATTTTAATATATCCTTTCTAAATAATCAATAAAAAATATTCTTAGAAAATTTTCTATTTCTTCTTCAGTTTCATTGAATATTCTATTTCTTTCTATAAATAATCTGTATTCTTCTGTTCTTTTATATGATTCAAATTGATCTTCTCTAAATTCTAAAAATTGTCTATAGTCCATATTTAATTCTCTCATTAAATTTCCATTATGTATTTCTAATATAAAGTAATTTTCATATGTTGAAGCATACCCCATATGTACATAATTAATAATTTCTCCATAAGGAATAACTAATAATCCATTATACCAATTAACTTTCATTCTGCTGTTACCATTTAAACATTCATTAATAACACTTACCCATTCAGATGTAAACCTTCTTGCTTCTGTGTTTGATGTTTGAACTTCAATCTTAATATCAATAATCCATAATTCATTTTGAATTATTTCAAAAGTAGCATTATAACCACGCCATAATGCGGTACTTCTTAAAGATGGTTGTGGACGTCTTTCAGGAAAATTATTAAAATAAATTTCCATTGGATTTACATTTAAATTATATTCTCTTCCATTATATATAATTTTATCCGGAGATTGTGCCGTAGCAAACAAAGATATCCCGTGGAAAATAAATAATATTAATAACAAATATTTTTTAATCATATACTGTTTGTTATGCGACGGTTGCGCATTACATATAACTTCCTCTTTATATTTATAAAATTAAAAATGAGCAGTAAAAACAATTTGACCCGCGAAACGTCTGTCTGATACGGGTGCAACACCGATAGTCCAATTACGCGGATCATCCAACTGCGCTGTTTTCGACTGATTTGGAGTTGGTAAAAAAGGTAATATAATGCCGAAAATAATACCGGTTGTCCATAAACCAAATGATGCCATAGCCAATCCCATATCCAGAGAATCAGAGTGATATTCAACCCCTTCAGGTTCAAGACAAAACATAACAATTCCGCCAATCACAGCACCGCCTACTGACATCCATAAACACGTTTCAAAATCCGCTATTTCACCGCCTAATAAACTGACAACAAAGAAAAGAGGGCCAAGTGTCAGTCCGCCTAATGCAGCCATTCCTCCTGCTTTCCATCTTTTATCATAACCGTCAAAAAAAGTTCCTGCTATTATATCAGCCCAGCCAAAACCCAAAAAGCCCGCAAAGCCAAGACCTTGCCACAGTGTCAGTCCAATTCCCCATCCCCAATCTCCCGCAAGATACGAGCCAAGCCCAAAAATAATATTTAAAGCTCCGTACCCTAATTTACCTCCGAAGCTATCTGAATAATTGGGTGAGTATGCCATTTGAGTCAATCCGGGCACTTCATCTGTATTTACTGTGGAACTTCCATTATATGACGGAAACAATAACGATAAATTCAAATCATTTGTTAACAAATCCTGTGCATAAATTACACATGATAAACCCAAAAGAAGTAAAATTGATAAAATTGTCTTTTTCATAAAGAACTCCCTTTAATGATTATTATACTAATTATCGCTATATTCCCCCAAAAAAACAAGTAAGAAAAAGTATACTTTAATTAAGATGTGTTGTAAAAAAACCAAATAACAACCATGTCAGTATGCTAGTTTTAAATTCAAGATAAAATGATGAAATATTATTTTTATTTTGATATCCAATTTCTCCAATAAACATTGGAAGATCCAAACAAATATTAAATTTTATTCCAATTTTATATGTAAAATCTTTAACATTCAATAAATTTAAATAATTTATTGAAATAAAAGGTCCCAAAATAATGTCTTCTTCAAAAAATCCATAAAAAGGTGGAATTCCAAATATATTCCAATATAATCCAGCATTAATAATAGAAAGGGAATGAATTGAGTTACTTGTAACTGAATACCTCATAAGGTTTGTTTCAAAACCTAATCCAGTTGGATAATGTTCTATAAAAATATTCCATAAATCTGCAACAAAATAAAACTCTCCAATTTCCTTATTTGAATTATAACCTATTCCATGAGTTCCAAACCCATTTTCAAAATTAAATTCTGCATATAATTTATGACTAAAAAACATTAAAAGCATAGTTAAAACTAAAATACTCAGTAATTTTTTCAACTTATACAACCTTTGTTAATCAATATCATTATATATCCATAATCAAAATATAAATTATTCTGTACGTAATTTAATTGGTACAAATATTTCAATTTGCCTGTAACCTAATGCTTTATCGGTTAAAGAAGTACCGACAACATGCCACAATTGAGATCGTTTTTCATTTACATCAAATGTAAAAGCCTTGCTGGAATTAACCCAATCCTGTATCACATTATAAACCTTTAAAGCTTCTTCATAGGGTTTCTGTGGC
>Ga0209755_10008627_pt1 | contig 10873 bp, 11 predicted proteins | sample TergutCo191P1_FD_187301 | JGI IMG/M metagenome (GOLD analysis project Ga0209755, IMG submission 187301) | Cornitermes sp. P1 segment gut microbial communities from Petit-Saut dam, French Guiana - Co191P1 (SPAdes) (version 2) | ecosystem: Host-associated > Arthropoda: Insects > Digestive system... | reverse complement strand
AGTGAGAAATTTGGGGATTATAAGTTTTTGGGCGGCGGCGTGCGGGATGGGGAGTGCCATGTGGACACTCTGGTGCGGGAGGTTCGGGAGGAATCAGGTCTTGACGTGCTTGCTGACAGCGTTTCTCCTTATGGCAAAATTATCGAGCTTCGCAAAGGGTATCATGAAGATGTGGTCTTTCAGCAGACCTCGTATTATTACACATGCCGCACCGAGGGCAACGCAGCACCCACCCCTGAGGAGGGCTATGAGGTCGAATATGGCTACCAGCCTGTGTGGGTTTTGCCTCAAGATGCTATAGCGGTGAACGAAAAGCTGCTGGGCATGCCTGAGATTGGCTGGGTCGAGCGGGAACTTATTGTGCTAAAGGAGCTGGCAAAGTGAGGATTGACATAAGCATTGTGGATGCGTATGTTTCAGGCAAGCCGAGTGGGGAGTATTCTGGGCATTGGATATATGGCAGGGTTGAGCATGGGAAGAATCTTTTTCAGGAAACTGGGGTTCACCGCAGGGCTGAAATTGAATTGTGCTTAAGGCAAACTCTTGATGCCTGTCGGGACTTTAATTTCCGCAATGAGGAGTTGATTTGCGGCATCTTTGGCGATACATCCTCTGTTAAAGATTCTGCAAATGTGCTATTTGTGGTGGGCGTGCCCGCGATGTATGACGCGATGGTGCGAGAGATGGACGGTGCGCTGTATATCATTTTCAACATAGAAAGCTTTGCAGATTATGTGGCAATTGGACATTGCCTAAAAGAAATAATCTCAAACTTTTTAACCCATGAATTAATTCATGTTATGATTGATGCAAAATATCCCTCAGGCAATCAAAGTTATACTGAGCAACTGGACTATATCTCGTTTAATGAAGGATTTGCCCATCTACTTTCTTATAAGGAAAACATTGAAAGCTTTAAGCCAAATGGCGAATATAAACAGAGATACGAAACGGCTCGACACAAGCTCGCCGCCGCCCTTGACGAAACAGACCCAAAGCTCCAGCAAGAATTGCTTGCACGAGCAAACAGCGGGAGGTTTTGGGACAAATTCGGGGCTATTGCCTCAATGCTGTATTTGATGAAGCACATGGACTTTTTGAAAGATATTTTCGAGCAGGGCTGGCGCGGATATGCGGGCAAGGTTGCAAATTACAAATGGAAATAATAAAAAATTTTGAAAGGAAGTTTTGATAATGGCAGGACATTCTAAATGGGCAAATATTAAACATAAGAAAGAAAAGCAGGACGCCAAGAGGGCTAAGATTTTTACTAAATTTGGCAAAGAGATTGCGGTTGCTACCAAGCTTGGCGGGGCTGACCCTTCCACCAACGACCGTTTGCGGGGGATTATCGCCAAAGCTAAGGCTAATAATATGCCCAATGACAATATTGAACGCGCCATTAAAAAGGCGGCGGGGGAAAAGGGCGGAGCGAGCTTTGAAGCCTTTACCTATGAAGGGTTTGGTCCAAGCGGCGTTGCTGTTATGGTGGAGACTTTGACGGACAACAAGACCCGCACGGTGAGCAATGTGCGGGCGGCGTTTAATAAAGGCGAAGGCAACCTTGGGGTTACTGGCTCTGTTAATTTTCAGTTTGACCATATTGGGCAAATCACTGTTGAAAAGGCTGATGGCATGAGTGAGGACGAGCTGATGGAGATGGTGCTTGAGGCTGGGGCTACGGACATAATTACCGAAGATGAAGGGTTTGAGATTATTACCGAGCCTTTGGGGCTGGGCGGGGTGCTTGAAGCCCTTGAGGGCGCGGGAATACCCACTTTGACTGCTGAGGTCATAATGCAGCCTAAAATGTACACCACCTTGAGCGACCCAGCAGACATTAAGAACATGAATAAAATCCTCAATGCCCTTGAGGATGATGACGATGTTCAGGCTGTTTTTCATAATTGGGAGGAATAGAGCAGTTGCTATAGCAAAAGGGAGCCTAACAAGGCTCCCTTTTATGATTATTGCATTATTTCTTCGTTATCAATAAATATTTGCCCGCCGCTCATCCATGCGTTGTTTACGCCAAACACTTGGCTAAAAAACTGGAAGGGAACGTAGGTTGTGTCCACTACAAGCAGTGCCGGGTGGTCAAGGGTGACTACGCGCTCGCCTACCCTAAACTCGTTTGAGCCCACGGAAAAGGCAATTAGTTCTGTGCCGTTTTCTACGGTGATTGAGCGGCTCTCGTCATCCCATGACACGGTGGGACCAAAGCGCAAAAGATTTACAACAGCGCGGAAGGGTACATAGAAGCCACCGTCAATTTCGCGCCACAGGGCGTCAACCATGCGCCCTTCTACAGAGATGCCGTAGTTGTAGACAAATTGGATTGGCTCAGGGTCGGCAAATCCAAGGTCAAAGTCGATAAGCTCAAAATCAATAAGCCCTGGCAGGTGCACTGCAAGTTCAAATAGGACAGTCACAGTGAGCTCTTCGTCAATGCCTGGGATTGTGCCAGGAATCATGGCGCGGTTGAGAGGACCATGGGTGACAATAAGCATACGATTATTAAGGAAATCCGCCAAAGTGCGTCCTTCAAGAATTTCACGGACATTTTGCCCGTCTTGCAGATGGATTGGAGTGTCGTCGCTAATGTTTAGGATAAAGTCGTTACCGTGGCTGATAAGGGATAGAGTATCATTATTGCCATACATTTCCATAACCTCAAATCTGTCCATAGCAACCGATGTGTCGGTTGTGGCTATAAACCGCACAGGATGCTGAGGCGGATAAATCAAGATGGCAGCCGCCATGGAATAGTAAAACCCAGTAATGTTTTGCCCGATTTCAAGCTCTTCACCATCACGGATAAATGTGTTAAAATCCACAATAAAGTTCATGGTGGAGCCGTGCTCATTTTGAACAAGGATGCGGGTTGTGTCCTCCACCCACTCACTGTCAATCTCAACAATATTGCCGTTAAAGGACATGAAAGTTGGGATTTGTGGCATTGTCCACTCATAATCATAGCCGCTTGTGCTATCTTCAGAAATCTCCACAGGGTCAATGACCAAAAAGCCTGTTGCCGCAAGTGTTATGGCAGCCGCCAAAGCCACCGCGCCAATTCTCTTAAATTTTTTCATAACTTAACACCTCATTTAATTTTTTTGATTCAAATTTGATTCATACTTATCTAACGCATATTGTACCACATAAGTTCCTTGAAAAATATTACAATTATATTACCGTTTTATTTTGCCCTCAAAAGGCTTGCAATATTTACTTTTTTGTGCTATAATGAATTTATGAGGAGGTGATGTGATGGACATTGCTAACATGTCAATGCTTTCCAGATACGCATCCGAAGGACCTGTGATGCGTGAGATTAATCTATCTCTAATGAGAAACGCCCTTGACGCCACCGAGCTGCAAGGGGAAATGATTGCAGAATTACTGGGTGCTATCCCCCCTGTGGGCTTTGATGGGCTTGGTGCAAATCTTGATGTCTACATGTAGTTAGCATCTAACCGCCGCTTGAACACAAGCGGCGGTTTTTTATTGCGACTAATTGTTTGGCCGACATGTGCTAACATTGTAGAATGGAAAATAAAGAAATTTATTTTAGAAGATTGTCGAAAATTTTTGTAGTAATAAAATAGCTATTCTCTAATACTATTCATTGAGCATAGTTTTAAGGAGAGGGTGGATATGAAAAAAAGGCTTGCCAGATTTTGTAGACTGAGGTATAATAGAATTAGGAGGGGAAAGGAGGCGTTATGTGTGGTTAATTCTTTGATGGTTGCAAATAATGTGTTGCAGAGAGCTAAAAGAGATGGCATAGAAGACGTAAGCCCTATGAAATTGCAGAAATTGGTTTATCTTATATATGCTAGATATTTGTATCTTGGCGGACAGCCTTTATTTTTGAATAGATTTGAAGTTTGGAAGCATGGACCAGTTGAGAGAGAAATGTATAACTACTTTGGTCGTTTTGGCGGGAGACCTATCAGAGATACTTTTGCAGAAATTAATGGCAAGCGTTTATGTGTGGACGAAGATGCGAGCCCTTTGTTCAAAAAAGTTTTAGACGAGGTTTGGGAAAGGTACAAATACGATGAGGCATGGAAGCTTTCAGAGATGACCCACGAGGATGGCTCTGCGTGGCACAAAATGAGACAAAATGATTCGTGGTATATAGATGTTACGGAAATTCGAGAAGATGGAAGGAGGTTTTTTGATGAAAAAATCTCCTGAATCTGAGGGGAAGCCACTTGAAGACGTGCCTTTTCCTGAGAACTCTCCTTTAGGTAAATCCTCCTATATGTCAGAAGCGGGAATGCTCAAATACAAAGAAATGGATGATAAAGCAAAAGAAAGTGCGCAAAAGAACGAAATAGAAAAAGAAAAGCTAAAAATTGGTAAGTGGACTTTAATAGGCTGTGGAATTTTTTTAGCTTTGTTTTACATAAGTGAGATTGTGATACACTCACTTGGCATTAAAATAGAAATTCAGATTAGAATGATGATTATTGAACCTGTTAGATTTGTTTTAGCAGCTATTATTGGCTATTTATTTGCGATAAAAACGCCCTCAGGTAAATAGGCGAAAACGTTATGCTTGCCGTACATGTAGATGTACGGTTTTTTGTTTGAAAGGAGTGAATTTTTATGTATTATGTGGGGTTTGGGGATAAAAGCAAGAATTATTTGAAACAAAGCCTTACCGCTTGGCTAAATGTGGCAGAAGGCGGCAAGCGCGCAGGCAAAAATGTTTTGAATGTTTTGGCGTTTGCCATGAATTTGGAAAAAAGTGTTGAAAAGTTGCATCTAGTAGCTGGTGTTGTATTATTATAAAGACATATTTAACTACGTCAAATAATACACAGAAAATAGCGGTTTACAAAGGTTGAGGTCAGAATAATCTTGGGTGCATATAGTCCTATTTTTGAAAATCAAGGACTACATATCCTCTATTGCGGTAAATAATACTATGTAGAGGAAATAAATCACAAGGAGGTTCAGATGGCAAAAACAAAAACTACAACAAAACAACCATCAACACAATCATCACCAACACCAACACCTATATCAACCACACCCACCCCACCAATCATACCACCACCCCAACCCAAAGTCAACCCGCAAAATTTTCAGAAAGAGGAAAACATGAAAAATAACTTTAGAACTTCTAACACAAATTCGGGACATGCAACCCCTAGAACCTCGTCCACCAAAATCCCATCAACGAAGCATCCATCAACAAAACACCCATCAACCAAAATCACAGCCCTATACGCCCGCCTATCAGTCGGAGATGAACGCCACGGTAATAATGGCAACAGCAACGTCGGAAACATCACCGAGGACAGCAATTCAATAATAAACCAAAAACTCCAACTCGAAGCCTACGCAAAACAAAACAACTTCCTGCACACTCGCCACTACACAGACGACGACGAAAGCGGTCGCTTTTTCGATAGGTCGGGCTATAGCCAAATGATGGCAGATGTTGAAAGTGGCAAAATAGGAGTTGTGATTATGAAGGATTTAACCCGCTGGGGGCGTGACCATGTACAAGTTGGCATTGCAATGGAAACTTTTAGGCAAAATGGAGTTAGGTTTATAGCAATCAACAATGGCATAGACAGCATTAACCCAGAGAGCCTAGAGTTTGCACCATTCATTAACATAATGTCAGAATGGTATGCAAAAGACACATCAAAGAAAATTAAATCAGCATTTAAGTCAAAAGGAACGTCAGGGAAACGAATTGGGAGTATGCCCCCATATGGATATATCAAATGCCAAAATGACAAAAACCTATTATTGATTGACGAACCATCAGCAGAAGTAGTACGGAGAATTTTTCAACTAACTCTTGCAGGAAAAGGCCCTTATCAAATCTGCACAATCTTGTCAAATGATAAAGTGCCAATCCCTGCATACTACCAATCGCAACAAGGATATGGACTATGGAAAAACAGAGAAATCAAAGACCCTTACGCATGGAATAGCTCGACCATAACATCAATCATAGCCAAGCATGAATATTGTGGTGATACAGTTAATTTCAAAACTCGTAAGCACTTAAAAGATAAGAAAAGCCATTATGTAGACGAAAGCGAATGGATGTTTTTTGAAGGTACGCACGAAGCTATAATCGACAGGATTACTTTTGAAAACGCCCAACGCATACGCAAGAACAATCAAAGACGCAGACCCAACGGATGGGGCTATGTTCATCCGTTAAGCGGATTATTGTTTTGCTCGGATTGTGGTGGCAAGCTTTACATTCACCGATTATATAACGGCAAAAATAGACCAACAGCAGTATGTGGCAATTATGCGAGGGGTTCTGATAAGACCGACCGCAAATGGGCTATAGTCTGCAAATCTGGACACCGTATTGAAGCTGCTATTGTTATGGAATTGGTCGGTGATACCTTGCGAGGAATTGCCGAGTTTGCCAAATCCAATAAACAGCTATTTAGAAAAGCCGTGCAGGAGTTACTGACTTCACAACAAACTGATGAAGTTAAAAAGCAAAAGAAAAGGCTTGCACAATGCAACAAACGCTTTTTAGAGCTTGAAAAACTCCTAAACAAGATTTACGAAGATAACGCCCTCGGAAATCTACCGCAAAAACGCTACGAAAGCCTCTTGCAAACTTACGGACAAGAGCAAGACGATTTAGACAAAGAAATTAATCAACTCCAAACAACCGTAGAGCGCTATGAGGGCGGGAGTGCCAAAGCTAACAATTTCATAAAGCTTGTGGAAAGCTATGTTGATTTTGAAGAAATCACAACAACAATGCTCCATGAGTTTGTGAATAAAATAGTGGTGCATGAACGTGAACGTAAAGGTGCTATAAACTCACCACAAACTGTTGAAATTCATCTAAATTTTATCGGGCAGTTTATCCCGCCTAGTATGGCGTTGCAAAGACAAGTCCAAAGCAATTTAACTCCCGAAGAACTCGCTGAACAAGAAAAACTCCAACAACGACGCAATAGAGCCAGAAAGAGCTATGAAAAACGTGTTGCCAATGGCAAACAAAAGGAATATTATGACCGCTGGAAGGAAAGGAAGCAAGCAGAGTATAAAGCTAATCGAGAAGTTTTGTTTGATAAGGATTATGTGCTTGGGGCTGATATTATGAGTGGGTTTAGGGGTGGGGTTGGTAAGTAATAGCCACACATCAAAGTAAATCAAATTTTACTAGACAAAGGAAATTAAAATGAAATCAATATAATATTTACGCCTATGTGAAATAATGGCATAGGCGTTTTATTTTGCAAAAATTTAATTTCAGCAAAGTAAATATTGGAAATGAATAATCCTAAAATGAACAGCACTAAAATCAACAATCTTGAAACGAACAACCTTAAAATCAACAACCTTAAAATCAACAACACTAAAATCAACTATGAAAGGGGCAATGCCTATGAAAAATCAGAGCAATCAACCTGCAACTACATTCAGTAAACAAATCGGTCGAGTGACCTACCGTGTGCAAATATTTTTTGATGAGGATAGCAAAGAGGATTTTAATGATAAGCTTTTGAGGGCTATTAAGGGTGATATTGCGAATGGGCTTTTTGATGAGGTGGATGGGGCGGGTTAGTTGTTGTTTCAATCATGCAAAGACCATTGCACAAAATCATCACACAAAACCCATTTTCACAGCATAATATCTTGATAATTGCAACCGCTGTTTTGGCGGTTGTTTTTATATGCACCAAAAACACCTAATGCACCATCAGAGCAAACTGCAACGCTCGCACCATCACAGCTACCGCACCAAAAAATCCACTTATGAAAGGGGCATTTAATATGTCAAAATCAACAATCGAGAAACGTCAGGAGAAAATTTCAAGCTATGAAGAACAAATCACTCAAATCCTCAATCGCAAAAAGGCAGAAATACAACGACTGAAAGCAGATGAACGAAAAGCGAGGACAAAACGCTTGTGTCAACGTCACGGTCTACTTGAAAGCATGATGCCTGAACTTATCGACATTACAGATGAGCATTTCAAGTCATTCCTTGAAAAAGCTGTTTGCAACACCTACGGACGTGACATTTTGCGGAAAATCTTAAACCAACCACAACCCAAACAATCAGCACAACCATCACAATCCACGCAATCAGCACAACCTGAACAATCTGCACAATCCACGCAAAAACAATCAATGGCACAGGCAGGAAAACAAATCAACACAAAATCCGAAAACCAAGCCAAAACAGCAGAGCAAGGGGAATAACCCTTGCCCGCTTTTGGCAAGGGCGCTTTTGGCAAGGGCGCACTTATACACCACCCCTTCGGGGCGGTGTCGTGCGCTCTGCCGAGGGCTTGCCGTTGCCGCCTGCAACGGAGTGGGCAAAGTACGCCCGCTAAAAACCGAAGTGCATAGTGCAAAACCTCAAAAACTTGTGAGGTCAGCCCAAAATTACAAGAACAAAAAATAAAATCCAAGACTTGAACATCTTGAAGGTTAATCTCGAAAACTTAAAAATTAATTCCAAAAAATTAAAGCCCGTCAATTAAGGGGCTTGCAAAGGAGAGTGAAGCCATAGCAATATTTCATTGTTCAATAAAAATAATCAGCAGAGGAAGCGGCAGTTCTGCGGTCGCTTCATCAGCATATAGAGCAGGAGAAAAAATTACAAATGAATATGATGGCATTGTTCACGATTACACACGCAAACAGGGTATATTCCATACAGAAATCATGCTCCCAGAAAATGCACCATCAGTATTTAAGGAGAGAGCTATTTTATGGAACTCTGTGGAGAAAATCGAAAAAGCCAAAAATTCACAATTAGCCCGTGAAATAACGCTTGCCTTGCCAATTGAATTAACGGAAACACAAAATATAAATCTCGTTCGAGAGTATGTAAAATCAAACTTTACCAACAAAGGAATGTGTGCAGACTTCGCAATTCATAGCATAAATGGCGAAAATCCACATGTCCACATAATGCTAACCATGCGACCGCTAGAACCATGCGGAAACTGGGGAGCAAAATCACGCAAGGAATATTTACTTGATGAAAATGATGAACGGATTAGATTGGCTAATGGTGCATACAAATCTCGGAAAGTCAACTCTATAAATTGGAATGACAAGGATAGGGCAGAAGTTTGGCGTGAAGCGTGGGCGGGTGTTGTCAACAAATACCTTGAAAAACATAGCAATCAATATACTCATTTAACGAATGGGCAGATTGCGATGGTTGACCACCGAAGTTTTGAAAGACAAGGCATATTCGACCAAATCCCTACAATCCATTTAGGAGTATCTGCCCATCAGATGGAGCAAAAAGGCATTCGTACCGAGAGAGGTGATATTAACAGAAAAATTACCGCCACAAATACCCTTATCCGAGAACTTGACAATGAAATTTCAAACCTTCAAAATAAAATTGATGAGCTACAAAGTCAATCTTTAGAGCTTGAAAATCAAATTTCAGAAGAAAGAAACTGGCTGGCTGAGGAAGAAACTAACACCATCCAGCCAACATTCGCAGACTTCATTTCTGATATTTTATCCAAGCAACCACAATCATTCATTAAACCACAATTCGCAACACATATTTTTGACTTCCTCAAATCCAAAAACATTGATAGCTATGAGGATATAGAGCATTACATCAAAAATCTACTTCACGAACAACGAAACATCACTCACGAACTCTCGCCCATCAGAAATAAGCTTGCCGAAATAAACTACAATCAACAACGAATTGCAGCCTATCAAAAGCACAAAGACAAACACGACCAATATCAAAAAGATTTATCTGCCCAAATGCCGTGGAAGAAAAAAGCTTTTGAGCGTGAGCATGGTTGGATTGTTGGGGTGTTTAACAATGCTAAAGATAATGTTGAGGGATTGCGAAATGGCAAAGGCAAATTTCCGACAGGTGCATGGGAGAGGGAGAGAAAGCATTTGACCACTAAAATTCAAAATCTTAACGGCAGATATTCCGCTCTCAAAACCGAGGTTGATGATGTGCATAAGATACGGACTAAAGTTTATGATGTGTTGAGGAAGGAGCGAGAGAGGGGACAGCCTGCTAGGTTGCAGGGTATGGAGCATTGACATCCCATCGAATTGCCTACTTCGCTGCTATTTGTTTTCTTAGTGAAATATTTTTACAGGATACAAGTACAGATAAATTTACCGAAAATCTTCCAATTTCTTCTTGACTTCTTTCTTGGTGGTGAGTTATAATTGTAATTGGGATTATTGTTTGGTGAGCGAGTATGCGATGCGTATTCAGGTGCAGGAGCAAAACTGTGAGAGGAAGTGGGTTATGAGGAAAGTAGCTGTTGCGGTTTTTATTGTTTTGGGATTGATGGTTTTGGCGTCTTGCTCTGGACCTAGAGACCCTTTGCCTACAGGAGTATGGAAAAGTGAATATCCTCACATTATTCTGTTTTTTAAGCCTTTTTATCAGCATTTTGCATCTAACAGTTATTTGGGATTGGCTTATGTGGACGGAGAGTGGCTTAAAGTACACACTTCTCAATTTAGTGGTCGTAGTGATAATCATTTTTCAATTGTGCGCACTCCAGCTTCAAGCGAAAATACGAGGGTTTTTCATGAAGTAATGTTGTTTTCAGGAGGATGGGAGATAGTTGATGACCAAATGCACTATAGGATTTTATGTGACGGTAAAGTAATTACAGTAATCTTCAACCGCATAACAGACTACGAACCCATAGACCCAAAATACTGGTTTCCTCAACACGAGAGTATCTTCGGGGTGTGGGAGAGTGTGCATCCTAGGATTGTTATGTATATTGAGACGAGTTATAGGTTATTTGGAACTGCTAGGCATTTCCCTGGGGTTTTTGTTTTGGATGACGAGGAAGTCGAAGTGGTAATATATGTAGACAGAAATCGTATTGGAATC
>Ga0209755_10008626_pt1 | contig 10874 bp, 10 predicted proteins | sample TergutCo191P1_FD_187301 | JGI IMG/M metagenome (GOLD analysis project Ga0209755, IMG submission 187301) | Cornitermes sp. P1 segment gut microbial communities from Petit-Saut dam, French Guiana - Co191P1 (SPAdes) (version 2) | ecosystem: Host-associated > Arthropoda: Insects > Digestive system... | reverse complement strand
TATCGGCGGACACTCCAAAGGAGGAAATCTTGCAATTTACGCGTCGTCTTTTTGCAGCAGGAAGATCCAAAACCGCATAACAGATGTTTATAATTTTGACGGGCCTGGCTTTAACGATCAGATCATTGAAAACGAAAATATCATAAAAAACAGCAAAAAAATCAAATCATATATCCCGCAGGAGTCTGTCGTAGGCATGCTTTTTGAACACGCAGGCACCCTGAAAGTAATTAAAAGCGCGCAAACAGGCCTTCTGCAGCATCTGCTTTTTTCATGGGAAGTGACGCATAACGATTTTGTCTATTTGGAAAACGTCACGCCGGGCAGCCGTTTTGTGGACAAAACCCTCCGCCAATGGATTAACAATCTTGAAAGCAAGGACAGGGAAAAAGTAATTGAAGCTCTTTATGCGATTTTAAACACGGCGGAAATAAATTCCATCCATGATATCGAAAAAAATTTTCTTCCTTCAATGGCGAAAATAATAAAATCATTAGGCAATATGGACGAACATACCAATAAATTAATTAAAAAAACAATTAAGGAATTCCTTAATTGTGCAAGGCGGAATTTTGACACGCTTTTGAAACAGAAATAAAATTACTGGGAGGCGCTATTTGGACAGTGGACATAAATCAGGCATAACCGGAATAAACACGGAACCTGCGATAAAAAGCTCTCCGCTTGATACGCCTGTAACCTTAACCCCCGTTAACTGGAATAACAAAAAGCTTTTTTTTCTTTTATGGCCGCTGATTATAGAACAGCTCCTTGTAGTTACAATGGGAATCGCTGACATGATCATGGTAAGTTCCGCAGGCGAACACGCCGTCTCCGGCATTTCGCTTGTTGAAAGCATAAACTTTTTAATCATCACGATATTAATTGGCATAACGACAGGAGGTTCTGTTGTAACAAGCCAGTACATCGGACGAAATGACAAGGAAAATGCGGGGTGCTCGGCAAAGCAGCTTATTTATATCGGCGTTTTCATATCATTTTTTCTGCTTGTAATTACATTGATTTTTCACCGTTTAATGCTCCGTTTAATTTACGGAAACATCAGCGCTGATGTAATGCAGTCCGCCGTAACATATTTCTTTTTTGCCGCGCTTTCCTATCCCTTCCTTGCGCTTCATTTCAGCGCTGCAGCACTTTTTCGCAGTATGGGGAATTCCGCAATTACTATGAAAGCCGCGATTTTAATGAACGTAATAAAAATCGTAATAAATGCAGTTTTTATTTACGGATTAAAAATGGGCGTCGCAGGCGCGGGAATATCGACAATAATTTGCCGTTTTTCTGCGGCTTTTATGCTTTTGTTTCTCCTCATCAGAAAAAAACAAAACGTAATGGAACTTGGGGGAATAACAAAAATAAAACTTGAATGGACGATGATAAAACGCATCCTCAATATCGGCATACCAAGCTGCCTGGAAAGCTCCATGTTTCAGGTAGGAAAAATACTTGTTACAAGAATTTTTACCGTATTCGGAACCGCTGCTATTGCAGCTAATGCCGTTTCTTCAACCATCAATTCGCTTGCCTTTATGCCGGGAAGCGGTTACAGCATAGGGCTTTTGATAATCGCAGGTCAATTTATTGGAGCCGGAAATTACAGCGAAGCCAAACGATACACAAAAAAAATTGTAAAGCTCGCTTACCTGACATATTTTATTATAAATACAAACATCTGGATTTTCATGAATCCGATTATCAGTATTTTTAATTTATCTTTGGAATCGCATGCCATGTGCGTTACCTTCCTACGGATTCACTGCATTACATCGGCATTGTTCTGGTGCCTCTCTTTTGTGCTTCCTAACGCCTTAAAGGCCGCAGGGGACGCGCGTTATGTGATGATTGTCGCTGTCTGCACAATGTGGGCGGTAAGGGTATGCTCCGCATACATCCTTGCCTTCCCTCTTGGTCTGGGACCTGTCGCTGTCTGGTACGCAATGGGAGCAGACTTTTTATTCAGAGGCATTTTCTTTACGATCCGCTGGGCAAGCGGCCGCTGGATGGAAAAGCGGGTTATTTGAAGGGGAAAACACCACCCTGTTGACATTATATACCGTTCGGTATACAATTAATGCGTGGAAGAAAGAAGCGTCGTTAAACAGATAATTTTGGACAATGCTCTCCTGTTGTTCTCGGCGAAAGGGTATGAAGGTGTTTCTGTCAGCGAGCTTACGCAAGCAGCGGGCATTACAAAACCGACGCTCTACTATTACTTCGGGAGCAAAGAGGGGTTATTTGACGCTGTTTGTAAATTATATTATGAGCAGTTTAATAAACGCATAACAGAAACGGCTGTTTATAATACCAATCCACAAAAATACAATGAAGATATTTTTTTAACGCTTTCAAATTTAACGGCTTCTTATTTTTCATTTGCAAAAACAAACGAAGCTTTTTTCAGGATTACCCTTGCAAATTTGTCGATGCCCGCATCCTGCGAAGCGTATAAAATCGCGGAAAAATATCATTTTACGCAGTTTGAAGTAATCGAAAATATGTTCAGGAATATGGCAAAAGCTCACGGCAATTTAAAAGGAAAAAGCAAAACCCTCACATGGTCGTTTATCGGAACAATAAATTCGTATGCCGGTTTGTATTTTGCAGGGACAGGACAGCTTAATGAAAAAGCAATAAAAGAGCTGGTGCATCAATTTATGCATGGAATTTTCGCTTGACTTTTACGGAAAATTTTTTTACATTGATATATACCTAACGGTAGGTATAATTATTATTTTTAAGGAGATATTATGAAAAGACAATGGTTTGCGGACGCTGTGATTTATCATATTTACGCGCTCTCTCTGGCAAAATTACCGCAGGAGCAGTCGGCGCCGTTTTTAAACGATTATTCCGGGCTGCGAAATACAACTGCAAAAATCGAAAAATGGATACCGCATATAAAAGGCATGGGATTTAATACCGTATTGTTCAGTCCCGTATTTAAAGCCAGAACGCACGGATATGATGTAACCGGTTATTTTGAAATTGATAACCGCATCGGCACTAATAGTGATTTTAAATTTCTAATAAAAAAATTTCATGATAACGGCATCCGCGTGATACTGGATTGCGTTTTTAACCACTGCGGGCGGGATTTTTTCGCTTTTAAGGAGCTGCAAAATCGCAATATAAGTTATGCCGATTGGTTTTCCGGCGTAGACTTAAACAGGCCAAACCCGATGGGTGATTTTTTCACATACGATACATGGAACGGATATTATGAACTGCCTAAATTCAATTTAAAAAATAACGAAGTAAAAGAATATCTTTTAAACGCCGCGCGGTTTTATACTGACGTTTTTGATATTGACGGAATGAGGCTGGATGCCGCTGATGTTCTTGATAAAAATTTCATGACAGAGCTGCGCCGCTTTACATCAGAAATAAAAAATAATTTTTGGCTCATGGGCGAGGTTGTGCACGGCAATTACTCAAACTGGGTAAATAACGAAACCCTGCACAGCGTAACGAATTATATTTTATACAAAAGTTTATATTCAAGCCACAATAACAATAATTTATATGAATTGGCCTATTGCATTTTAAATTCAGTCCCCGAAAACGGGCTGCCGCTTTTTTCATTTCTGGATAATCATGATCAAAATAGGATAGCGAGCGCCGTTTCAAATCCCGCGCATTTAAATACATTATACGCACTGCTTTTTACATTACCCGGCGTTCCTTCTGTTTATTACGGCAGCGAATGGGGCATCAAGGGAATAAAAGAAAACGGCTCTGATCAGGGAATAAGACCTTATATCGATATAGAAAAAAAGGCAAGTTACAGCACATGGCTTACTGAACATATCAATAAACTTATTCAAATCAGGCAGGGAGAGAACGCATTAAAATACGGTGGTTACAAACAAATTTATCTGGAATATATGCGTCCTTTTATTTTTGAACGCTGTTATGAAAATGAAAAAATATTTATTGCCGTAAACATTTCCGGCAATTATGAAAATATAAATTTTAACGTCCATTGCAAAAGAGAAACATCCGGCGTATTGATTGATCTATTACAGGGAAAGCAAATAAATCCTTGTCAGTTTCAAATGGAACCTCATTCCGCGCTGATATTAAAAGAAAATTTCAACTGACTGGAGTTTTCATTTTGCCTCGGTTATAATAAGCCATGCGAATTATTTCATGGAATGTGAACGGCATCCGCGCTGTAGAAAAAAAGGGATTTACAAGCTGGCTTGCAAAGGAAAATCCGGACATACTGTGCCTTAACGAAACAAAAGCCGAACCCGGCCAGTTATCGCCTGAACTTATAAACCAAAAGAATTATTTTTCATTCTGGGCAAGCGCGAAAAAGAAAGGTTATTCCGGCGTGGCGGTTTACACAAAAGAACAGCCGCAGGATGTAAACTTTTTAAATAAGGAAGAATTTGACATCGAAGGGCGCATCCTTGCCGCTCATTACAGGGATTTTTCCCTTATATCGGCTTACTTTCCGAATTCGCAGGACGAGGGCAAAAGGCTTGATTACAAACTTTCATTTTGCGATGCGATGCTAAAGCTCTGTAACTCCCTTGTAAAAAAAGGAAAACATTTTCTTCTCTGCGGCGATTTTAATATCGCGCATAAACCGATTGATCTTGCCCACCCTAAAGCAAATGAAAAAAGCGCAGGCTATCTTCCGCAGGAGCGCGAATGGATGGACAAATTTACAGCAGCAGGTCATGTTGATACATTCCGTCATTTTCATCCTGAGGAAAAAGGCTGCTACACATGGTGGTCATACATGGGTCAGGCGCGAGCCAAAAACGTCGGCTGGAGAATTGATTATCACTGTGTGGACAAGGGATTTCTTCCTGTTGTAAAATCATCCATTATAAGACCTGATGTCACAGGTTCGGATCATTGCCCTGTGGAGATAACTCTGGATTTATGAAAATCAAATATAATGCGCCTACAGTTCTGACTTTCACTTTGTTATGTGCATTAATAATGCTTTTAACATCGACGATTGCCCCAAACCTTTCGCAAAACTGGTTCACGGTTCCCGGAAGGGGAAGTTTCAGCCCGTTAAGCTTTAGAAACTGGGTTTCGCTTTTTACGCACGTTATCGGACATGCAAACTGGCAGCATTTATTCGGCAATTTCATGCTGATACTTTTAATAGGGCCGATGCTTGAAGAAAATTACGGCTCGGGCGAACTATTGATTATGATAGCTATTACCGCTCTTGTTACGGGAATATTAAACGTAATTTTCTTCCGAAGTTATTTAATGGGCGCTTCAGGCGTAGTGTTCATGATGATACTGCTCTCTTCTTTTACAAATTTTTCCAAAGGAGAGATACCGTTTACATTCATTCTTGTTTTGATTTTATACATAGGCGTACAGCTTTTAAATTCCTTGAATGCGGATAATATTTCGCAATTTGCGCATATTATCGGAGGTTTATGCGGAAGCTTTTTCGGTTTTTTGCGTCCTGACAAAAGGAGTAGTAAATGAAAAAAGAATTTCTCCAGTTCGACATAGTAAGGGATAACGCCATAAAACTCGCGCACAAAATTTACAGTGAAAATTTTATTCCCGATGTAATTTATGTATCGCTGCGCGGCGGAGCCTATCTTGGAAACGTGATCAGCGAATATTTCAAGATCGTCCGCAAAAACGATCATCCTGTTTATTATGCGGCGGTAGTCGCAAGATCATATACCGATGTCGGACAGGCCGATAAGGTGAGAGTGGACGGCTGGACATATTCACCGGATCATCTGCGCGTCGGAGACAAGGTTCTTCTGGTAGACGACATTTTTGATTCAGGAAAAACCATTAATTACCTTGCGCATATAATTCTGGAAAAAGGAATCCCGCGCAGCGATTTAAAAATAGCGGTGCATGATTACAAGCATTTTCCCGATAAAAAAGAACAGCTTCCAATTCAGCCTGATTACTGGTGCCGCAAGCATGAAATGTTAATTCATGACGACAGCATGTGGATTCACTATATGAGCCATGAACTTGTCGGTTTAACTAAATCCCAGCTTGAAGAAAATTATTACAGCCGCGATTCTTCCCTGCGCGATATTATGAAAATCATTCCGGAGTAGCGGATGACGCTTCTTTGCGGCATTGACGAAGCGGGAAGAGGTCCTCTTGCGGGGCCTGTTTACGCCGCCGCCGTGATTCTCGGCGCCGGTTTCAAATGCGGTTCGTTAAACGATTCTAAAAAACTTTCTGCGGCAAAAAGAAGCAGACTTCGTCTCCTTATTCTGGAAAACGCGCTTGCCTGGGGCGAAGGAAGCTGTTCTCACATAGAAATTGACAGCATCAACATTCTGCAGGCAAGCCTTCTTGCGATGAAACGCGCTTTTGAGCAAATGCTTGAAAAACACGCCGGAAAAATGACAGATAACATAATCGCGATAGCAGACGGTCTTTTTGTTCCCGCTGTCAGCGTCCCGTGTAAAGCTCTTGTAAAAGCTGATTCTCAAATTGCAGAGGTAATGGCCGCTTCAATTCTGGCAAAAACAGCGCGCGACAAATACATGGAAGAAATGGCGCATTTGTATCCGCAGTACGGTTATGAAAAACATAAAGGCTATCCGACAAAAGCGCACAAAGAAGCGCTTTTAAAATACGGCCCCTCTCCTATACAAAGACTGAGTTTTAAATACTAAAAAAAAACGGATTTAATTTTTTTTTCTGACAATGACTTTCCTGCTTTTTTTAGACATATAATCATTTTTTTTCTCATCTTTTTTTTCAACTGTTTTATATTTCATTTTATCGTTCTTTCCGCTTCTTTCCCTGCGATTATCACGGTTTTCTTTATTGTCGCGTTCGTTTTTTCCTGACTGCCGTTTTTTACGCGCAGTATTTTCCATTACTTTAAGCGAATCATCGAACCCCTTTAAAAATTCCTGTAAATCATCGGCGAATAAAATAACAGACTGCCTGTCGAATCCTCCGTTCTCGCGGTTTTTACTCTCTACAATGTTAAGGTAGAGATCACCCATTCTGTTTTCTTTCACGTTAAAAAAATACGTCCTGTTCGGCAGAATCACTTTGCTGGAAAAAATCTCGCCCCTAACTCCCATAATTCACTCCTTATAAAAATTACTCGCCGTTTTTATTATCCGCTTCTGTTATCATGCTCCGCTGCCAGCCAATCAGGAACCTTTCAATATTTTCATTTTCCGCATCCGCCAGAATCCGGAAAACAGGTTCAGTAGCCGAGCCTCTCATCCATATAAAAGCGGCCTTCCTGTTCATAGTATCAAAAAAATTAATTTTAAGCCCGCCGTTTCCGGCTTCTCCAAAACAGGTTATGCCGCGTTTCTCCTCCGTTTTGTTATACGCAACCGCTTCCCATGAGCAAAAACCGTAATGTGATTTTAAACCAGCTTTTTGCTCATCCCATTCACGCCTGAAAATTTCCTCATAACGGTTTTTTAACAGAATGTGATCCTTTGTCTTTATATTCATAACAGCGTCTTTTGAATATACAGAAGTTGTCGCATATTTGGGAAGGCTTGCGAAAACATCGGCAAGATTAAAATCAGCGCGGTATTTTTCCGTCTGCCCCGATTTCCTGCACCATGTTTCAAAAAGACCTTCATTTTCACTGTCTGAACGAATCATAAGAAGCTTAACAATTGCCAGAACCGTATGCACAGGATCACGGACAGATGAAGGATGAATAATATTTCCTCCGGCGGAACCTTCGCCTAAAATGCGCACGACATATCCCTGTTCACGAAGATTTCTCGCAAGAGCTACTACATTCGCTTCGCCGACTTCGGCGCGGAATACTTCAACGCCGAAAGCGGATGCGATCTTTTCTATGCGCATGGAAGTTGGATCATTTACAGCTATCGCCGCTTTACACAGGCCTGTCCTTTCAAGGAAAGAAAGTTCGGCGATACAAGCAAGAGCGAAAACTTCCTGCGCTTCAAGGATTCCCGCTCTGCCAGAAGCGTCATCCCAAATTACAAGGTTTCCCCTGTCTCCGTCGCAGTCAGGCACATATCCCAATATAAATGCATTATCGCGGCTGTGCAATTTTTCAAGGAAAGCTGCGCACGGAAGAAGGGAATCTCCTTCGGGTACAATGCGATGCGCAATCTGCCCTTCGTTTATATATTCAAACTTTAAGCCAAGTTCCAAAAAAAATTCTTTATCTGCAGAAACAGCTCTTGCGCTTCCGTTAAAATCGCAGACTATTCCCAAGGGGTTTACAAGCAGACTGGATTTTAAAACGCCTGGAATTTTTGAATCGCCGTTCCATGCAACAGTATTGCAAAAATCATAATACGCCCTGTACGCTTCGCTTTTAGCTGCGCTGACATTATCGTATATTTTTTTAAGCTGCTCGTTATCTGTCATGTTTAATAAATCGTCAATATTTTTCGCGCAGTCTTCTTTTTCAAAATAAGCGCGGAAATCAATAATAAGGCGGCTCATTTCATCCGCTGTTAAAACGCCGCCGTCTGTTAATCCGAATTTTATGCCGTTATATCCTATCGGATTATGGCTCGCTGAAATATAAATAAAACCGCTAACCTTCGTTTTATCCTTGCCTGCAGCCCATGCCATTATTTCTGGAGCTGCAATTACTCCTGTAAAACTGACTTTACAGCCGCGCGGTAACAAAGCGCGAATCATTGCATCCGCTATTGCGCCGCCTGTAGGACGCGTATCCATGCCGACAAGGATTTCCGGTTTTATAAAACCGCGTTCTTTGCATCTTTGGAAAAAAACCAATGCTGCTGCTGCGCAGATATACCGGTGTTCCTGTGAAATTTGAGCTGATTTTCCTTCTTCGTCACCGCATCCGGAAAAAATTCCCCTCCATCCTGAATGGGACAGAATCATTTTATCCAAAACAGCGCAAATTTCATTCCTGCCGATCATTATTTTAATTTTATCAGATTGTTTTTAATTAACCAAGAAGATGATCTTGTTTAAAAACAGCGGTTATTTTAATAAAAAAAACATTTTTGGGCGTTTATTTTTTTATAAATAGGGTGTGTTTTGTTCACTGTTTTTTATTTAATTTTTAGGAGAAGGGAGATTGGAAATGTCAAAAATGCCAAATATTATTCAACGCCGTGAGTTGGAACCGCTATTGCTTAAAGCGCAGAGAATAATTACTCATTATGAAAAAGCGGCAGACTGTGCGGTCAGCGTCATTAAAACTGACTGCGATACCTGTTCTGTTATTGAAAATTCAATTTGCAAGAATTGCATTGAAAGCAGGAGAACAGAGAAAAAGAACTGCTGCCAATTACATATGGAAGCGATAAAGGAAGCAAGAAAAAACAGAAGCTCGCATATTTATATATGCCCCGAAAATCTGACTTTCTGGGCAAGTTCATTTTATTCGGGAGAACGCCCCGCAGGAGCGCTGATCTCAGGCGGAATAAAAAATACAGAAAAAGATTCAAACAAGATTAAAGCGCTTGCAAATATGCTTTTGATATACGCGGAACAAATTTCAAGCATCAGTTATGTACAGAAAAATTTAACAAAACAGCTTGATACGTTCAAATACGAAAAATCCTCAGGTCATAATAAAAACATTGAAAATGAAATTTCTTCGCTGGACATGGAAAGAAAACTGCTTGCAAATCTGCGCCGAGGAGATTATACCGAAGCGAGAAACAAGCTGCTTGTCCTGTTAAATAACCAGTATCAGGAAGTAAACGGAAATATTCCGGCGTTTCGAATGAAAGCCCTGGAACTGGCTGTTCTTTTATCCAGATCAGCGTCAAATCATTACAAAATAAATAACGAAACCATTCTGGATATAAATAACCGTTATTTAAAAAAAATAGAAGACTGCCCCGATCAAAAGGAGATAACGGAAATTCTTGCGCAATTCCTGGAAAATATTTCAGAGAAAATTTTTTCGTTTCACGGAGTGCAGCATTTTTCCGCAATCAGAAAAGCCGAGCGTTTTATCTGGGAAAATTATACAAGAAAAATAAGTTTGCAAGAAATCGCCGATGTATCGGGACTTTCAGCGCCGTACTTCAGCACAATTTTTAAGGAAGAGATGGGAGAGAATTTATCAAATTATCTTAACAGATTAAGAGTTGAAAAAGCGGCAACAATACTTTTAACATCAAATATACCAATAAGCCAAATTGCGAAAATTTGCGGTTTTGAGGATCAAAGCTGGTTCTCTAAAATATTCAAGAACAATACAGGTTTAACTCCGGGAAAATACCGCGATCAGGGATGTATTTCCGGCATATCAGCTTAAAATCAGGGGATTGCAATGAAAGAAATTATTATGAAAAACAATCAATACGGCGATGCTTTTAACTTTATAGAAAAAGTAAAAAAAGTTATGCTGGACTACAATCAGGCTACAGGATGCGGCGTTTGCATATACGACAAGGAATTTAATCCTCATTATCTTGAGCCGTTTGATCATGCTTCTGAATGCTGTCCTGAAAAAAGCGGCTGTTCAAACATTGATGCCTCCTGCCATGAAATACATAAAAAAGCCATAAAAGAATCGGCAAAGACAGGCAGATATTATATTTATCAGTGCAAAGCCGGTTTTCTTTTCTGGAGCAGTTCCATATATACAGACGGCAGGTTTTCCGGGGCTGTAAGAGGAGGCGGCTTTTTAAAGGCAGGGCAGAAGGCAGTTGACTTTTTTTCAAATGCCAATGATAATTACGTTATGTGCAATAGCGAAATGAATAAAGAAGAGCAAAAAGACAGAAAAAAAGCCGTCCCGGAAGCAGATAATGAAAAAATCCAATCAATGGCGGAAATGATGCAGCTATGCGCGGAATCCCTTAATTCCGGCAATGAAGATTATCATGAAGTAATCAGGCGAAGAGCCGAACAGCAGGAAATAATTACAAAAATTAACG
>Ga0209755_10008625_pt1 | contig 10874 bp, 10 predicted proteins | sample TergutCo191P1_FD_187301 | JGI IMG/M metagenome (GOLD analysis project Ga0209755, IMG submission 187301) | Cornitermes sp. P1 segment gut microbial communities from Petit-Saut dam, French Guiana - Co191P1 (SPAdes) (version 2) | ecosystem: Host-associated > Arthropoda: Insects > Digestive system... | reverse complement strand
GCTTGCCCGCATAAAGAGCAGACACAGATTGCACAAGCGCAGAAGCGACAAAAATAAAACCGGCAGTTCTGGCATCAAATCCTCGCTCGGATTGCAAGTAGAGGCTCATCATAAAGAAAACCGCCATTGTTGCTGCATAGCTCAAAAACGCAGCTAGTGATGCAAACGTGAAAACCTTATTGCTGCCGAACAACCGCACTTGTAGCACCGGCTCTTCTTTTTTCTTTTCATAATTGTAAAAGAAGATGAACAGCAAAATTCCAGCAATCATCAAAATCCAGGAAAATTCAGAGAACCCAAAGATCAGGCAGAACAGGGCCAGCCCGTAAATTAAGGAACCTAATTTATCAAATTTTTTATCGCTACGCACAACCCATTCCTGCTTTATTAAAAAAGGCACGCTAAAAGCCTGTGCCACAAGGATTACGCCCGGTATGTAGAACACGCTCTCCCAGCCCAGATAATGCGTTAGCATGCCGCCGAAAAAAGGGCCCAGCGCAAGGGCCAAATAAACAACGGATGTTATGATTCCCATTGCAGCGCCTCGCTCATGCGGCTCGTAAGTCGCAGACAAAATGGCTAAGTTTGTGCTGAACACCATTGCCGCGCCTATGCCGGAAAAGACTCTGAACGCTATGAGCGAAGTGAAATCCCATGCAAATGCGCATGCCACGGATGATATTCCAAAGAATGCGACCCCCCATAAAAACATCTTTTTTCTGCCTATGGAATCCGCTATTTTCGCAAGCGGAACCTGAAACACCGCAGTCGCTATTAAAAATGCGGAATTGACCCAGCCCAACTGTTTAACATCAAGCCCAAAGACATGCCCAATATCTGGAAGCGCCAAATTGAGCGCAGACCCCATATAGGGAACCAGGAATGATGTTAAACAGAGCGTAAAGAGCACTGCTGATTTGCTGTTTGCCATTTTTGTACAGGTAAGATAAAAAATAAATTCTGAAATTTTTATATTCATGCAATGCAACAGCAAAATGAATTTGTGAAGGTAAGGCTTGGCAAACTGGAAAAAATGCGGGAGCAGGGAATAAATCCCTATCCGTATAAATTTACCATAACACATCATTCCGGCGACTTAAAGGAAAAAGCCGAAGAACTTCTGGCAAGCGGCGAAACCGTGTCCTGGGCAGGGCGCATTGTGCGCTACAACCGTAAAGGCAAAATGTGCTTTATGCACCTCAAAGACGTTGGCGGAAGATTCCAGGTATTGGCCGTTGCCAGCGAAATGACGGAAGCCGAATACGAAGTTGTGAAAAGCATGGACATAGGCGACTGGGTTGGCGCAATAGGCACTATTATGAAAACCAACAGCGGCGAATACACATTGCAGGCGAAAAAAATAGAGATAATCTCAAAAGCTATCTACCCGTTGCCCATTCCAAAAGAAAAACGTGACGAAAACGGCAATGTTGTTATCTTTGACGAATTCAAAGACATAGAAACCCGCTATAGGGAACGCTACATAGATTTGGCTCTTAACGACAATGTGCGTGATGTGTTTCGCAAAAGGAACCGCATAATACAATCCATAAGGGAATACCTCGTGGAAAAGGAATTTTTGGAAGTTGAAACGCCAACGCTCCAGGCCATTTACGGCGGCGCAAACGCACGCCCCTTTGGCACACACCACAATGCCGCAGACATAACGCTCTACCTGCGCATAGCCCCAGAGCTCTACCTAAAAAGGTGCATAATAGGTGGCTTGGAAAAAGTCTTTGAATTCACAAAGAACTTTCGCAACGAAGGCATGGACAGAAACCACAGCCCCGAGTTCACTGCGCTCGAATTCTACGAAGCGTTCAGCGACTACAACGACATGATGGTTCACTTTGAAAACATTTGCGAGCGAGCTTGCATAGCCGCAAACGGAACAACCAAAATCCGCTATCAAGACAGGGAAATAGATTTCAAAACTCCGTGGCCACGCCTAACAGTTTATGAAGCAATTCAAAAATACGCCGGAATTTCCGTAGAGGAACTCTCAGATGAGCAATTGAAAAGCGAACTGCAAAAAAGGCACATTGAGCTTGAAGGCACATGGTGCAGAGGCAGAGCTATCATGGAAATATTTGAAGAGGCCTGCGAACATCAACTAATTCAGCCCACCATAATAAAAGACATGCCCAAAGAGAGTGCGCCGCTTTGCAAAACACATCGCTCCAATCCCGATTTAATTGAGCAGTTTGAACCATACATAAACGGCTGGGAAATAGGCAACGCCTATAGCGAATTAAACGACCCGATTTTACAGAGGAAACTTCTTGAAGAACAGGTTGAGCGAGGCCGTGGCGGAGAAAACGAAACTCATCCGATGGACGAAGACTTTTTGCACGCCATTGAATGCGGAATGCCGCCAACAGGCGGTGTGGGCATTGGCATAGACCGTCTTGTGATGCTTTTGACAAATCAGGCAACGATTAGGGATGTGCAGTTATTTCCGTTGATGAAGTGACTACGCAAAACAACCCAGAATCTTTATACCAGTCAAGCATATTATAATGATTGAAAAGGGCATCATTTTCAAAAGGAATGTAAATGCCTATTCCGCTGCTCTTCTCAATGGGGAATTCATTCAAGAAATAAGGAGTGAAATCATTGTAAATAACAGTTTTGGAAATCTGCTTTCTTAAATTCATCAAATCGCTTTCATTTGAAATTATATGCTCCAAATAGTCTTCAAAATCAAAAAGCAAAGCAGGTTCCCTCGTGTCGTACCTTTGGATAAGCTCCCTATTTGGGCAACCTAAGCTCGCTTCGCTTTTTATGGCTCTTTTTACCAAATTTGCCAATGGCTCTAGTTGCTTGGTGTTAATTACGGCTATGGAAGCGGATTGCAATTCGCCTTCCCTATTCTTATAATGCTCCATAAAAGCCAATGCGACTTCTCTATAATTTGGGTTGGGCGTGAGCAAAACAGGGACTATGTTTTCATAAGGAAAGCCAGCGACAAGAGTTTCTGTTGGGGAGGCTATTATTATTTCTGTTTTGTTTCGCAATTGGTATAAAACTTCTATTCCGCTCATAAGGCAGGCATCAAAAATAATGAAGTCCAAATTTTCCGGAATGGCTTCCGCCAAGTCCGTGATTTCCATTTCTTTGCTTTTATCTTTCCCAAAGGAGCGGACACTTGTTTCTTTCATATATTCGTAAACGCCTTCTGGCAGCCAGCCTGTTCCGTGAGACCAGAGAATCAGCCCGTAATTTCCCGCTGGGAACAATGAAAACGCTTCATCTATTACGGCACTGAGGACTTGCTTGGATGCGGAATTTTGCGCATTGTATTGTTTTACGGTGTCTATTTTGCCTTTTCTGATTTTCAGTAAATTTGGATTGTTGTTTGGGGTATCTATATATACCAGCAAATTGTATTCGCTTGGAATTGCTGCTTTCTGCATATCTTCAATGTTTCTATAGGCGGCTCTATGCAAATTGTTATCAGCCGCCATATAAACAAGAACCGTCCGCTTGGAAAGCTCCTGCTCCGTGTCGTCGCTTGAGCATGAAAAGCACAGGCATGCGGCAAGCAGTGAAAGCATTGTTTTTCTCAAAGCATCACTCCGAGGATTGAGTTATTGAGAAAGCCGAAACTGTAACTTCATGCTCTGTAGTGTCTAATATGCAACCAGATTTTACTTTTGTAATAGGCTCAAAATATGTAATGTAGTGATATTTTTGGTCATATCTTATTTCATATCGTTGTGAAACAAAACAACCTTTATCCGAAGTTTCTTTCCAATAACGCTCGCAGCTTTTTATGCTTTCGTATATTTTTTGATACATATCAGATATTGAAACGTATTCCGGCTCCAAAACGGATTCGCCGTTTCCTTCTTGATACGGGATTTTACCAATATACTCAAAAGAGTTCATAATGCCATTTTTTACTGCTACATTAACCTCATAATCATACATTAGAATAGCTTTTGTATAGTACCAATAAGGAAGTTTTCCTTTCAATGTGAAACTATAATTTTTTATATTTTGGTTCTTCCAAATATTCCATTCGGACATAAATTTTTTCTCATCGAAATAAAAACCTTCATCGTTCTCATCTGCACACGAGATAAGGAAAGCAATGGCAAGAAAGGCATAGGCAAATTTAGGCGTTCTCATAAGTCACTCCGAGGATTGTCTAATCCGAAAACCTGAGAAACAATTTATTGCCTTTACTGATATCCACTGCTCTCTTTCAGCTGAGCCAATTTCATTTTTATCTACCGAAACAAGCAATGTGTGCTCATCTATTTTCGTTACGTTAAACCATGAACATTCTATCTTCGTTGTGCCACCATCATTCCCAATAGTACGCTCGCATTCTTCAGCCATTCCATCAAAATAAACGTCAAGGTACCAAAAAACATTCTCTATTACCACATTGGAGATTCCCCCCTCTGGGCTAAACAGCAATTCCTCTTCAGATAATCTTATAGGATTCGGGCAACCGCCGGGAGGCTCTACGTATACCGAGTGTTCACAAGAAATGCATAAAAGCAGGCACAAAAATAGGGATAAATATTTCATTGCATGCCTCCTACCTGCGTATGTATGGGGTCTTCCGAGGATTGTTTAATCCGAAAACCTGGGCCACAATTGCCAGCCCACAGACCTATAAACTGCTCTCTTTCTGCTGAGCCAATTTCATTTTTATCTACCAAAACAAGCAAAGTATGCCCGTCTATTCGTGTTACGCTAAACCATGAACATTCTATCTTCATTATCGCACTACTATTTTCTTCACAATAATTATACTTGCAATAATCTGACGTACGCCTAGTATATTCACATTCCTCATCAATTCCATGTAAATAAGAACTTGAAAGCTGCCAAGAAGTTCTGTTTGCTACCACATTGGAGCTTCCCCCCTCTGGACTAAATAGCAATTCATCTTCAGATAACGTTATCGGATATGGGCAATCTCCCTCGGGTGCTGAGTGCTCTGTGTGACAAGAAATGCATGAAAGCAGGCACAAAAATAAGGATAAATATTTCATTGCATGCCTCCTACCTGCGTATGTATGGAGTCATCTCCAATCTATATTGAAAATTGCGATCATCATTGGATTTAGTCCCAGATGAAAAAACTAGTCCTGAGCTAGAATTGAAAACGCCACTCCTAAAATAGCCATTTAGATCACCATACCATCCCCAGTTATTGTGTATGTAGTCATAGTCAATATTTACGCCATTCGATGTCGCTCGCCGTTTCATATAGCCATCTATTACCCAAGCATGGCAGCCGTCATAAGAGGAGCTTGTACTTACTGTTATCCCCAGAAATTTTGTGGTCGTCACTGTTTTATGGGAGCAGCCTCTTACAATTAGAGGCTCCTTTCTGCTTATGGAAGCAATGGCATTATTGGAATTATAATCTATCAATAATGGGGTTCCAAACACAGCGACCGTCATAACCTTAAAGCCATGCTTGATTAAAAGGCTCATTGCGTTTTCTGTATGGGCTCCGCTACCTTCACAGCCGTAATTCATATTCACCTCTTTGCCTATTTGTAGGAACAGGTTCGCTAATTGGCTTTTTACATTAGCAGGCGCAGAATCTATATCCTTCTCCCCTGCCCCGGGATAAGCTTTGGGCCTTGCCGTGTACTGGTTCAGCTCGCCCCAGTTGAAGGAATAGCCGTTCATGCTTGCCGGATGCTTCCAATAGGACATGATTTGCGCCACCGCAGTCGCGACACAGCCTGCCCAGTATTTATTATTGCCTGTATCATTATTACACTGCCCTCCGACATTGTTATTGAAAGGCGTTCCCTGCCCCCACTGCACAGGCACAAGAGGCTGGACTAAATAAATTATTTTTCCATACAAAGCTTCGTAGGCTGCCTTCGCCGCTGCTTTAGCCGCTTCCTTCGCGGCAGCCTTCTCTTCCTCCGTCGCTTTTGTATCTGTTTCAATATCAATGTCCAATTTTTCCAGGATCCCTGCAATCAGAGAATCATATTGCTGCTCCGCCTCAGCGATGGAGTTCAGCATGTAGCCTTCCAAATGCTCCAAAAATATGGCAATGCCGGGATTGTCAGTTGAATCTATCAAAGAGCCGCTTTCCGCAAATGCAAGCATAGAGCCGTCAATGCGGGTGTCAGCGGAAATAATGGCAAAGCCAAGGCTGTCGTTGAAGTTTAAAATATAAGCCAAAGTATCCGGAAGTTCAATGTAATCAGCATCGCTGGATTTTAAAGCGACAGGCCTGGCATTGCCGGAAACCAAAGCGGAGATGGAATTCACCTTTCTGTTTGAGCCGGATTTAAGAGAGCCTTCTCCATTAAGAAAATCTATTACCCAATTTGCCTCTTCCATGGCCTCATCAAGGCTAACACGGTTGTTGGCATCTCGCATTCTTAAAAGAACTTTGAGCTCCGCTTCCGTGAGTTGGGTTTCTGCTTCGCCAAACACAGAGGCGTCATTGAATTGCTTATTATTCTCATCGGAGCATGAGAAAAGAAAGACAAGTGAAACCAAACTGAAAGCATATTTGCGCATATTCATAAACTTTCTCCTAGATGGGGCTATTTATGGGAATATACATTATTTTTTAGCAAGTTATGCAAATGTTTGTAAAAAATAATGCCCCAAGCTGGAATAATTCCGGGTTGTAATAGCGGGGTTTTAGGGGTGTTCCCTAGGCGTTAAATAACCGACTTTACGCTGTTTATGTAATCTAAAATGTAGAAGAACAGGAATACCAAATCGCTTACTACTATGAAAATGAAGGAACTGACAACGGAACGTGAAGTTGCAATCGGCACGGCGCGTTGGTCGTTTGGAATGCGAGTTCCAAAGTAGCATGCATTGGTTACGATTATCGAAGCGAATATGACCGGTTTTAAAAAGCCAACAATAAAATCAAAAGGTTTCAGCGCAACTAAAATGGAACTGAAATATGAATCCCATTCCAGTTGGATTTTAAAAAATCCGTCCATAAAAAAAGTGGCTGCTTTTGTAACTAAAAATCCTGTGCCTATGGCGGAAAGGCAAAAAAAGGCATTTGCCAATAGCATGGCTATAATTCCGCCTATGAGCGCAGGCATAACCAAAAAACGTATGCGGCAAATGCCAAGCGTTTCCAATGCGTCTATTTCCGAATTCACCTTCATGCTCGCTATGCGCGTTGTTAAGGAACTGCCGCTGCGGCCTGCTATTAAAAAGCCTGTTAAAATCGGGCCGAGTTCTCGTACAATGGCTATTACCATCAGGTTTCCGAAAAAGTTTCCAAAACCTACTTTTGGCACAAGGCCGGCAGTATTTATTATTAACACCGTTCCTAAAATCGTTCCTACTATGAGTATGAGCGGCAAGGATTTTATGCCTATATTGTAAATATGCGAAATTATTTGATGAATATCTATTATTCGGTTGCCTTTGCTGGAAAAAATCGAGCGCAAAGACATGAATAAGAGCGATAGCAATTGCCCTGCATGCGCTTGCAAAAACCAACGCCCAAATCGATTTAAATAATGCCCCGAAGTCGAGAATTTATACATTTTCGCCCCCGTTTGCAGATGCGCCGAGCAGCGCATCTATTTCTTTCCACAGTTCCGGCAAGCCTTTTTTTGTTTTAGAACTGATAGTGAGCGGATATTCCGGCAGGCAAAAATTTTCCATTATCTTTTTTTTAGCAGCTGCCAATTCCGACTGGTTCAGCTTATCTGCCTTGCTTGCAACCAAGAGTATGGGAACTCCTGCGTTTTTTATCCCGTTTATAGTTTCAAAATCTATCTGATGGCCGCCGTGCCTTATATCCAGCAGGTAAACTATGCCTCTAAGATCATGCGCTTTTTCCACATAATTTTTTATGCGGTTTGCCATATCGTTGCGCATGTTTAAACTGACTTTTGCATAGCCTACTCCGGGCAAATCCACAAAGTAACAGGAACCGTTTACCAGAAAAAAATTTATTTCACGAGTTTTGCCGGGAGTGTTGCTTGTTTTTACTATTTGTTTTTTAAAAAGAGCATTTAGCAAACTGGATTTTCCCGCATTTGAGCGACCCAAAAACGCCAGTTGCGGAATGTCATCACAAGGCACCTGTTTTATAGAGGCTGCACCCAGAACAAAATTTACTGCGGATATTTGCATTCTGTGGAAAAATAGAAATTTTCTACATTATTTCTTATGTGTCGCCTAATAATTGTCATTTCTTCCCTGTTGCTTGCTGCTTGCGGCGAGATGGCGCAGTTTTCGGACGAACAGGAGCTTTATTACAATCATCTTTTGCTAAAAGCATATTTTTACAAGCCGGAGAGAGTAAAGGAATATTCGGCATACGAAGGAATGGAAGTGGGAGATATGTATTTAAGCCTCAACGATTTGTTTAAAGGGAATATATATACATGGTATAGCCCGCCTGGCAAAGCGGATGAGCAGATAAAAATAATTGAAAATACGCCGCAATATTACTCCTTTGGCTTTGAAAGAGATTCTACCCTTCGAGATACCCTGCGAGTTTCTGAGGTTTATCCTATTTCGCCTGCCGCAAATGCAGGTTTAAAAAAGCACGACAGGCTTTTGATGGCGAATAATATTTCCTTGGTTGGCGCAGATAACGTCAAGCTTTATTTAAACTCTGATTCATTGTTTGAAACCACAACGGCCTTTAAGGTTTTTCGCATGGGAGATACTTTGCGTTTGCCGCCCATGCAAAAAGCGGAAGTTCAAGAGCCAACGGTGTATTTGGATTATTTAGAGTCATTGGATAGCATTCCTTTTATAAGAGTTACGCAATACAAGGTAAGGACAAACGACCCTAACGGAACGTATGCCGAATTCAAAAATGTTTTGCAAGAAATCAAGGGCAAAGGCGCCAAGAAGGCGATTATGGATCTCCGCAATAATCCGGGAGGCAACATTGACCATTGCACTGCTATGGCTGCGGAGCTGGTTCCGTTTGAGAGGGAGTTGATTTTTGATGTGGAACATTATTACGATGCTAGAAGAGGCAATGTGATAGATACTACACGTTCTTTTGTAAGGGACTTTGTAAAAAGCGATGGCATAGGAGTAGGCATAGATTGGATACTTTTAATGAACGGGGGTTCTGCCAGTTGCGCGGAACGCTTTGCTGCCGCTGTGAAATATAACCGCCCTGAAACTATTATTGTTGGGGAAACGAGCTATGGAAAGGGGATAGGGCAAATGTACACAAAAACGTATTTGGGCGGACTTGCATACATAACATGCATTCAATCTTATTATCCGAACGGCAAAACCTTCCACGAAGTTGGCATTGCGCCGGACAGAGCTTCGCTTGACGGAATTTTGGCAAAGCATTTGCCGCAGAAGATGCCTCCCACGTTGCGCAAAGCGAGAGAGCCGGAATTTGGGGCATATAAATTTCTACATTTTCCCAAATGATAAAAGTTGCAGTTCCGAACAAAGGCGTGCTTTCTGAGCCTGCTATTGATTTATTAAAAGCTTGCGGCTATAAGGCAAGCAAATCCACAAAAAGCCTTAGTTCCATAGACTCCGCTAACGGCATTGAATTTTATTTTCTGCGCCCAAGCGATATTCCCATGTATGTTGGAAATGGCATTATAGACGCCGGCATAACAGGCTTGGACTTTTGCGCAGAAGCTCTGAGCCCGGCGATAAAAATACTTGATCTGCCTTTTGGCGCAAGCAAGCATTGCTTAGCCGTTCCCGAGCAAAGCAAATACCAAAAAGTTGATGACCTCAAAAATTTACGCATAGCCACAAGTTTCCCGGGCATAGTTCGCAATTACTTCAAGAATCAAGATATGGAACTTGTGACGCTGGAAGGCGCGGTTGAAATTTCCGTTGGGCTTGGCATTGCAGATGCGGTTGTAGATGTGGTTGAAACCGGAACGACATTAAAGCAGGCCGGGCTTCGCATTTTTGGGGAGCCGTTATTTTTAAGCAATGCCGCTTTGTTTGTGCATCCTAATCGCCAAGACTGTGCCGATGTTTGCAATCTTGTTCGCCGTTTGGAGGGGAAGTTGCTTGCCATGAGTTACAAAATGGTGGAATACGATGTTCCTGCAAACTTGCTGGAAAAGGCTTGCGCAATAACCCCGGGCTTGGAATCTCCTACCGTAGCTCCGTTGCAAAACAAAAACTGGCATTCCGTGAAAGCGATGGTAAAAAGCGAAGATGTAAACCGCATTATGGACAAGTTGCAAGATTTGGGTTGCAAGGGGATTCTGCTTTTCAGTATTGAAAGCGCAAGGGTATAAGCTTTAGTTGCAGCGCAAGTTAGCCAAACCCACGATATTTACACAAAACATTAACAGTTTCTTAACCTAAATGTAACATCAAAAAGCTAAATTTTAAGTAGCGTTTAACCTGGGATTGTGATGAATATCATAGAAGCACAAGACATAAATTTCTATTATGGCGATTTTCACGCTTTGAAAAACGTATCTTTGAATGTCGCAAAGAACAGTGTCACTGCATTCATAGGACCTTCGGGTTGCGGCAAATCAACCTTTCTGCGCCTTTTAAACCGCATGAACGATTTAATCCCGGATACAAAATTAACCGGCAAATGCCTGGTTAACCAGGAAGATATTTACGCAAAAAAAGCTGATGTGGACGCTTTGCGCAAAAAAGTCGGTATGGTATTTCAAAAACCAAATCCTTTTCCAAAATCCATTTTTGAAAATGTCGCTTATGGGCTTAGAGTGAATGGAATTAAAGGCAAAGAGTTTATACAGAATCGTGTTGAAGAGTCGCTCAAAGGCGCAGCATTGTGGGAAGAAGTGAAAGACAAGCTCGGGCGCAGCGCTTATGATTTATCCGGCGGGCAGCAACAGAGGCTTTGCATAGCACGTGCCCTTGCGATAAAACCCGATATTCTGCTGATGGACGAACCGGCCTCTGCG
>Ga0209755_10008624_pt1 | contig 10874 bp, 13 predicted proteins | sample TergutCo191P1_FD_187301 | JGI IMG/M metagenome (GOLD analysis project Ga0209755, IMG submission 187301) | Cornitermes sp. P1 segment gut microbial communities from Petit-Saut dam, French Guiana - Co191P1 (SPAdes) (version 2) | ecosystem: Host-associated > Arthropoda: Insects > Digestive system... | reverse complement strand
TACCGGTATCCATTCGGTTAATCTTCCGAATGCTATAGTATCGCAGCGTACTTTTATCCTTCCCTGATGCAAGGGGTCGCGGTTATCGCTTACGATGCCGAACCTGGGTCTTGGGACTTCGGCTTCCAAGTGTTCGCTATACAGGTGAGGATCCATTGTATACTTGAGAAGTTTCGGATTGTCCTCAAGCAGTCTTGCTATCTCTTTTCTTACGTTGAACATCGGCTTTATCCTTTAGTAACTTCCTCACACCTGCATATTTCGTTTAAGATCAAACTCAGCGATGTATCCGGTGTGATAATCAAAGCGGTGTATAACCACCTCGGCTATATATTCTCCTTCATAGGAGTCACCCACCATTTTTACCGTGACCCTCATCCCTGGTCGTAACTTATAGTTTCCTTCGCCTTTTCCATGCGCAGTCATAAAGTTGTACGAGTTATTTTGTAGCATTCCAAGAGCCAACTGTCCTGACTCACCGCTGTCTTTGCTATTCAAGTTTACTCTGGAATCTACGAGGTTGCCGCCGCTGCCGCTATTTACTTCGTTCCAGAATTTCGAACCGCCGACTCTTACCGGCATACCGCCCAATCCCGCACTCCCAACAAAAAAGTTTTCATTTTGATAATCCCATCCGGCATAATCCACCCCGGTTACAAGTCCGCTCACATCTTCGGCTGCCTCAAAGCTCATCAGACTCTTTCCCCATTCATAAATTACTTCGTCAGTACGGACTGAAATTTCATTTTTCACATGAATTGTTGAACCAGAAGCGTACACTTGTTTTCCATAGGCTTTGGCCTGTTTCATGAGGTATTCATAATCGGTCATATTTTCCTCTGACCGAAACGGCTTTGCACTTCCAAAACTATCTACATCAGCCTTCAGTGAATAGGTGCCTATTAATTTATTCAGCACTTCCGATGGTGCTTTGCCCTCAAAACTGCGGAAACGTGTGGCGTGGTTTAACCTATACAAAACATTACAGCCGCCTACTTCAAGTTGTTCAGCCCCGGTTTCAGTAAGCATACCGCGGAAAGAAAGAACTTCCCCGGAAAACACTTCTTCTACATCGTCTTTGTACCCAAGATGAATTGAGAGTTTGCTTCCGGAAGATATAAGTCCTTTTTCCTTTATCTTAACTTCAGCTGTGTCAAAAATGACAGAAAAAGTGGATATATTGTTAAGGCAATCGGTAATCGTAATGCTCCGCAACGCCCCTTCGTGTTCAACGTCAAGCCTTTTTCCGTCTGAATAGATAATACAGACCGGTGTCAGATTTTTGTTCGCCCTCATAATACCCGCCTTTTAATACAGGGGTGGGAGTTCTACTATGGTGCCGGGTTTTATATTTTCAGGGTCTACGATACCATTAGCCTGAGCTATTACCCGCCATTTTCCCGGATCGTTATATTCCCGCCCTGCTATCGAGGAAATAGTTTCTCCCTCCCGTATCACCATCCGCTTGGTATGATCTGCGGATTCTCGCCGAGTATTAGATAGCTGTGTAGCTGCAGTCGCGTACTCCTTAAACACTACCCTTAGAATTGCCCTAAGCGGAGTTCCGTCATCCTTGAAATGGCTAAACCGCTGCACAAGGTCTTCAAGCACACATTCAAAGCTCAAGTTTCCCCACGAAAAACGCAATATCGGCGGACGGTGCTCCTGCGCGTTTACCATCATCAGGTCTTCTATCTTTTTCGTGTATTGCCGAATATCCGTCTTTTTTTCCGAAGTGTCAAAGAAAAGTTCCATTGTAAGCCGTTTCCGTTCTCCCATCGTAAATTGAACCGGCGGAGAATCCATTCCAAACACATTCATCTCTGTCCACGGGGTTTTCTTTTCCACCACGTACTCTCGCGGATTAAAAAGAACCGCAATTTCTTCCCCAGTATCAAGATTTGTTATAACCGCTTTTTCCAGTGCCATAGTGCTTCTCCTTATTCACCGTCAACGACAATCCCCTCATGGGCTATTTCCAACCGTTCAAGCGCGTACTCACTCCCAAGATTTGCCTCAAGCCGGGGACCTATCCAGCGGCAGGGAAATGCCCGGAAAAAATTCCAGCGCTTTATTTCTTTACTCTCCGTGTTTTTGATAATTATCGATCCGTTTTTCCGTTCAACCTCACGATCTTCCAGCATCGTCTCCTTAAACCACTTGTAAAGGGAGTTATTTCCTGAAATCCCTTTTTCCAGTATCAAGTTTGGAAATCTTGTGCGCCCACGGAATTTGTGGGTGGAAGTATTATACCCCCCCTCTTCTATTTCAAATACATAGGTCTCAGCCTCAAGACCTTCGCATTTTTGAAACCGCGCGGTTTCTATCCCGTCGATCTCAACCGTAAAAAGGTACGATGATAGCCTTTCTTCATCTGACATGCCTGCCCCCTTCAATCTTCCTTGATATATACGCTTACACCATCTTTTTCAGCGGTAATAGCGACTTTGTAAAATTCCGTTGGCTTTGTTATGGCAAGCCCCACCGAAAACGTAAGCAAACCGCTGTCAATGTCTTCAGGCGGATTGAGTTCCTCATCGCAGCGCACAAAGAATCCCTGCTCGGCGGTACTTCCGGCCAAATAGCCCTGCATCCACAGATCAAAAAGAAACCCAGAAACTTGCCGCACAACCCGCTTCTGTAAATTTTTATCGTTTGGCTCAAACACCGCCCACTGGGTACCATTTTTAAGGCTGCGGCAGATAGAGGAAAATGTCCGCCGCACATTAATAAAGCGCCAATTTGGATCGGACGATAAAGTTCTCGCCCCCCATATTTTTATACCCCTTCCGGGAAAATACCGCAACAAATTGATACCTGCAGGGTACAGCATCTCATATTCAGCATCGTTAATCTGGTTTGACAGACCAACCACACCGTGCAGCAAAGTATTTGCCGGAGCGTGGTAAATACCCTTTTCACTGTCGATAACCGCAATGGAGCCACATACTGCTCCCGAAGGGGGAATACGTACTGTTTTTGCCCCGCTTTGATCAAGGGGATCTAGCATGTCAATGTATGGAAAGTAGGCCGCCGCGAAGGAACTATCAAAGCGTTTTGCCCACGCCAGCAACTTCAGGTTGTCAAGATGGTTGGGGACATCCAAAACTGCAAAGCGCCCGGAAAAGCGTTCTGCCTGGCTTACCATCGCAGCATGAACCGCAAAGGCCGCCTGTTCACGCTCATCATCATCCTGTCCCGGCTGGGAATAAAGCCAGGAAATATCAGGGATAGCAATCAAGGAAATATCGTCACGGCTTTCAAGTGCTCCGAGTCCGCGGTACTGGTTCGGGCCGTTGTAACGTCCGATAAAATCTCCTGCCGTCATTTCCGCGATACCATCCTTGCCGCCTGAAGCAACCGCCAAAAAAACAGGTTTTATAATTCCTGCCGCCTTATCCGCAGATATGGTACAAAGGCGGGAACGTTCATTGATGTAGGAAACAAAATACCTCCCAGATGCCGGGTTCATGGAGAGGTGTAGGAAATTTTCACGGTAGCCCTTATGGGAAAGCGACACCGATACATAAACCTTATCCAACTTCATGTCCTGTGCCGGGTCTTCGATTTTGTCGAGCGATTTTAACGGTCTATCAAAGTAAAATCTATTCCCTTCCTTCTTGACAATAGTTCTTAAGTTCTTCTTTCCCAAAAGGGATAACTGAACGACATCATTAACCGATATTTCTTTTTCATCGCTGGATATCCACTTTCCTTCCGCGGCATCTACCCCGTTTGCTGACACTGCCGCATCGTATTCGTGCCAAATATGGGCGGTAATATAATTCCCCCAGACACCTTCGGATTTGGCTTCAAGTACGACCCTCCCACTTTTGGTGCATGGTAGCGTCAATCGGGCTTTATGCGCCTGCTTTTCATTTGCCGCTCGCACAATGACGCATTCAGCGCCGCCGCACTTAAAATAATTGTACACCGAAAACGGCAGATTTCCGACAGTATCAAAAGAGCCGAAGATTTTTAGATACTCATCAAAACTTGTAACAAGAACAGGCGTATGCAATGGACCGCGTTCAGCAATACCCACAAAACCCGTAAGGCATCGTTTGTCGATGCGCAACGGGTTAAGTACGTATTTTTGCGGCTCTACATATATGCCTGGAACTTGCGGATTAACCATGCTTTGCCAACACTTTCGCCTTTTTTCTTTTCTTCATGTTTGGCACGTAACGGCAGAATGGGCATGAATCCCATGAATCCTTCATTAAAACACGGCAATCAGAACAGCGCCTGCGGGTTATACCCATCCGCTTTCGTTTCATTATTCTCCGTACCAATATGATAGCGATCACAGCAAGCAGCAATACCACCGCAGCAATTGAACCTGCCAGCCTTACCCATTGAGGAATGGGAACCCTTGTCGCGATAAAGGTTCCATGCCCCCTCCCCGCGAAGTCCCACCCCTCAACAGCAACCTCAAGGACATGGGGAAGATCATCTGCTCTCAGGCTCCGCGCCCTTAAATTTATCACATACGGCTGGGCAATACGGGCGTTTAAATTCCTCAATTCCCCCGGAAGAGCAGAAAGTTGGGGAACAAATATGTAGGCACCGCCAGTCCGCTCAGCCATGTCATGCAGGTTGGCAAGAGTTTCGAGCCCCAACACGTTAAACCCCAACGAATAAATCGGAATTCCTACCTCAGATAAAACTGCGTTAAGCTGATCGGTATTAAAACGGCTGTCTATGTCCCGTCCGTCAGATATAACAATTACAACCCTACGCTCAATTCGCCGCCGCTGCACCCGCCGCAAAACATTAATAACGGAATCGTTCAGCCGTGGTTGCGCAGCCGTAATATCAACGGCATTTATGACTGCAGGATCTATCTCGTCTCTCCTCAGTTCCTCAAATATGACAGTTGCTTCTTCCCCTATGGTATACAATGACAACCTGTCGTTCTCCCGCATGAATTCAACAAATTGTATAATGGCATTTTTCTGAAAGGCCAATGGCTCGCCTGCCATGATTCCGCTGTTTGAGAAAATGATAGTATAATCTATGGGGGCATTCCTCAGCGCGAATTGAGTTATCGTTGATCTTCCGGTTTCCGCAAACGAATTGATGCGAAAACTAAATAACGCAGGGGCAAGCCCGAGTACAACTTCCCCCCTGTCATTTTCAACTATCGCATAGATGGTCATATTGGGAAAATCAGTTGTAATAATTTGATCGATCCTCACAGTCAGGGCAGACCGATCATCTTGTGCAAACGCATTGTGCGCGGCAGCAATCATAACGAACAACAAAAAACACACACATGCCTTCTCATTCAAAAAATACTTCATACTGCTCTCCTTCATAATAGTTTGATTTTAAAGGTTTTATCACCTAATTCAATAACATCTCCATCAATGAGCGTTGTTTTAACGACATCGGTCTTGTTCACCTTCATAGGAACCCCGCTGTTTCCCATATCGACTATGGAACACATACCATCGACAGTAACCAAGTACGCGTGCTGGCGGCTCAAATTCGCATCGAGGATTCTGAGTTCGCAGTCAGCGCCACTGCCAATAAACGATTTTCCTTCGTGTATGGTATATACCTTATGCGCCTTACCCTCCTTCAGGTGAACCAGCCAGCCGGACAGAGGAGCAAGGCACACAGGGCAATGTTTCCATGATGGATCCATCAAATGTCCTTCGCTGCAATACTTAAAAAACATACATATACCTCGCCCTGTTCTCGTTTTTACAGCATCTGGTAAATCCAGATGCTGCCAGAATTATCCCGACCCTTCTCACCGATGCTGAATTTCACAATGGCCGTATTGTCTTTAATTTCTCCTTCATCATAAATTACAAACAGATTACGCCACCGCTGTTTAGTATCGGCTCCGTCAATGTCCAGCGATTTTGCTTCAGTGCCTTCTATGCTGACTTCTACCGAGTAATTTCCCTGATGGATGTCAGTCCTTCGTATAATAAGGGTTTTTCTCCCCTTGATAAAATTACGCAAATGAAATTGCATTGAACCGCCTATCCATCGTTTTACCGTGTCATGGACAAGCACCCCGTCAGGATAAAAAAACGCTTCCTTTGAGGTGGACGGATGAGAGCAATCAACAAGCTCAACTTTATGGCTTTCAATTGATTCCCTAGAAGCAAGGCTGATGGTATCAACCAGCGTATAGCGGTCTTCCCTGAACAACAGGACATGAGGCATGGTGTAGCTGATGTATTTAATATCATCATCGCTTATTTCGTTGGCAATAAGTATCTGTTTTATATTTTTCATGACCACACGATGGGACTTAAGGATAAAATCTATTTCTTCATAACTGTTGCTATAGCTTTTGAGGCGGTCGCCCAATTCATACATCGCTGTCCGTGCAATTTCGTAAGCGTCTCTGGAAGTATACATCCGCCCTTTCTCCACATGCTCCCGCTCATACTCACCGATTTCAAAAATAATCTGGTGGTCAATATTAAACAGAGGGGCGATGATATGGATCACATCTTCAAATGAAATGCCGGCGCATTGGACTATCATTTTGGCAGTCATTGCGGAGGTCTGCAAACTTCGCAACGAGGGCAGCGGCAATACCTCGTGACTTGACACTGCAACAGTCAGAGTGTAATCTAACAGTTCCACAAGGAATTTCAGCAGATACGAGGAAACGCCCTTTTTTATTCGCGAGGAGTATGGAACAAAACGGTAATCAAGCGTATTTGCACCGGGATCGGTGAAATCGTCATTATTGTTTATTTCCTGGATACCACCGCCATCTCTTTCAACAAGCTGGATGCGAGCAAGCTCGATTTCCAAGGACGGTTCGTGGATTTCAGCTACGATGTCCAGTTTTGTCGTTTCAAGCCGCTTCTGATACCCCTGGAGATCAGGATTGTCTTTGTTTTGGAAATACTCATCCAAACGTTCCTCGTACTTGATGATCACGTATACCGTAGAAGGAAGCTTAAACTTTTTGGGATCAAGAACCAATACTTGCGGCTCATACATAAAAAGCGGTCGCCCAAGCCCATCAAGGGCGACACCCCTGGCAATGAGCAAGGTGATAAGTCCACCTTTGGTTTTTTCAGCCTGAACTTGTAACGAATCCAAAAAACCGCCGACAACCCCAAATCCATGAAACAGCTTGTTATACAACAGTTCTTTTTCAAAGTGATAATCTTCCACCGAATTCCAATACGCCGGTCCGACCTGTAATCCCGGGAAAAAATTGGCTCGCTTGAAGATTTCAAGTTGTTCGTCCATACCTCTCCCTACACTCCATCTTCCCTTCTAAACCTATCAGATGCTAACACCATCGTCTATCCCCATCACTGTATCACTGGTTATCGTTGTCACCGGGCGCGGCTTCTTCTTAACAGCTTCAAAACTTATATACGCCCTTGTGTGAGCGGGTTTTTCCCGTTGAACAATAAGCGATAAGCGCCGTACCAACGCATCAGAAAATTTTGATCGTAAAACCGGAAAGTGGATGGTAAACGAATTTTTTTCGTCACTTGAATCCATAAGGCTCGTTTCAGACTCAGACCTCACATCAATAAGCATCACCGAATACGGAACGACCCCTTCTCTTATTTCAGGGGCAACACCGGATACTATTGTCAAATGTGCCCTCAATCCAAGGGCTGTGCCACGGTAGCGATATAGCGGAATCGCATACTGCAAAAACCGCCGGACTTCTTCCTCTCCGCCGAGGGTATCAAGGTGTATTCCAAGCCAATCGACAAGAACCGGAAGAAAGCGTGAAGGGCTTTCCATTGGCCGGAAATATTCATGCATGTTATCCAGCGTTATAACGGTATCGTTCATGATATGCTGGATACCCATCAGAAAACTGCGCAAAAATTCATTGTTTTGGTAATTTGAAGGCAGATGCCTTATCGGGTTGCCAGAGGATGCTTCCAGCTCAATAACCTCTTTTTTTTCATTGTATGTACTGTTAAGGACTGCAAAGCGGGGATATGGTGATTCAACATACCGGATATGTATATTCTTCTCATCCAGCTGGGGAAACTCTGCCAGTATCTTTTTCCTGGCTCGATATATATCAAGCCCGGCATAACGGGCATTAACATGCTTTTTTGATAACGTAGTCGTTTTCATCAGTATTGAGAGGAATTACTCCTTGCCATCCTCCTTTTGTTTATAGATGCTCATATCCTCATACAATCGGGCAAGCTTCACTACAGACGGAGTGCCACATTGGGGACAAGTACTTATAATTCCGGTATCAACTTCCCCGTTCAATTCTTTGTAAAGCAGTTGAAGATACAAAAAGTCAGCTTCATATAGGTTCTCTATCATCTTTGGGGTTACCGGTTTTAAGCTATCAAAATCCTCTACCACCCGTGCAAGGAGTATAATATCACGGTAGCGCGTACTCATCCCCATTTCGTCCGTATTCTGAATTTCAAGCTCATCCAAGGTCGTAGCCAAGCGAATATGCCCTTTCCGATAAATTTTTCCTTCCCATTGAAGACCTAATGGAAGATAAAAAGGGATACCTCCATCATTCATTGATTTTCTCCACGAATTTTAACACTCACGGGCTCTTCTTGCTCATAAAATGATGCTTTTGTTTCGCGATCCAATACAACTCCAAGACTTTCTTCCAAATCTCGGGTTAAATCAAGGCAAGATTTCCCCTTCCCATCTATAACATTGATGGTTACAGTCCCATCATAAGCAATTTGTATATCCAGTTCCTGCTTCTTTGACACATCGTCCCCCTAATTAAGCGCAACTCCAGATCCTTTAATGTCAAAATCACCATCAGCAGTCATTTTAGAACTCTTTTCAGCCTTCTGCTGGTAATCTTCGGTGTTTATATTGACCTCTTTCTCGCTTGAAATCTCTATTTCTTCCGCCTGTATCGAAAGCACACCGCATGATTTTATGGCCATGTCATGTTCGGTGATCAAAGACAGCATCTCTTCGTCAACGCAGAATTCAATCCTAGTTTTACCGTCTGCAGCGATCAACTGGATTTTTTCCTCGCCATCGGTATCGTCAAATATTAACTGATTCCCTGCTCTACTCTTGAAGAACCGCAAAGAATTTTCCCCGTCCTTATTCAGATCGGCATCAGTGTTTTCTTTTGTTTCAGGGGGAAGGGAATCGTTTGACCAAACAGAACCGATGACCACTTTCAGACCACTCTCATCATCCAAGGTAGCCACCAGCACTTGGTCATCTACCTCAGGAAGAATGCTTAAGCCCATATCATCACCGCCATAATAGGTCAGCACAGGAATCCATTCAGTTATGCTTTCGTCCTCTTCCTCCTTGGTTATTTTGACGCGGTTCAACCCGTCAGGGTCTATGTTGTCAACTATTTTTCCCCAAAAGAAACGTGGATCCATCAATTGCCTCCTTTGGATACTCTGGTAAACATTCAACCCATTATATCATGTCATCAACAAAATACAAGAGCCTATGTTGTATTTTTTGCTTTTCTTGTATTTTATCTCCCCGCCATCAATAAGGAGGCTGTATCCTACCCATCTGTTGGTATATATGCTGGACACCCTTGATATTGCCCTCATAATAAGTGTCCTGCGCCCACAAATACCCCGGATATTCGGTTTCGATTTCCCCATGAGCCTGCTTTTCTTCCTCAGGCTCTTTCAAGGGCTGCTTCGCCGCCTGTATCGTACAGCGTTTTGAAGCGCTGAAAGATGTCACGCAAGTACCCCATTACTTTGCAGCCTTGAGATACATTCCCTAACTGTACGGACATGCTAGCTCCAGAATCCTCAACGTATTTTTTGATAGCAACAACGAGCCTGTTTTGGGTTGCCTTGAGGTCTTTCTTATTTCCTTCGGGAAGCCCCTCGGAGAGCTATTTTTACGCTTGCCGCTGGGTCTTCTCGTCTGGCCTGTGGATCTTCCACTTGTGTAGCTTTGCGTTGGTCATCCCAAAAACGAACGTACCAGATGACCCGGTTGCCAGCCTGTCTTTTGTATAAGCTGTAAGTATTTCTGGTAACATCCTGTATTTTGGATACTCCTCAATAAAATGCTACAGTGAGTGTTACACTAACATTTATACTTCCCAAAACGAATGACAGCATTAAGCAAATCATTTATACTACAAGGAATTACAAAAGCCAAAACGGGGAATCGAACCCCGGACCTGCACATTACGAGTGTGCCGCTCTGCCAACTGAGCCATTTTGGCGCGAAACAAACATGGGCAGAATAATAAATAGCACCTTTTGTGTCAATAGGCGGTGCACTTTAGATAAATGACCGCGTTTCCTTCTCGCTACGGAAACCGCTGGTGCTGGCGATAGCAAAAGAGGCGACTGACGCTATCATCACGTCAATGAACGTTCCCACGGCAATGAGATAGAAGACAATCGGGCGCAAAATAAGGTAACCCGCCTCAAAACCCCTGTCATAACCCAAACTCATGCTTAAAACAGCGAGCGCGACATAAACACCGCTGCCCGGATGCCCGCCCAGAAGGAAAGAAATGACAAGCGCGCTTAATCCGATGGAAAAAGCTTCCGCGGCGGTGATACCAAGCGCTGAATAGGAATTAACCACCACCATAAACGCAATGGCGGCTACCATCGCGCTGCCTGAGCGCCCAAAAATTGAAAACAGGGTGACAGTTACGGCGTTTGAGCGGCGGCGAACACCTAAGTTTTCCTTTAACTGGCGGAAAATAACCGGCATTGTGAAGTTTATATCACCTGAAAAGAACGCCGCCAGCGCCTGGCTAAGTGAGCCGTGCAGCACTTTCCACGGATTTACTTTAGGGCGCAGCAAATACAGAAACAGAGGGAGAATGCCAAAACCCAAAACCGCGCCGAAAATACCCAACAGTAAAATTACGCTCCTGAACACTTCGGCGGAAAGGGCGCTTTGAAAACGCA
>Ga0209755_10008623_pt1 | contig 10875 bp, 3 predicted proteins | sample TergutCo191P1_FD_187301 | JGI IMG/M metagenome (GOLD analysis project Ga0209755, IMG submission 187301) | Cornitermes sp. P1 segment gut microbial communities from Petit-Saut dam, French Guiana - Co191P1 (SPAdes) (version 2) | ecosystem: Host-associated > Arthropoda: Insects > Digestive system >... | reverse complement strand
CGCAGGCACTTATGTGGTATATTATTATTATTATTATTATTATTATTATTATTATTATCATCATCGTCGTCGTCGTCGTCATCATCATCATTATCATCATCATCATCATCATCTTCGTCATAATTATTTACTGCAGTTGAGCTTTCATTCGGTGGCAGTAGTCCTTACACTAGTAACAAATACGAATAAATGTACATAAAAGAAACAATACAAAAACACAGTACAAACAATACAAAACACAGTAAATACAAGTACACATATTACCAAACCACCCACACATTTGCCAAAACACTCACACATTACAAAACCCATTCATACACACACCCACATATTGCAAAACCCACAGCTGGCTGTGCTGTCCTGTCAACATTTGGGACCTGCACCTCTTTTGACAGGTGTCTGTCGATATGGTGGACAGTTAATGCCATATAAGGTAAATTAATTTATGCCATTACAGTGTCATTAGCTTCGCGGCGATAGATTTTTGTCTATGAGCGAACATAAGAGACAGTGATGCTTGAAGAATTATTGATTTTTTGCCTATTCAAATATGCTTTTTCAACTGCCTTAGTTATGTAGCTTTCATCATGATGACGATTTGACTGACGAATTTGGAAGAAAGTGGAAGCAAACGGAAGTAGTTCCCTTTCAAGTATTCTAGAAAGTTGCTTAGAGGAACTGAAAAAAACGCAAGCACTCTGTGAGGATAGTTATCCACCGAGCTTGTATTAGAACCAAGGCCTCCCGAATACGAAGTTACAATGGTAGGACTAAAATCGTGACTGATCCATTCAGTGTGGAGTGTGTGCCTTTGTATAAACTGGAATAAGTTACTGCCTATTTTTCCGTGACGAGTGGTTAGGGCTACAAACGTATGACCACGGTCTTCTAGCACGTGACACTGTGTAATTAGCTGCGTACTTGAACATAAAAACTTTCGGAGCAACCCGTTGCCCCCGTCCAAAACGCTTGTATCTGTCCACAAACAATATACAGAAGACTGTAATCTTAAACATTCATCGCTGTGAGAGCCTCAAATCTTCCTTAATTTCTAGTTACATCTTTATCGCCCGTTGAATGTGTGCAGCTTCTTTTACACTTCTTTGAAGAATCGATTTTACTGTTCAGCAGTACCCTGTGTGGCGGCAGTCTGTAAGTCTGGTTTGTATCCTCTCTCCACTTTGCAAGACGTGGTTCCGAAATTACGTCCCTTGTAAACCACACGGCTGGCAGACTTCATTTGCATAAGTTTTAGTTTTCAAGATTAACAACAGAGCTCGCTGAAAGTATAATAGAAGAAGTTGCTGTGGTGATGGAAATGAGGTTGAAAGAAGGATGAGAGGGTTGAAGGGACGGGAGGCTTGTTACTTGAGGTGTTGCAAGATGGGAATAAAGAGAGACAAGGGGGAATTGTGGCTGGGGGTTGAGAGGAGAGGGGTTTTTGAGAAGCGCAAAGAATGAAGAAAATTGGAGGGAAGTGTATGAAAATAAGGAAAGAGTTTTTTATGTGTAGCCAAGAAAGATTAGACTACATTATAGAGCATCCTCTACCCCTACCGCACCGCCCCGAAACTTGGGAAACACATCCTTTAATGAAATGAAGAGGGCGGGTGTTGGTTGTGCTGCAGCCGTAGCAGGGGCATAGTGTTATAACGCCGTGAAGTTTAATTCTTACTCCGACGATCTAAGTAACCGCCCCCATCCCCTTCGCTATGGGGGATGGGGGGTGCTTTATAATAAAAAAGGAAAGTGTCAGATGAGGCTTAAAAAAGTTAGCCACGGTGTTTGTTATACCGTACCCTGTTTTTATTTTAAATTCGTTTACACATTGTCCTCCTTTGAAATGAAGCGAATATTTTAGAGAAGCAAGGAAATAAGGCAGACATAGCTATAATAATTTACACATCATAAAGGAAGGTACATTCTCTCTTAATACAAGTCTTGCTGAAAATTGGAGAACACGGCAGCAATGCAAATATATTTTGTCGGATTCTTGTTTATATGCTAATAAGAATTAGGTATGCACTGTGCTCAAAGATGGCGCCTGCATGTAATACGACAACACTGTATGGACATTTGTTTCGCTGTGCTGTAACGTAATGGCGTTGAGTCAAGCAGAAATAGCCCTCGATAAAGCAACTGCAAATCTTGCAGGCAGAGTTTACCTCATTCCCTCCTTGTTGTTCCTTTATTAACAGTTTGACGAGCTCTACTTAGCAGGAAATGTTGTTAGATCTGTGTTCCTGCTTTAATGAAGAACACTTACCGTCTGCGCTACAAAATTAAAAAGTTAAACCACGCATTAAGATGCTTAAAACATTCAGTGGCATGAAACTTGATCTGTTAACACGAAGTAAGGTAAAGGTAAAGTTGTCCCTGTATTTTAATGAAGTTTCACACCATGAAGACGCATGAGGGAGTGGAAGTACAGTTCCAGGCTTTCTTTATTTTGGCACTAGATGAAGGTGAGCGATCGACTTCATGTCTGGTGGCTTTAACTCCGGACTAAGCAACGCCGGTACTTACTTCATAAGTGGGATGGGACCAAGACACGGTCTCATCGTGGTGAAGAAAAGAAAGCACTCTTGCCCGTGGCAGGGTCCACTTCCGTTTCCTCCTAGGACCAGTCTGCAGTCTAGTCACTATATCGTTGAAGCCATTCCGGCTATTACTGTGAGGGGAAAGCATAAATTAGAACTCTTTGAAAACAAAGTTGTGTGGAATATATTTACACCCTAAGGAATATATAAACGTTGCAGTTTAGGAGGTTGTAATTTATAATGGGGAACTAGTATTGATAGTATACTGAAATTTGGGGCCTTACATGTACCTTGAATGGGACGAACAAATGCTTACAGAATTTTTGAGGAGAGTGGTGTGTTAAAGCGACATGTTGCGGCTGTCGCAGGTGATGTGGAGAGTATTGGTACGAAATAGACCTTACTGTGTTGGCTAGTTAGTTTGGGAGCCATAGAGGCAAGTCGCTTACTTAACAGTTTCAAACCTTCTGATCCTTACAATAGGCAATTTGTCAGTTTTATGGTCTGACGTACACATTCTGACTCTCACAGTTTTACTGTGAATTTACCAATAATTCACACACACACACACACACACACACACAAATATGGGAGTTAAAGGATGATGTTTTTATTTAGAAAAAAAATTACAATTATATTATAAGAGGGCCATTTTCGGACAGTCATTCAGATTACAGGCTAGGTTAAATTGTAGGTACGGCCTTCGACCACTCGAACACAGTGACTGTTTGCTCGAATACCAGTCAGTGCACGGACGTATGTCTCCCCATTTTTTGTGTCTGTTGTTTGACAGGTATTCTGAGTGAATTCCTCGCGATAGACCGACCTTCCATTCCAGAAGTTCCACGCATTGTCGAAGAAACCGTTCTCGTCCCGGCCGTTATTTACGTGTTGTAACAGTGCAGAGGGCCTGATCCGTAAGACAATATTAATAATAATAATAATAATAATAATAATGTAGATCTACTTAAGGGTTGAAACCTATGTGCAGCGGCGGTATCCCATTTTACCACGATTTTAATAAACTTGGGGCAGTTCCGGCGGCGTGAGATGTACAATTCGTGACGTTTGCCGTTCTTTACTTTCTCTCTGTCTGTTATTGTGTGGTTGGCGATATGCTGAATGCGTCTGTTCCCAAAATAATTTCACTGATAATTTTGTTATGAACAGTGTTAAGAACGGGCAGTGCCAGTAACCTTAGTGTTAGATACACAACAAACCTAACGTAGATTTGGCGTAGCAGTCTTTGGACAAAATGCGTTATTTTGCTTATTATTATGTTTTTCTTAACTGTTTGAGGATGGGGTGCGTTGGCGGTCTGTTAGGAACACGACAATGAAACTGCAGTTCCATAACAGGCGGGAGATTGTTTGACAAGCTGAGCGAATGTCGAATTTCAAGAATAACCGTGGTGCATAGAGTCAGTTAATTCTGTAACGTCATTGTGCCTTGCTTGATTTTTAGCTGCTAGTTGCATTAGACTGAAGCTGCTCAGAGCTCACGGTTCGTTTAATTAATGGACGTAAGCTGGTTGTAATGTAGGCCTAAAAGAAACACAAATTTTTATACAGTCTGCTGGTCTATTGTCAGCGTACTGTACTTCGTAACAAGGTAATTCGTACGTTCTTATCATACCAAAAAATGACACACTTTTGTAAAGGTAAATGAGTTCCATTACAGGCCTGAGGTGCCCAGAGGGTTCTAGGAAGTTAAGGTTCCCAGATTATGTGAAAGTGGCCCAGGATGGTGGTAAGGTTGTCAGCCTTACGCACCTTCATCTTTTTACCCCCAGGAAATATTCCTGGTACTCATTTCTATTAGAGGCTGAGTCGACCCTAAGGCCACAATGCAATCGGAAGGATTATGTCAATGAAAATTTCCAATGTCACCAACTGGAATCGAACCAGCGACCTTCCGCTTTTAGCACAGCGCCTAAACCACACACATGACACACATAGCTTATTAAATAGCCGACACGACAACACTGAAACCAAACACAGTCTGTCTTAAATTTTTCTTAGACAATGGGAAATCACATTCCATTTAAGGATCCACAGTACTTTCTTGAGGTTGTCACTTTCAGGTGATTACAACAATTAAGGATATTTTCGTCCCAAGCTTAATACTTTCGCTCTGTAACTTCGGATTGTCAAAGTAACATGTTACGTAACAACAAACTTATGAAGTGTTTGAGGCCGTTAAGTCTGCGTCCATTTCGTTGTTTTTCATTCGAATTGGTCTTGCAGATTAACACAGTACACTTCTTGCTGCAGTTAGGATATGTCGACGATTTCTCTACTCACAATGCATTTTTACCGTCCTTTTTTATCCATTGTCTCGGACACCAACGATTAAGAAAGTAAATGGGTTTCAGCAGCCAGGAGCACTGTATGTCTCCTGCCAGGGGATGTCGCGCCTTCTGCACCCCGAAGACAGCAATCCGTGGGCTGTCAACTTCTGTTTCTGATTGACAGAGTAACTGACTGGGCCTATAGAGTTAAGTGCGTAACCAACTAAACAAAACTTACTAACGAAGTAATAAGTGTTCTGCAGTGTGCTTAGAAACCGACGTTAAAGTGGCCAGAGCATAATGCTGACGACTTGTATCAGTTTATTGCAAAAGTGTACAGTACGTGGTGCAGTACGTCCATTTCTCGCAGCGTTTTGTTTTTACACAAAGTATATGCTTCTTGTGTCTGTATAGTCTCACATTCAGGAAAGTGAAACGTACAGAGATCTATATTTTGTGTGGGTAGACCGTGGTCTCTGTCTGCCTATACGAAATGATTAGCAATGGCAATTTTAATTTTGTGGACATTAATACCCTAAACATGACCACCTGGTGTTCTAAAGATGCAGCCATGTTGTCCTCTGCTAACACATAATAAAAGGTAAAGCAGTCCCGTTAGAGGCCTGGAGTGGCCCAGAGGGTTCCAGGAAGTTATGTTTCCCAGATTTCATGACAACGGCACAGGATGGTGGTAGGTTGTCAGCTTTAAGCACCGGCCGCCTTTACCCCCAGTAAATGCTCCTGGTACTCATTTCTGTTAGAGGCTGAGTCGACCCCAGGGCCATAGAGCGATCGGAAGGATTTTATGTAAATGAAAAATTCCAATGACACCATCTGGGATCGAACCAACGACCTTCCGATTTGTAGCACAGCACCTTAACCGCTGTGCCACCGCGGGCTAACACATAATAAATAGACTAACCCGTGCGATGAAGTGAGGTTTGAATGAACATTTAAGTCTTCTAGAGTGTTAAGCTGTGTCGACCGGTAAATAGTTACTGGCGTGTCGGTGGTGCGTAGGGCCATTGCTTGCAACATTAAGCTGCCAATATTTTGCTGCACGGCTACTCTTCTTTGATTGTTTTACTCTAAAGATGAAGGCACTGCGCTGCTCCTAAACGCCAGCAATTATTTACTAGTCGACGTGAAATTGTATCCCAGAAGGCCTGTGTCGTCATCAACACCGTCGCGATAACCACAAGTGTCCAAAGTGCCAAGATATTTGCTTCCGAACAGGAATAGCATTATCACTGTTCCGTGATTGCCATATAATTTCCGCGTCGTTATGACTTTATCCATTTCACACAACATCTTCTACGTGTTTTGCAGAACGTTGTCATATTTAATTTCTTCATGTAGAAGTCACGGTGCACGTCGTATAGGGGAGTCCAGGTGTAACACAACTAATCCTTAACCTCAGCACGACATGGACGTGAGTGGTCAGCTTCATGCTCTGGTCACCTTGCCCGCTCGGAAGGACTCCTACCTCCCCACTCCTTCTGGTACCCGTTGAATATAAGGCTGGGTACGCGCCAGAGCCGATTTGGGCGCTTTGGATTAGAGAAAACTCTCTTTCCCCTGCTGTGGATGGAACCACGATTCCTCGGTTACCCCTTCGGTAGTCTGATCAATATACCGACTACCCTAGCCCGGCTGCCCTTTATACTTCATACTTCTGCTGGAAGTTGTTTTCACTTCAGTTTTCAAGTCCGCGTTGTTCACAACTACAAATTATGCGACGTGAGTGCAAGAACGTGGAAAGCCGATTTCACGTGCAGCTTGGTTGTAATCGTGTAATATACCGGTACTCTCAACAGGTGACTGAAATGATCGAGAAACGTGTGCGAAGGAAGACATTAGGTCCCAAGAAGTAAAAAAAAGCCGCAGGATGGAGAAAAGTGATTTGTACCCCGCGCCACATGATTAAGGGCGTGTTATTGACGGAGTATGTTGCACGCGTGGGAAAGAACAGAAATGCGTACGTACGTTTTGGATGGGAAACCTAAGAGAAAGAGGCAGAGAGAGGAACTAGTCGTAGATACGAGGTTAATTTTGAAATGAATTTTAAAGTATTTTATGAGAGATTATGGGCCGAATTCATCTGGTGCAGGTTAATGGGCTTTGGCGGGAAACATGGAAATGAACGTTTTGGTTCTCTATAATGAAGGGAACTTTTTGATTAGTAGCGAGCCTATTGGCTTTTCAAGGAAGACTACTTCTCAGTTCTAAGTCTGAATTAATTTACAGTATATAAACTTCCAGACACGAAATACATTTGTTTGGACAGAGTATGCTCTCTGTCACCGCAAGGCAAGAGGCTTACAGTGGCACGTGTACATAGAATGGCTTGAGCGGAATACGAAACTGCGATTGAAGTATTCGTCCGTTTTTTTAATCTGTGGGTTGGCAAACATGATGAGTACACTGACTGACTGCAGACTGCAACATGAACATTAACATTTCACTTGCATAAGAAACGTCTTTTAGTACCGTTATGAAGTCTGTCGTCTCTGCAAAAGTCTAGTTAATTTGTAAGAAGTTCGTTCTGCGTGCAGCAGTTTCGCAACTAAGTACCTGGCAGATGCTCGATATTTGACTCGTGACTGTTTTGGTGTAGCCACCATCGCCTTTGTGACCTGTCCCTACCCGGTCTGAATTGCGACGAGTCGACTGACACAACAATGTTATGATAACGGAACTGGAAAGCAGGCACAGCAGGAAAAAGCTTGCCCGGTTGTCAAATCAAGTGTTATTCTCGGCCTGCATATGTTATCAGGGACTGAATGAATTCGTCTGTTTGACCGATTGAATTGTATCAGCAAGTGCTACGAGCGGCTTGTGTTACTTTCGTGAAAGGAACGTTGTGTTTTATTGCGTCTTAGCTATGTGATGAGTGATCACTTCCAACGCAATAATATATTTACGCGACGTTCTTACGTCAGCAAATTAAAGTAAGCAGGAATCAAGGAATGATCAGGAGTATGCCCTTCAAGGAAAAGGAGGAATCAGTGGCAGTGGATAAGGAAGAAGAAATTACATGTTGTTCGTAAGGACATAAAAAGGAGGAAAGGGGGAAAATGGTAGATAAAATGTCAGTGGAATGAGAAAAGAAGAGACAGAATAGAACAATTTTGAGGAAAGATGCGAAATCCAGGAAGAAGGGAACGGAAATGTTTTTGCTACAGAAGTGAATAGACAATAAATGTGTCCTCGGAGGGTGGAGTGGAGGTACGGTGTAATGTTCCGCATTTTTAATCTCGGCAGTAGATGGGCATGAGTGGTCAGCTTCATGCCCCGTCCGCTTTGCTGAATTAAGAACCCCATGCACCTATTGAAGAAAAGGCTGGGTGGACCTCAGAGCCGTTCTGTACGCTTTGTAGAAGTGAGGAATGCCTTAGCCCTGCTTGGAATCGAAATACAATTCTTTGGGCCTGAAGCCTGAAGCCTAGTCACTATACAAACTGAGCTATCGTGGCTCCAAAATCGTCAAATAGCAGTTTCAATTATCTACCTGTCCGTGGAAGCGAGCCTCAGGAAAGACATCAAACACTACTTAAGACGTATATCGCTGAATTGATAGCGCCACTTCGCTGCCAAGTTGTTAACCCCTGTCTTAAATTTCTTTTTCTCTAACTATTCATATCAATGTTGCTGCTTATTACAGTGCCCTCGTATGGACGAAAAGATTACAACATTTCGGATGTATTGTTTTTATATTCCGGATCTTTGTGACTTTCCAGAACAGTGAGCGTCGAACAATCCTGAAACGGACCAGCGTTATAAGTCCGTATTTCAGCATGTGAATCTCGGCAGATGTATCGGAATTAAATAAAGTAAAAATGAAAACAACTCTTTAAATTTAAACGCATGGAAAGTGTCTTTTAATACCGCCGCCACTCCTTATCTCCTTAAAAGCGAGTACGAACCACTCAACTGGCGCTAAAAAGTATATCTGTCTCTGTCGCTGTGAGCAAGTAAAACTTTGTACCGAACATAATTCCCTGCAGTCAGTAGGGGAAAATAATATAATAAGGGGAATTGGTGGGAATTGTATGAAAAGATTTGGATCCCGAGTTTCGTCTTGCAGCATCTAGAACCCACACCACTTCCCCAGAGCACAGCTTTATAAATGTTTGAAGTTTTCTCACAGTGAGAAGGATGAGAGGGAAGTGGGAAGCAAATGAGGAGATTTTGTCCTTTATTATTAGAATATCTGGCGAAAACTCTGGCTTGTGACTTCAGTAGCGGCTCGTTTCCTCTAACAAACGGGTCAACATCTGAAAAAATACACGTACTACATGTACACAAACATTGTTCTGGATAAGTATGTGTCGGGCAAAATGAATCGGTTTTGGTTGTGACCGTTTTTGGCAGAGACGCGGTGATATTTACGAATAGATTTCTTTAGACGCTGTGTTGGCCTCTACGCTGGCCTTCACATCCGTTTGGATGTAGGATCTGTTTCTGTCTTGCCTTAGAAGGAGGGAAAACCCAGTGATAAATTTCGCCGTTATCTAACGGATGCCAAAGAACAGGTGACCTGTCCATCTCTCTGCCCTTCGCAAACGCATGAATCAACTCTGACATTATACGTCAGACTTCTAATGATACGAATCCTCGGACCGGTGCCGTTAAAGAAGGTGAATTGAGTTTTAAACAAAGTGGTGTCTTTTTGTACCATGCGATTCACCTTTCAATGTAAATGTTTTCCGCCCACAGAGTGTGTAAGCTATCCGATTTCTTTGGTTCTTAAAATTAACAGGGAGGCCTTGTTTTGGAAATGAGTTATTTCGTAAGAGTTACACCTAACCTTAGGCTATAATAAAACATTATTTAGCCTATATGAAATTGATCATGGAACTGATACGCATTTATTATAAGTAGGACAGGAATTGTAACATCTGATTACATAGATAAAGTCTGTCATGTTGTTATGATTTGCTAAACGTTATCTTGGAGGCAAAATGCGAATTTGAAATATTGTGAAGAGCCCTCTGCAATAGGCTATCAATGTCCAGATTAGTAAGACCATTTACGTTTTGAACGTCAGCTTATAGAGCAGGCTTCCACGTTCCATGGTCCGTGAGAACCAAAATTTTAAATATAATGTGAGAAGGGCTAGGGTCAAACGGCTGAAAGACACGGCCGCCGCTGTTCCTTTTGGGCTCATCTGCACCAGCAGTTTGCTTATTGAGAGTAGGAGCCAACTCTCTCCTTACTTTTGAAAATCGGCTTAATGCGTTGGAAAGTAAGAAAGACAATTAATATCAATTATCACTGAGACGTGCTAATTAATTCTTAGATCTATGCTTCTGAGATGAGCACGTGAATAAAGGGAAGCCTTTTTCAAGAATGAGGAATATTCTTGAACGGAGATAACAAAATGCAGAACTGGAAAGGAGAGTTGCGGTCTCTCTTCTTCCTGCATTAGGCCTGTTGGTTACTGCTCCTTAAGAAACGGTGGAAACTTAGATTTATACTGTTACTAAAATTATACACATTTTGATGGTTCAAATCCAAGAAGTAAAAGTTGTGATATTGTTTACATCTAGTCTTTGAAACAAGTCTAAATATCATTGATGAAAGAAGGACCTGGCAGTATGCCAGCATGAAATTATTCGGGAGTTCGGGAAATTTTGAATCCTGTCTGAATTTCGGCTCGGCATGACAATTATGTTGTTAAGTGCTGGGAAGATTAGGCTGTAGTACGGGTATACAGCTATATGCCGTAGTAAAAAGAGTAACAATGTTTCGGAGCTTCAGGGAATGAAGTTTTTAGCGGACATGTCAGGCATTATAATAGTAATAATTCTAATAATAATAATAGTAATAATAATAATAATAATAATAATATGTTCCCAAACTTGAGTATGCCTCAACCGTATGGCATTCTGTAAAGTCTACTGATGCCAAAAAGCTGGAACGCTTTCAGCGGAAGTTGGTAGCCCTGTGTCAATATCGTTTCTCTACTTATGAACATGTTACTGACAAGGGTTTTCTTACATTTCTGAAGCTTCTTGCCCTACCCAATAGAAGACCTTTTCT
>Ga0209755_10008622_pt1 | contig 10875 bp, 8 predicted proteins | sample TergutCo191P1_FD_187301 | JGI IMG/M metagenome (GOLD analysis project Ga0209755, IMG submission 187301) | Cornitermes sp. P1 segment gut microbial communities from Petit-Saut dam, French Guiana - Co191P1 (SPAdes) (version 2) | ecosystem: Host-associated > Arthropoda: Insects > Digestive system >... | reverse complement strand
CCAGATCGAAAGCGAGGCGCTTGCCGATTCGTTCAGGAAAGCCGGCTTTTCCATAGTTCCCAAAGACGCGGACATCGACGGGCCGGGAATCGTGGTGGTGAACACCTGCACCGTAACCTCGAAGGCAGACCAAAAAACGCGCGCCCTCATACGCAAAACCCTGCGGCAAAACCCCGGCTCCTGCGTAATCGTTACCGGCTGCTACGCAAAGCTTGACCCCGGCGAGCTCGAGGCACTGGAGGGCGGGCCTTCCACGGAAAGCCCGGTCCGCCGGCTTTTCGTGCCTCCGGGAGGGGGGGAGGGGGCCGGAGCCGAGAAAAGCGCCCTGCTTGGGCTGCCCGATCTCATACTGGAGGCGGCCCGAAACGGAAGCGGGCTTTTCGAGGCCGTGGAGCTGTGGATGGCCCGCCATGGCTCGGGCGGGGGAAGCCGGGCCGAAAAAGACCCCTTCGGCTTTAGCCCGGGGGAGCTCAGCTTTCATTCCCGGGGCTACCTTAAGATACAGGACGGATGCGACAACGCCTGCGCCTACTGCCGCGCCCGCCTCGCGCGCGGGCCCAGCGTAAGCGTCGCGCCGGAGGCGGCCCTTGCCGCGCTTCGCGCCTTCGAGGAAAAAGGCGTCGCCGAGCTTGCGATCGCCGGCGTGAACATAGCGCAGTACCGACACTCGGGCCTGGACCTTGCCGGGCTTCTGGCCTGTCTTCTTGAAGGCAGCAAAACCGTTGCCCTTCGCGTTTCGTCTTTGGAGCCGGACGGGATCGGCGAAAAGCTTGTTTCGGCGCTTGCCCACCCCAGGATACGCCCGCACTTCCACCTTTCGGTACAGTCCGGCAGCGGCCGGGTGCTGCAAAGGATGGGCAGGGCCTACGATCCGCGGGCCGTGGAGGAAGCCGCCGCCCGCCTGAGATCCGTAAAGGACGATCCCTTCCTCGCCTGCGACATGATCTCCGGCTTCCCCGGCGAAAGCGCGGACGACTTTGCCCAGACCCTCGCCCTTTGCGAAAAAATCGGCTTTGCGTGGATACACTCGTTTCCGTTTTCGCCCCGCCCAGGAACCCCCGCGTTTTCCTTCGACGGGCGCGTAAACGAACGGGAGATTGGACGGCGAGCGCAGGCCCTTGTCAAGCTCGCCGTGCAGGGAAGGCAAAGCTACGTTCGCCGCTGGCTTGGCAGGGAGGTTTCCGCCGTGGCGGAAAAAGCCCCGGACCGGGCCGGACAGTGCCGGGCGGTCTCGGAAAACTATCTTAAGCTTCTTGTCAACTGCGCCGGCAGGTCGCCGCCGCCGGGTTCGTCCCTGCGCTGCGTTCCGGTCTCGCCCTGCCCGGGCTCCGACGGCGAAAAGCCCGACGCGATCGCCGACATTGCGGGGTAGGGCGCGGGCGGAAACGCGAAGTTCCCCCTAGCGCAGCTTCTTCCTGAACCTGCGCCGGCGGTTGCGCTCGTTGGCCTTTTCCTCGGCCGACTTTGCGATCCTCTGCCGGTCTTCGCCGTTTGCCGCGTCTATCGAGGGGCCGCCCTCGGGGTAGACGCGGACGGGGCCGCCGCCGGGCAGGCGCGAGGCGACGACCATCCAGACCGCGCCGAAGACAATCATCAGGAAACTAAGGAGCTGGCCGGTCGAAAAGCTTAGGATTGGGCGCACGTAGGCGGGCAGGCCGGTGGCGCCGAACTCCAGGATAAAGCCGAGGTCCGCGTCCGGCTCGCGGAAATACTCAACGAAGAAGCGTAAAGCGCCGTAGCCCAGGAAGTACAGCCCCACGAGAAAGCCGCCGAAGGGCTTGCGGTTGCGGAAAAACCAGATCACGGCCCACAAAACGATGCCCTCAAGAACCATCTGGTAAAGCTGGGAGGGGTGCCTGGGGAGGTTCACCATTCCGTCTATAACGAAAACACCGGTCAGCTCCGCGGCCTCAAGCGCCCAGCCCTCTGCCGGGATTGGCCTTGCGTGGGGGAACACCATCCCAAGCGGGCCGGTGGTTACCCTGCCGTAAAGCTCGCCGTTTATGAAGTTGCCAAGCCGCCCGAAGGTGAAGCCGAGGGGGATCGCCGCCGCGTACATGTCGCCTATCTCGCGAAAGTTAAAACGCTTTACCCTGGCGAAAAGAACCACGGCAAGAAGGCCGCCAAGCGCGCCGCCGTGGTAGCTCATCCCCTGAAGGCCCACGAAAACCCCGTCCCTGAACGGCCAGAAGATAAGCCAGGGGTGCATCACGTAGAAGTTTGTGGTTTCGTACACCAGCGCGGAAAAAATCCTTGCGCCGAGCAGCAGCCCAAGTATGCCCCACGTGAACAGCGAGTAAAGCTGATCCTCGGTCATGGGAAAACGCCGCTCCTTTACTTGGCGGCGGTAAAGCAGGAACGCCGTGGCAAAGGCGAAAATGTACATAAGCCCGTACCAGCGGAACGGAAGACCCGGAACAATCTCCGGCCGCAGCCAGGAAGGAAAATCGACCGACAACAACATACCGGACATTATACGGAATTCTTCGCCCGGCTTCAAGCGCGCGGGCTTTGCCTAGCGTTCGATCTCGAACTTTACGATTTCGCCGGTGTCGACGTCGATGTAGAACTCGAGCTCGGTCCTGCCGTCCCTGAACTCAAGCTCCCACACCCACCTTCCCCTTTCCCGGTCGATGCCGGAGTCCCTTCTGAACGAGGCGCTGATTCCGCGCGAGGCGAGGTAGGCATAGGCGATTTCTATCGCGTCTGCGCGGGAAACCGGAGGGTTTCTCGGCCTGAAAAAGCGGGACGAGGAAGGCCGCCTGTCCGGTCCCGGCGCGGCGGCGGCCTGCCCGGCGGCCTCGCGGTTTGAGGCGAGCCGCAGGACGTCGCCTGTGCGGGCGTTTACCGAAACCTCGTACCTTGCGCCGTCGTTTACGATCACGATTTGGTATACCGGATCCGAGCCCGGCGGGGAAACCAGCTCCAGGGCGCTTACGGTGCCCCCGCCGGTCATGGCAAGGGCCGCGTCCCTGGCCTCAAGCGCGGTAACGCCGCCGTCGCCGGCCGAGGCAGACACGCCGCCGGCGGCAAGAAGCGCCAGCGCAAGAATTCCCGTCAAAAAAGTTTTCATGGAGTCCTCCTGACAGAACGCTGGCCAAGCCCGGCACGTCGACGGGCTTGGAGCCGCGCCTAGCGGTCAATCTCGAGCTTTACGACGCTGCCGTTGTTAACGCAGACGTAAATCTCTATGACGAAACGGCCGGAGCTTTCAAGGTACTCAAGCTCCCACACCCACTGTCCCCTTTCCAGGCCCATGCCCGAGTCGGTTATGAAACGGGCGCCGATTTCGCGGCGGGCAAGCTCGGCGTAGCCTATCTCTATGGCCTCGCTCCGCGAGACGTTCGGGTTTCTCGGCGGAAACAGCCGCATCGAGTCGCAGGAGGCGAGCATGGCCGCAAGCGCCACGGAAACCGCCGCAAGCATGGCGGCCGCTTTGGTTCTTCGCATACAAAACTCCCCGGCCGCACCGACGGCGACCGTCTGGTTAAACCATACCGCAAAACGCGGCGCGGCGCAAGAAAAAAAATCACGACGGTTCCGGCAAGCTTCGGCCTACCACTCCCAGCTTGTCAGCCTCTTGCCCAGCATCCCGCCGAGGATCGCCGTGGCCAGGGACTTTGCCTCGCGGAACGAAGCTGGATCCGGGGCGAGGCCTGCAAGCCGCGAGGGGGAAAGCCGCAGCAGGGTTTCGAGCCACAGCCGGCAGCCGGGGCCGGCCTGCACAAGATCCCGGCCCCGCTCCGCGGCGCCGCCGGGACAGGAGGCGCAGACCATGCCGCCCTCCCTCGGCGAAAACCTCAGCACGCAGCTTTGCGAAACCGGCCTTCCGCACAGGGCGCAGCTTTCGAACTCCGGGCGCAGGCCCAGAAAGTCCGCCCATCGCCACAGGAACCACAGCAGGATGCCGGAACAAGTGTCGCCGTCCGCTCCGGCCAGCGCGTCCAGTGCGGCCTCGGCAAGGAAAAGCGCGACGTCCCAGCTGCCGCCGCCGCCGTGCGAGGCCAGCACCGTCTGGGCCACCGCGTCGGCCGCCATCGCCCTTTCGTACATCTCCCTTATTTCGGGCCTCCAGGAGCCCACGTCGAAGTCGGTAAGCTTGCGCGTGTCCTTTACGGGGTCGTGGTAAATCCAGGCCCGTCCGGAATGGAAGGGCGAGGCGTAGGAGCGAAGCCGGCTTTTGGGCCCGCCGAAAACGGTGGCGCGCAGAAGGCCGGCCTCCGCGCCAAGCAGCCATACCTCGCGGTTGGAGCCGCCCGAGGCGCGGCTTCTGAGGACAAGCGCCCTGCAGCTCAGGTTACGGGACATAGACCACTATTGACCTTTTTGCCCGTTATGTGCAAGTATTGCGGCTGTATGAACCCACTTGCCGATGAGCTTAACAGCGCCCTCGAAGGAACCGTCGCGGGCAGGCTTCTTTCAAACCTTGGACGGCGCTTCTACTTTCCAAAGGGCATAGTCGCCCAGTCCGCCGAAGCCAGGAAGACCGCGTCGTTCGCAAACGGCACGATAGGCATGGCCTACGCCGAAGGCAGGCCCATGATCCTTTCCGCAATCGCCGACAACATGGCGTCCCTTGCCCCCGAGGAGTCCGTGGCCTACGCCCCGACAGCCGGGGTGGAAAAGGCGCGGACGGTGTGGAAGGAGCTGATCCTCAAAAAAAACCCGTCGCTTGATCCGGAGGGAATATCCCTGCCGGTGGTTGTGGCCGGGCTTACGTGCGGGCTTTCCTGCACGGCGGACATGTTCATAAGCAAGGGAAGCGAGCTTATAACGAGCGACCCCTGCTGGGACAACTACGCCCTGACCTTCGAGGTCCGCCGGGGCGCGCGGCTCGTCCACGTCCCGTTTTTCGGCTGCGGCTCGGGGCTGAACGTGGAGGCGATCCGCGCGGCGGTGCGGAACATGGCAAGGTCCGGCACGGTGCGCATACTTTTCAACTTTCCCAACAACCCCTCCGGCTACTCCCCGACCGCCGCGGAGGGCGACGCGCTGGTGGAAATCGTCCGCGAGGCCGCCGAGGGCGGGGCGGACGTGCTGGTGGTCTGCGACGACGCCTACTTCGGCATGTTCTACGAGGACGACATTTCCGAGGAGTCGCCCTTCGTGAAATTCGCGAACCTCCACGAGCGTGTGCTGGCGATAAAAATCGACGGCCCCATCAAAGAGGACTACGCATGGGGCCTTCGCATGGGCTTCCTCACCTTCGCCTCCAAGGGCCTGGGCAAACCCCACTACGACGCGCTTGTCAAAAAGCTCACGGGCGCGCTGCGCTCGTCGATTTCCTGCGCCAACACAAGCAGCCAGTACCTGATGCTGAAGGCGATGGAAGACCCGCGCACGCCGAAGGAGAAGGAGGAATACAAGGCGATACTTTTCCGCCGCTACAAGGCGGTAAAGGACTTTGTCGGGGCCAGGCCGAACCACCCGGTGCTGAAGGCCCTGCCCTTCAACTCCGGCTACTTCATGTGCTTTCTTTGCAAGGTGGACGCCGAGGCGCTGCGGCAGGAGCTTCTTTCACGGCACGGCATAGGCCTTGTCTCGCTGGGCGAGCGCTGCCTGCGGATGGCTTTTTCCAGCATAGACGAGGGAAGTATAAACGCGGTGCTGGAAAAGATCTACGAGACCGCGGAAAAACTTTCGGATGAGGATTTTTAGCAACAAAACCGCAAGGGCTTTGCGGACGGCGGCCTTTGTCACGGCGGCCGCGTGCGCGGTTTTTCTTTTTGCCGCGTGCCGGGGAGGCGGAGGCGACGTCGCCGTGCTCTGGACGGACAGGCCGGAGTTCGCGTTTTACGCAAAATACTTCAACGCATCGCAGGACCGCTACAGGATCGACGTGTTCCACCGCGACCGCCCCGCGCGCGGGCTTGGGGGGCCCGGCCCTGCCCCCGACATCGTGGCGGCAAGCTGGCTTCTAGGCTCTTCGGCGCGGGACTTCTTCAGGCCGCTGGACGCGTTCCTGCGCGGCGACGACTCGATCGCCGACGCCTTCTACCCGCGCCTGCTTGCCATGGGAAACTTCGACGGCAGGCAGTACCTTCTGCCGGTGTCGTTCAACGCCCCGCTGGCGGTTTTTGCCGAAGGGCATGCCCCCCCCCCGGGGGGGCTTTTGGGCCCCCTTACCATAGGCCTTGACGAAATGCGGGAGCTTGGTGAAGGCCACAACGCGCGGACGGGGGCCGCGTTCACAAGGATGGGTTTTTCCCCCGAGTGGGACGACGGTTTTTTGTTCGTGGCGGCCACGCTGTTCGGCGCGTCGTTCAGGGAGGATGTGTCCCCCATGGAGTCGCGGCCCTTGGCGTGGGATCCGCCGTCCCTTGCGCGGGCGATGGATTTCGTCCACGACTGGACCGCCCAGACCAATTCCGGCTTCCGGGCCTCGGACGACTTTGCCTTCCGTTTTTTCAACGCCCCCCCTGCAAGCATGGCGCTGGACGGGCGCATATTTTTCGCGTACATGGACAGCTCGGACTTCTTCACCCTGGCGGAAGACCTGCGAAACAAGCTTGGCTTCCGCTGGATTGCCCGACGTACGGGCGACCGGGAGACCGTTCCGCTTGCGGAATGCGCGGCCTATCTTGGGCTTACGAGAAGCGGCGGCTCCCCCCGGGCCGCGGACGCGTTTGTCCGCTGGTTTTTCCGCGCCGACACCCAGCGCAGCCTTCTTGAAAGAAGCCACAAGTTCAGGCAGATGGAAACCTCGTTCGGCATAGCCGGCGGGTTTTCCGCCCTGCGCCAGGTTACCGAGCAGATTTTCCCGCAGTTCTACCCCGACCTGCTGGGGCAGGTTCCCAGGGAGGACTTCTTTGAGCCGTCCGGCGCGCTGCCCGGCGACTGGGCCGACATGAGGGAAAGGGTAATCCTGCCCTACCTTGGCGAACGGGCAAGGCGGCCGGACGGCGAAGGGCTTGTCCCGCTGGAAACCCGCCTGGCCGACTGGGCCCGCCTTAACAGGTTCTGAAGCCGGGGCTTTGGTTGCCGGATCAGGCTCATGCCGTACAAGGTGCCTGCGGGGATCGGCCGCGATGGAGCCGCCCGGCGCATTGACACGGGGGAGGGTTTTGGGGTCTAATGGGGCGGGTGCGGGCGGCCGGCGGCAGACGGGCGCCTTTTTTGCGCCCGGAGGTTTTATGTCGAGGCTGTTCGTACCGGAAAACTATTCGTCCGTCCTTTCGCTTTACGAAACCCAGACCGCGGTTGGCGGAATCAAAAGGGTCTTCGAGGAGCGCCTTTCGCGCGCGCTGAACCTGAAGCGCGTCTCGGCCCCGCTCTTGGTGGATCCCGAAACCGGGCTCAACGACGACCTCAACGGCGTGGAAAGGCCCGTGGAGTTCGACGTGCCCGCGGCGGGAGCAAACGCGCAGATCGTGCAGTCGCTTGCAAAGTGGAAGCGCGTGGCGCTGCACAGGTACGGCTTTCCCCCCGGCGAGGGCCTGTACGCCGACATGAACGCCGTGCGGCGCGACGACGACATGGACAACCTCCATTCGGTCTACGTTGACCAGTGGGACTGGGAAAAGGTGATCGGGCGCGGGGAGCGCAACGAGGAAACCCTCAAGGACGCGGTGCGCGCGATAGTCGGCGCGATTTGCGACACCGCCGACGCGCTCAACGAAACGTTTCCCGCGCTGAACACAAGGCTTTCAAGGGAGGTCGCCTTCGTCACCTCGCAGCGGCTCGAGGACGAACATCCCGGGCTTTCGCCCAAGGAGCGCGAGGACCGGTTTCTCAGGCGGCACGGCACGGCGTTCGTCATGAAGATCGGCGGCAGGCTCAGGTCGGGCGAAAGGCACGGCGGGCGCGCTCCGGACTACGACGACTGGGAGCTCAACGGCGACATCATGTTTTGGAGCGGCCTTTTGGGCTGCGCCATTGAGATTTCGTCGATGGGAATCCGGGTGGACGAAAAGTCGCTGGACTCCCAGCTTTCCGCCGCCGGCTGCGACTCGCGGCGGAAGCTGCCCTACCACAAGGCGCTCCTTAAAGGGAAGCTGCCGCTTACCATAGGGGGGGGGATCGGGCAGTCGCGGCTTTGCATGCTGCTGCTGCAAAAGGCGCACATCGGCGAGGTGCAGGTTTCGGTTTGGGACGGCGACACCGCAGCCGGCTGCGGGGCGGCCGGCATAATGCTGCTTTAGCCCGGGGGGGCGGTTTTTGTGAAGGACGTTTCCGCCGTTTTCGGCTGCATGGTTTTCAACGATTCCGTTATGGAATCGCGCCTGCCGAAGGACGTCTACCGGGCGCTTAAAAAAACGATGTCGCGCGGCGCGCGGATGGAGCAGGACGTCGCCGACGTGGTGGCCAACGCGATGAAGGAGTGGGCCGCCGAAAAGGGCGCGACGCACTTTACCCACTGGTTCCAGCCGATGACCGGGGCGACCGCGGAGAAGCACGACGCGTTCGTCTCGCCCACGGGGGACGGGCGGGCCATAATGGAGTTTTCCGGCAGGGAGCTTGTTCGCGGCGAGCCGGACGCCTCGAGCTTTCCCTCCGGCGGCCTGCGGGCCACCTTCGAGGCGCGGGGCTACACCGTTTGGGACACCACCTCCTACGCCTTCGTCAAGGACGGCTCGCTTTACATTCCCACGGCCTTCTGCTCCTACGGCGGGGAGGCCCTGGACAAAAAGACCCCCCTGCTGAGATCGATGGAGGCGCTGGACAGACAGGCGCTGAGAATCCTGCGCCTCTTTGGCAACACGTCGGCGAGGCGGGTCGTTTCCACCGTGGGCCCGGAACAGGAATATTTTCTTATCGACACCGAAACCTTTCTTCGCAGGCCCGACCTCGTGTACACGGGCAGAACCCTTTTCGGCGCCAGGCCCCCCAAGGGGCAGGAGCTTGAGGACCACTACTTCGGCAGCATAAAACCCAGGGTGGCGGCCTTCATGAAGGAGCTGGATGGGGAGCTGTGGAAGCTCGGAGTGTACGCCAAGACGAAGCACAACGAGACCGCGCCGGCCCAGCACGAGCTGGCCCCGATTTTCGGCACCTGCAACCAGGCAACCGACCACAACCAGCTTACGATGGAGCTTCTCAAAAGCGTGGCCAACCGCCACGGCCTTACTTGCCTTCTCCACGAAAAGCCCTTCGAGGGAGTGAACGGCAGCGGCAAGCACGTGAACTGGTCGCTGGCGACGGACGCGGGGGCAAACCTTCTTGAGCCGGGCGAAACGCCGTACGAGAACGCGCAGTTTCTGCTGTTCCTTGTGGCGGTGCTCAAGGCGGTGGACGAATACCAGGACCTTCTGCGGGTTTCGGCGGCGAGCGCGGCGAACGACCACAGGCTCGGCGCGAACGAGGCCCCCCCGGCAATCGTCTCGATGTTTCTGGGGGACGAGCTGACAGGGATACTCGAGGCGCTGGAAACCGGCGCGGACTACAAGGGCAGGCCCGCGGGGCGGATGGAAATAGGGGTCACCGTGCTGTCCCGCTTCCCGAGGGACGCGACGGACCGCAACCGCACTTCGCCGATAGCGTTTACCGGAAACAAGTTCGAGTTCCGCATGCCCGGCTCCTCATTCTCGATCGCGGGGCCGAACATCGCGCTCAACACCGCCGTGGCGCAGTCGCTGCGGGAGTTCGCGGACGAGCTTGAGGCGGCGGACGACTTCAGGGCCGCCCTTGCCGCCCTCGTCAAAAAAACGGTGGGCAGACACAAGCGCGTCGTCTTCAACGGCAACAGCTATTCGGACGAGTGGGTCGCCGAGGCGAAGAGCCGCGGGCTTTCGAACCTGCCCGGTTTCGTGGACGCGCTTCCCGCGTTCGTTTCGCCGAAGGCCGTGGCCCTTTACACGGGCCACGGCGTTTTCACCGAGCAGGAAATGCGCTCGCGCTACGAAATACGCATGGAGGCCTACTGCAAGACGATACACATCGAGGCGCTTAGCATGCTGGAGATTGTAAAGGCTAGCATAATCCCCGCCTGCATCGGCTACCAGAACGAGCTGGCCGCGCTTTTGCGGAACAAGCTCGCTCTGGGCAGCCGTTACGATACCTCGCTTGAAGCCGGCCTGCTTGAGCGCATATCAAAGCTGTCGGCGGGCCTTTCCGGAAAACTCGCAAAGCTTGAAGCCGCAGCGGGCGGCGCCGGGGCCGGGCTTGAAGTCCGGGCCAAGGCAGCCTTCTACCGCGACGCGGTTCTCGCCGCCATGCGCGAGCTGCGCGAAACGGTGGACGGGCTGGAAACGCTCGTGTCCAGAAAGCACTGGCCGTTTCCCGTATACGGGGAAATCTTTTACAGCGTGTAGCCTGGCCCCGACCCGGCGCTATTCCATCTTGAGCGAGTCCAGCCTTTCCAGGGCCCAAAAGGTGTATTTGCGGATTCTGTTGTCCGGGTCTTCCTTCAGCTTTTCCAGAATCTCGCGGCCCTGGTCGCTTTCGAGCTTCTCAAGGGCCTTCACAACGCACACGCGCACTTCCTGGTCCGGATCCTTGGCGGCAAGCACGAGGCCGCGGAAGGCCGGCAGCGTTTCCATAAGCGAAAGCTGCAGGGCGGCCTCCCTTCTCGTTTCCACGTTCCTGTGCGAAAGCCGCCTCTTGAGCCTGTCGATGTAGCCGGACTCCTCCAGAATCTTGACAAGGTACGGCTTGAGCGACGCGACCTCGTCCCTCAGGATTTCCAGAATCCTCGGCTCGGCCTCCTTTCCCTGCGCCTTGAAAACCGGAATCAGCTTTTCCCTAAGCTGCGGCTCGGCGTCCTTGAAGATTTCGATCAGCCCGGCGACGTCCTTTTTGGAAACGCGCATCGCAAGAGCCCTTTCCGCGATCCCCCGGAATTCTTCCATGGAGTCAAGAACGTCGATAAGAATCGGAATGCCCTCGGCGCTCGTGGCCTGCCCAAGCCCAAGGATTACGCCGGTCTTTACCACGTCG
>Ga0209755_10008621_pt1 | contig 10875 bp, 14 predicted proteins | sample TergutCo191P1_FD_187301 | JGI IMG/M metagenome (GOLD analysis project Ga0209755, IMG submission 187301) | Cornitermes sp. P1 segment gut microbial communities from Petit-Saut dam, French Guiana - Co191P1 (SPAdes) (version 2) | ecosystem: Host-associated > Arthropoda: Insects > Digestive system... | reverse complement strand
GCCACGATCTTTCAACATTTTTGGAACGCAGCGATATTATCGAAAAGCAGATACAGGAAGATGTTGATAAAAAAACAACAGAGTGGGGAATTACCGTTTTGCATATCGAGATTACCGATATTCAAATCCCCGAAGCCTTGCAGGATTCTCTTTCCCGCGTCGCGCAGGCTGAACGTGAAAAGAAAGGACGCATTCTGCTTGCAGAAGCCGAGATTGAAATTGCGCGCAAACTTGAAGAAGCCTCTCAGGTTTATTTACGCAACGAACCTGCGATGAAGTTAAAAATACTTTCGATATTAAATGAAGGATTAAAGGCAGGCAATTCGATGATGCTTGTTCCTAATACTATTACAGAAGAATTAAAGACAACAGATGTTTTTGGTTTACAGGCTTTGAATGAAATAAAAAGAAACAAAGAAGGAGGAGTGTCATGACAGTAGTAAAAGCGGAAGGCGTAGTAAAAACATACGGGTTAGACAATGGCAATGGCAAAAAGAAAAAGCGGGCAAAGGCTAACGAACAAAAATTTCCGGTTGTGCAGGCTCTTCGCGGAGTAAATCTTGAATTCCAGGGCGGAGAATTTGCGGCTATTGCGGGTCCCTCCGGAAGCGGCAAGTCAACATTTTTACATCTTGTCGGCTGCCTTGATACTCTGACAGGCGGCAATATGATCATCGGCGGTTCAAACACCGCAAACATGACACACAAGCAATTGGCTCTCCTTCGCCGTCATAGTATCGGCTTTATTTTTCAGGCGTACAATCTAATACCTGTTCTTTCTGTCGAAGAAAATATTTCTTTTCCTCTTACACTGATGGGCGTTGATAAAAAAGAAATGAAAGAGCGCACGGCGAAAGTTTTAAAAGACGTTGGGCTTGAAGGAATGGAAAAACGTCGTCCGAAAGAAATGTCGGGCGGTCAGCAGCAGAGGGTTGCAATCGCGCGCGCCCTTGTAAAAAAACCTTCAATTATTTTGGCGGACGAACCAACTGCAAACCTTGATTCAACAATTGGGCGCGAAATACTTGAGCTCATGCTGGAATTGAACAAGTCTGAAGGAACAACATTTATTTTTTCCACCCATGATCAAATGGTTATGGATTACGCGCGCAGGCTTATCAATATTCGCGACGGACAGATCGTTAACGACTTTGTAAAAGAATAAGGAGGCGCCGATGACACTAACAAGCATATGGGAATTAAAGAAAATTGCGCTTCGCAATCTTGCCCGCCACAAGGTAAAGACCGTTCTTACTTCTCTTGCAATCATGGTAAGCGTGGCGGTTTATATTTTTCTTACAAGCTGGCTTGGCGGAATGAAAATAGAATCGCGCAGAAATATTATCAACTTTGAACAGGGAGCGGCAAGACTGCAAACCAATCTTTACTTTGAGCGTAAAGATGAGCTGCCAAGTTACGAAAATTTTAAAAATTGGGAAATTTATAAGGAAGCTCTTGATAACGAAGGCTATGTAAGCGCACCGCGTTATACATTTTCAGGTACGCTCTTTTCGGCATCAGGTTCCGCGCCGATTATGTTTTTTGGAATAGAGCCTGACGCGGAAAGAGAAGTTTTGCGCTATGCCGACTATGTTGATTTCGGACGCTTTGTGCAGAACGGCAATTTTGAAATTGTTCTTGGCACAATCGCGGCAGAAAAATTAAAAGTAGGCATTCCAAGCCGTCCGTACCGCAAAGAATTGGAAGAGCTTATTTCTTTAGCCGCGCCTGCCGAGGCGGACGCAGAATTTATCCGCTCGCTTTATGAGGTAACTCTTGTTACAAAAGATCCCTTCGGCATTAATGTAGATTTAAAATCGGTCGAAGGCAATGAAAGAATGGTTTTAAAAAGAAGTGCGTCAAAGATCGATCTTGATCGTTACTGGGATATGCTTGACGCGTCAGGAAGAAACAATGTTCGCTTAAATGCGTTTATCGAAATAAAAGATTCTCTTGATGCGGAAGAGAAAGTGTATCGTATCAATCAGGCAATAGACCTAAGCGTGGTGGGAGTAATCAATTCGCCTGCGCCTCTTCCCAACGGCAACGCAGCTTTTCTTCCGCTTGATATTTTGCAGGACGAAGCGGGCATGATGCTCGAAGGCGCGGTGACTGAATTGATCATAAGAGAGAAGGGCGTTCCCGATTCTCATCTTCCGGGAAAAAGCGAAAGCAGTCCCGTAATTACAGAAGCGTTAAAACGCGGTCTTGCGTCAATGGGCTTGAGCATGCCCGAGGAGCTTGGCATTCGCACTTGGCAGGATTACATGGAAGATTATTTAAGCTATGAAGCAATACAAACAGGAATGCCTCAGGTGCTCGCGTTTTTGCTGCTCCTGCTTTCCTTCCTTGGAATCTCGAACACAATTTTGCTTGCGATACTTGAGCGCACAAAAGAAATCGGCATGATGAGGGCTATGGGCATGACAGACGGTCAGATGATCATGACCTATATGCTGGAAGCAGGTTTTCTTGGGTTTTTAGGTTCAATTTTGGGAATTATTGTCGGCTGTATTGTAAATTATCCGATTGTGAAACACGGTATCAATTTTTCTGCGATGGGCGATCTAATGCCTGACGGTATTGGTTTTAGAACAACGGCAATTTTCCGCAGCTCGTGGAATGTTACGGTAATTTTTGCTTCAGGAATTGTTGCGACGTTTCTGTCGTCTCTTGTTGCTATTTTCCCGACGCGCCGCGCGGTGAAAAAACCAATAACCGAAAGCTTACGGTTTGAGTGATGGGAGGTACAATGAATTTTACATTGATTAAAATCGCTTATCGAAATATTTGGCGTAACATGAGACGCACCGTCTTTTGTTTTTCTGCTGTAGGTATCGCTGTGTTTTTTATTGTTGTCTATTCGTCCATGATTGACGGAATGATCAAATGTATATATGACACTGTGCAGGTTTATGAGCTGGGGCATGTAAGAGTTGTCTCAAAGCAATACGATTCTGAAAGCGAATATATGCCTGTGCAGTATCCTGTAGAAAAAGACGGAATATATAATTGGAAAGAATTCGCGCAGGAAATTTCAGGAATTCCGGGCGTTCGTGCGGTGCTCCCGCGCATTGCAACAATGGCGACCTTGCAGGAAAGTACGATTAAGCATGTTGTGCTGTGGGGACTCGACATAGAAAAAGAAATCGCGGCGAATAATTTAAACTTAACAGATCGCAATGATGGTTTAATCGAAGGACGCTGGCCTGCTTCCGGCGCGAATGAAATTGCGATTGGACGCGCCTTTTCGCAGAAGTCGGGATTTAAAATCGGCGATAAAATTATGTTTAAAACAATCTCGGCGCAGTTCTCCGAAAAGTTTTTGCGTCCTGAAGTAGTCGGGGTATTCAATTTTGATTACATCAAGATTGACGAACAATACTTTATTATTGATATCGAGAGACTTCAAAATCTTTTGGTGCTGGACGGAGGAACGCAGTCTCTTGTTATTTACGCCGAGGATCAAGCAATGAGCGGCGGCATTACGGCGCGTGTTCGCAGTTTGATGGGAGAAGAAAACGTTGTAACAGAATGGAGAGACAATTACTGGGTTGCCGTGATGAAAATGGTCGGACCGATATACACCGTTGTCTTTCTTGTGTTTCTGATTGTCGCGAGTTTTTTAATTATCAATACGGTTGTAATGATCATTCACGAACGCATAAAAGAAATCGGTATGATGGGATGTCTTGGCATGACGCGCGCGGAGATTGTAAAAGTGTTTTTCTTTGAATCGGTTTTTATGGCAGCATTCGGCGCGCTTATAGGAGTTATGGTTGGCGGAGGCATCGTCGCCGCTTTAACAAATCAACCTATTCGCCTAATGGAACAATTTGGAAGTACATTCGCCGATATGCCGATGACTAACGCTCTGTTCTTTGAGTTAAAGCCGCTGCTGCTTTTACGCGCGTGGCTCATGGGCGTAGGCGTTGCGTCGATATTTACGCTGGTTCCGTCGCTGAAGAGCGCATTTGTGGAACCTGTGGAAGCATTAAGGAGATAAGAAATAAGAAATATGGAATAAGAAATAAAGAAAAAGAAATAAGAAATTATTGGAGGTTTAATTATGATAAGAAAAGTTTTATTTATTACTATGTTTATTATGATTGTTGTTTTTATTTTTCCGTTAACGCTTAGTGCGCAGTCAGCGGCCCAGCCGTCCGCTGCAGAACTTTTGCGCCGAGCAGACAATAACGAAATATATACAACCATTGAATATGAAGGTGATATTATCATCGAACACGGCGGAAGGCGTTTTGTTAAAACAATGAAAGCGTGGGGCAGAGGCAACACTCACAGTTTTATTGAGTTTATAAATCCCGAAGACAGGGGAACAAAGTATCTAAAAAGAGACGGGCGTTTGTTTGTTTATTCACCCGACACCGAAGAAGTCGTTCTGATATCGGGACACATGTTAAAAGAATCAATGATGGGTTCCGATATGTCTTACGAGGACACGATCAACAACGAAACATTATCAAGCCGTTATGATCCCGCGCTCTCAGGTTCGGATGTTGTTAACGGGCGCGACTGCTGGGTTCTTGAGCTTACAGCAAAAAAAAGAACCGAAAGTTATCCAAAGCGCAAGCTATGGATCGATAAAGAGCACAACGATGTTGCGCGTTACGAGCTTTTCGCGCTTTCGGGTGTTAAGCTGAAAGAGTACTCACTTAAAAAAGTGGAAGTAATCGGCGGCAAACGTTTCCCTGTTGAGGGAGAGATGCGCGACTTAATGCGCCGCGATTCAAAGACAACATTTGTTATGCGCAATGTTGTGCTGGATAGACCAATAGCGGATACAGTGTTTAGCCAGCGTAACCTGGAGAGATGAGAAATAATGAATAAGAAATATGGAATAAATGTGAAAAGAATTATTATAATATCAGCGTTATTTGTATTTGCGGTTAACAGCGTATATGCGCAGTTGACTGTTTCTGGCATACTCGATTCCACAGTTTCTTTTAGTGCGAGCACAGGAGACTCCGATACTTTGCAGAATTTTTCCATGGGCATCGAAGAATTCGCTAATATTAGATTTCAGGCGAAGCGGGAAAATTATTCGGTCTACGGCGCTGTCAATTTGTTAGCTGCTTCAGGTGACTATGCGTCAAATGCAGCAAGAATGGCTTATTTAAATACCGCTTCTTCTTTAGCGTCTACCTCCTATGTTTCAGGCGATAATTATGTAGCCGCCATTGAACTGGAGCGGCTCTATTTCCGCTTGATCGGAGAGTACACAAATTTTGACGGCGGGCTTATGCGTCTTCCTTTTGGTTACGGACAGGTGTGGGGTTCATCGGATTTTCTTAATCCAAAAAATCCGTTAAAACCCGATGCCCGTCCTCGCGGCATTTTAGGCGCGGCATTCTCGTGGTTTCCGGTTGATGAAATAAAATTGCTTATGTTCTATTCTGCTCCGCGTTATGCGTTTTCCAAAGACGGCAGAGGTTCTTTTGCAGGGCTTTCATTGGACAGGCATTGGAACAAGATAAGCATTCAATCATTGTACTCTTATGAAACGCCGGATGCAGGTTATAAATACGGCATTCATCGCATTGGACAGAGTATAAAAGCAGATATAAAAATGAATGAAAATTTTGAATTTGGTTTAATTATGGATGCGCTTTATACATATAATCATGAAGCAGAAACAGCGCAGGACGGACTTTCGTTCAGCGCGGGAATAGATTATTCATTCTTTAAGGGTAGATTAATTTTTCTTACCGAATATTTATTTAACGGAGAGAACTCGTCTACAGCGTATGATCCGCAGAAAAATATTTTAGGTTCTGCAAATGAGCATAATATTTATACGGGGTTTACATTGCGTTTCAGTGATTTTACTAATTTAATAACAGCTTTTATTTTCAGTTTTGCTGATGTTTCATATACGCCTCTCATTACTTTAAACCATGAGCTTTTCCAGGGAGCTTCTTTAATAATTGCTGCGCAGGCACCCTTTGAAAATAATTCATTTTACGGCGTCAATTTAACAGCAAGGATCAGGTTGAGGTTTTAATCGTTTTTTGTATATAATTATACCATGAAAATTAAAGAACAAACTTTTGGGGTTTTATCCAACGGAAAGAATGTTAAACTTTGGACGCTAAGCGCAGGCGATTTAAAACTTTCGCTTACAAATTTCGGCGCGGCATGGACAAGCCTGATTGTTCCTTCGCGTAATGGCAAAAATGATGTGCTTCTCGGCTATTCAGGTCTGGACGGGTATTTAAATAACGAACCGTATTTAGGCGTTACAGTAGGACGTTTTGCAAACAGAATTAAAAATGCGTCCTTTGATCTTTTTGGAAGCACATATCCTCTGGAAGCAAACGACGGCAGAAATACGCTTCATTCAGGAACGCGCGGTTTTGATAAGCTTTTATGGAAGGCGGAAAGCTATGAAGAAAAAGAGGGCGTCTATGTGCATTTTGAACTTGACAGTCCCGACGGCGACTGCGGTTTTCCAGGAAAATTAAAAGTCGTTGTAAATTACGGTCTTACAAAATCGAATGAAATTGTCTGCGACTATTACGCGATAACAGACAAACCCTGTCCTGTAAATCTTACGAATCATGCATATTTTAATTTAGCCGGAGAAGGGAAGGGTAAAATTCTTTCGCATGAAGCGCTGCTTTATTCATCGGCTTATGTGGAAGTTGACCGCCGTGCAATTCCAACAGGAAAGTTGATTCCTGTAAGCGGAACAAATTTTGATTTTAAACAACGCAGAAGAATCTGCTTGGGTAGTTCTTTTTTAAAACCTTTTAGGGGCTATGACCACTGCTTTATTGTTGACGGCGAGATTGGTAAACTTCGTCCCTGCGCGGAAGTTTATGAAGCAGGTTCAGGGCGAAGCATGAAAGTTTTTACAACACAGCCGGGAGTGCAATTCTACACCGGAGGTCATCTTAAAGATGTCGCCGGCAAACAAGGTTCGGTCTACCAAAAATATTCCGGCTTCTGTCTGGAAACGCAGCATTTCCCCGATACGCCAAACCATCAGGGTTTCCCCTCGTGCCTTGTTTCTCCGGGAAAGGATTACCACGAAAAAGCGGTATTTGCGTTCAACTGGTAAGGATTGGTTGAGAGAAGAGATTCACACACGCTGTTTTACTTTTCTGGATTTGGTAGTCCTTTTAGTTTTGCTTTTTACTTTCTTTTTTGGAATTAAAGCAATTTGGTAACCAAGTGAATTGGCTACTTTTGCAACGGTCTCAAAAGCCGGATTGCCATTTTCAGAAAGTGATTGATACAGATTGGTACGGGTTACACCAGCAGCTTTAGCGGCAGTAGTCATTGCTTTACGAGCACGGGCAATATCAGCAAGAGCAATTGGAAGAAATTGATAATCCCCTTCCTCAAGCACTACATTGAGATATTCTTCAATGTCTTTCTCGCTTTTTAAATAATTAATAATGTCAAATTTTTTGGTTTTAAGCATTTATATCTCCTTAGCCATCTCTCTGGCTTTCTTTATGTCTTTACTTTGAGTAGATTTATCGCCGCCGCAAAGCAAGACAATAATTCGCTTTCCCTTATTAATAAAATACATTCTAAACCCCGGACCATAATCAATTTTTGCTTCAAAAAGACCGCCTTCAAGAGGACGTACTTTGCCAAGTGTCCCAAGAGACATGTTTCTAATACGCTTGATAATTACTTTTTGTGTTTTATTATCGCTTAAGCCATCAAGCCATGCATCAAATTCACCTGTTGTTTCAATTTCGTACATAATATAATAGTATTATATATAAGACAACTTGTCAAGCAGTAGATTTCATGGTTATACGGAGAAAATGGTTAAGAAAAGAGACTCACACGGAGGCGCAGAGGAAATGGAAACGACACATTAATTAAATACCAATTACCATTATTTTATTCTATATATATGTGAAATGGTGAATATTAAAATTGAACAAGCGATCCTCCGTGCTTCCGTGTGAATCTCTTCTCTAAGAATTTTTTCGTGAAGGTCATTTAAACCTAGCAGGAGCAGAAAACCGTGTGTTTATTTCCGCAGAAAAAATAATAGCAGGAGAATACAAGGAAGTGTAGGTGGAGTATTTGGAGCAGATGGAGGAGTAGAGTTAAAATGGCAGGTTTGCGGTATAAACCACTAGTTATTCAAAAAATATAGTCGACTTTTATTTAAAAACAACTTATAATTGTTAAAGGAGGCAAACATGACCGCTGTACAAGCTATATATGATGGCAATGTTTTTATACCTGAAAAACCGTGTGAGATTACCAAAGGTTCAAAAGTAAACCTTACTATTAGTTCTATAGACAGCGGCTTTTCTGAAAAACAAAAAACACTTGCCGCCTTTAGACAATTATCAAAAGAAGTTAAAGAGTCAAATATATCAGAGCCTCTTCCTCAAGAATTTGATGAAATACTATCCCAAAGAGTTCAGCTCAGGGAGATTTCCAACTTGTGAGTGTTTATGCTTTGGATTCAAATATAATTTCGTTTTATCTAAGGGATAATGCAATTGTAATTGCGAATATTGAAAAAATAATTTCTGACGGCAATAGTATTGTAATACCGCCTATAGTTTATTATGAGGTAAAACGTGGTTTAAAATTTATTAACGCAGTCAAGAAAATGAAAGAATTTGAGGCTCTTTGCGAACTTTTTCCGGTTGGAGAATTAGGTGATTATCTATTGGAAGAATCCATCGATATATATGTTCAGGAAAAGAAAGCAGGCAGAAACACCGAGGACGCTGATATATTTATCGCATCATTTTGCATCCATAATAATTATATTCTTGTTACAGACAATACAGAACATTTTAATAATATATCTGATTTGCAATTAATAAATTGGGTTCGCTAGATGAGTACAAGAAAATATTAAATGAATTTCTACTGCGATTATCTAAGTGAAATGATAAAAATATTGCATTAACCACCCAATCCTCCTGTGCTCTTGGTGCCTTTGTGTGATTTCTTTTGTAAACTTGGTTGAGAGAAGAGTTCTCGCAGATCCGCAAACCGAAGGTTTGAAAAAGGACGCAAAGGAAATGGAAAAAATCTTTAAGGGGTTAGTTTCCAGAAAGTTTCCTAATGATATTCAATCAAGAGCATTTAATAAACTTGCAGCTATTCATGTATCTCTTATTCTAGATGATTTAAAATCACCTCCCTCCAATCATTTGGAGCAGCTTAAAGGAGATCGTGCTGACCAATACTCTGTAAGAATTAATAAAAAATACCGTATTTGCTTTGAATGGTATGATAATAACGCTTGTAATGTAGAAATTGTTGATTATCATGATTGATGAAATAAAACCATTGACAATACGTATTCCGTAGTATAGAATACAGAATAGAGGAAATTAATGAAGAAGTATATCGAAATAGACCATATAGGTAAAATTCTCCTTGAAGAGTTTATGGAACCGTACAAGTTGTCTCAAAACGCGCTTGCCAGAGCCATTGGCGTTGCTCCAAGCCGGATTACTGACATAGTAAACGGGCGCAGAGGTATAACAGCAGACACCGATTTACGCTTAGCACGCCTTTTTGGTCTTTCGGAAGGTTATTTTTTACGTTTACAGGAACATATAGAGACTACACTTACAAAGCAAAAAATCAGTACTGAACTTGATAAAATTACACCCTTAAAAAAGATAGCGTAAATGGTTAAATAGAATGGCAAAAATTTAGCATTAACTAACCCATCCTTTGTGCTCTTGGTGCCTTTGTGTGATTTCTTTTGTAACATTGGTTAAAAAAAGAGGTTCTCGCAGAGGAAATTATTTCTATATTCTAATTAATCATCATCTTCATTTTCTGCGTGTGGAAATAAAATAGAAATGTAATCTCTTTTTCCATGAATTATTCTGTCAACAAAGATTTGATTATGCTCATAGCGATAAAAGATGAAATAGCCCTTAGATTTTACATAACGGTAATTGGTAGGAAAGTTAACCTTAGGCGCTAATAAGGTTCCGCTATTGGGTAATCTCAGCAAGTCTGCTATTCTATCAAGAATTTTTTCAACTACTTGCAGTGCGGTTTTAGGGCTTTCCTTTTCCTCACCAATGTATTCTTGAATATTTTTTAAATCGTGTCTTGCCTCAGAAGACAAGCTCGCCTTAATTGCTTCCAATACAAAATTCCTTTCGTACTTCATCAAGGGAATACCAGCTCTCTTTTTCTCCTGAGGTTCTGCCTTTTTCAAGTTCTGTCATTAACTTAATAACAGCCTCTTTTTTTTCATAATCTTCCATGTCTTGAATTACATAACGACCGCGTCCATTCTTTGTTAAATAAACAGGCGAACCTGAACCAATATCTTTTAATACTTCCGCATAATTTCGTAAATCAGAAACAGGCTTAATATTAGGCATTTTTACCCTCCATAGTGATGTAATATTATACATCATATTTAACGTTAAATTCAACAGATAATTTAATGTTTTTTTAAGGGTTGGTTAAATGAAGAGTTCTCGCTAAGGCGCAAAGGAAGTGTAAACGAAGCGTTAATTTTATTACCATTTCAACCGTTCTATTTACAAGTTAATAAAATCGATCCTGAGTAAAAATGTTGGTTCTGCATCCTTTGTGTTCTTGGTGCCTTTGTGTGACTTCTTTTGTAAACTTGGTTAAAAAAAGAGGTTCTCGCAGAGGCACGAAGGCGCAAAGGAAATAGAAGCGAAGCATTAATCTTATCACTATTTCAATCGTTTTATTTACAAATTAATAAAATCGATCTTGAGTAGAAATGTTGGTTCTGCATCCTCCGTGCTCTTGGTGCCTTTGTGTGATTTCCTTTATAAACTTGGTTAAAAAAAGAGGTTCTCGCAGAGGCGCAAAGGAAATGGAAACGAAGCGTTAATCTTATTACTATTTCAGTGGTTT
>Ga0209755_10008620_pt1 | contig 10876 bp, 9 predicted proteins | sample TergutCo191P1_FD_187301 | JGI IMG/M metagenome (GOLD analysis project Ga0209755, IMG submission 187301) | Cornitermes sp. P1 segment gut microbial communities from Petit-Saut dam, French Guiana - Co191P1 (SPAdes) (version 2) | ecosystem: Host-associated > Arthropoda: Insects > Digestive system >... | reverse complement strand
TTTAACAAGCGCATTTTAGCTTATATTAGGTAAAAACCTTGAAAGTTTATGAAGACATGGGTTGCACATAGTGCAAAAAATTAAACATAAGACGCCAAGTACATTGAGTTTTTTGTCGTTTTATCTGCACAGACTGAAGATAAATAATAGCTTCAATACTATGATAAGGGTAACGGCGAAGGTTGTCAAGTAGTTTTTTTGTTTCACGACATACTAAAAACTGGTTTGTTATGCAAGAAGTCTATCAGTGAGTTAACAAAAAACTGCTTGTAACTAATTGTCAATACTATATAATGTATTATTTCTAATAAAGTTTAAATTAAAGGTCACATTGCATGAATAATAATGATCCAACGGTAAATCTACCAATTAGTATCAGAAAACTATCGTCAAACAAGTTCATAGAAGATATATGCCAAGGCCAATTTGAAGATCAAAGTAACATTTTATTTGAAGATTCTTTTATTAATAAAATTAAGGAAGGAGATGTAGTAGAAGGTATTATTACACGAGTAAATCCTAATGATATCGTGGTCGACGTTGGCTTAAAGTCTGATGGGAGAATTCCAATCAAGGAGCTTGGTTGCAACGATGAGATTGTTATTGGTTCTAAAATTAGAGTTTATGTAGAAAGAATTGAGGACTATCATGGTAATGTAGTTCTTAGCCGTGAAAAAGCAATTAGGGACGAAAAATGGCATAAACTGGAAGAAGATGCAGTTACAAGGGCTGAAGTCAGTGGAGTTATCAAACGTTCAATTAAATGTGGCTTTATTGTTGATCTTGGCGATGGAATAAGTGCCTTTTTGCCGCTGAGTCATGTGGATCTGAAGCAAGTAAAAGATGCCAAGCACCTTATTGAAACTGAGCAAAAGTTCATCGTACTTAAAATGGATAAGAAGCAGGGTAATATCGTAGTATCAAGGAAATTAGTATTAGAAAAATTGCACGCTGGTGAAAAAATCAAGTTTTTAGAGTCTCTAAATGAGGGTGATATAATAGAAGGAAAAATAAAAAGCATTACTCATTATGGTGTATTCGTTGGCATTCATGAGTCAGATGCAGTAGGAGTTATAGATGGATTGCTACATATCACAGATATCTCTTGGAGTAGGGTGAGTCATCCATCTGCAGTTTTTGCTTGTGGCCAGACCATAAAGGTCAAAATTATAAAAATAGATAAGGAAAATGCAAAAGTTTCCCTAGGCATAAAGCAGCTAGAAGACAACCCTTGGCAAGATGTAGAGTCAAAATATCCGGTTGACAGCGTTCATAAGGGGCATATAACAAGCATAGAAGATTATGGGTTATTTGTTGAACTTCAGCCTGGAATCGAAGGTTTAGTTCACTCATCAGAAATAACTTGGGTTAAGAGCAATCTACCAGTTAGTAGTCTTGTAACTAGGGGGCAAGAAGTGTCTGTTAAAATTCTCAGTATCGATACTACTAAAAACAGAATGAGTTTGAGTATGAAAAGGTGTGTAGATAACCCTTGGCAAGTATTTGTCAATAAATATCCTCCTGGCTCCATTGTCTCTGGTAAAGTTAAAAATAATGCTGGCTCATATATATCTGTTACTTTTGATGATCGTGAAATAGATGAAAATGTTGAAGGGATAATTTATATGCAAGATCTAAGTTGGTCTAAAAATGGTTCAGATGAGATAAGAAAGTATAATGTGGGCGATGCGATAGAGGCAAAAGTAATAAGGGCTAACGTAAATCGAACAAGAATTCACCTTGGTATAAAGCAAATAGAGTATGATCCACTTATAGAGCTGATAAAGAAAGTCAAGGTAGGAGACAAAATGCAGGTTACTGTAGGTAAGAGAGAAGATGGTGGACTAGTTGTTGAAGTTGAAAATGATGTGGCTCTCTTAATAGATCAAGAGCATCTACCGGAAAATAAAAGGTTTTCTATGTCAGAAAGGATAGAAGTTGAAGTATTGGGCGTTGAAGAATATAATATAATACTATCTGCTAAATGATTGTAATTTTAGCTTTGTGTAAATGGCAACGAAATCTAACATAATAACAAAGGTGGCAGAGAAGCATCCTTTCCTAGATAAAATGGTTATAGTAGCTATAGTCAACAGATTTTTCGAGATACTTTCGAGTGCGTTGAAGCGTCATAATAGAATTGAAATTAGGGGATTTGGCTCCTTTTCAATTAGGAGTTATAACTTGAAAGAGACAAGTCACTTTATGTCACAGAAGTTTGTAAAAAATCAATACTTTAAAACATATTTTCGTAGCAGTAAAAAATTATCCTATTTAATAAATGAACAAAAGTTTATACAGTAAATAAGATGAAAGTGGGGGTAAGTTAACGTTATACAATAAAAGTTTTTAGCATTATATGCAAATAGTAGAAATAATTATACGCAACAGTACATACAAAATATCTTGTGAAAGTGGAAAAAAGGATCATTTACTGTATCTTGCTAATAATTTTAACAAGCTAGTTAGCTCTATATCTCAAAAAACTGGAGGTAAGGGCTCGGACGCATTAAATTTCCTACTTGCAGCGCTGACTCTTGAGGATAAAGTTTTAGAATTAACAAAAAAATTGGACGAAATGAATCAAGAGTGTGAAAAGTATAGAAACGAGAAAAGAACAGAATACACTAAAGTGTTAAGTAGAGTAAATAAAATTATTGAGTGCATAAAGGATTAGCTTCAATGAAGCAAGTAATTAAGTCCATTATCTTACTATCTAAGTTGGAAGGAAGGTTTGCTTTGCGAGTTATATAACAATATAACTCATAATCATCAAGATCAACTATCTTTTCATACTCAATTAGTTCATTTAGGGAAAATTTATTAAGATACTTCAGTGCAAAATATCCTAAAAGCATGTCGGTTTCTTTGCACCCTCTATGCCAGCTTCTATACATCAGTTTTTTTCTTAATAAAGAGGTATCTGTCACTGTTACTAAACTTTCCTTAATTTAAAGGTTAAATTAAACACTTGTCAAGCGAGGCGCGTTTTAATATACTTGACATTTTGTTAATATCTAAAATACAGGTGGAATTAATTTCTAATCTTGTCCATCAGCTTGGTAATGGAGCATATAACCTTTTGTCATTTGCCTTAATCATCTCTGTTGTAGTATTTGTACATGAATACGGGCACTATATTATCGCCAAAGCATGCAAAGTTAAAGTTGAGTCTTTTTCCATAGGTTTTGGTCCTGAAATCTTTGGTTTTCATGATAAGTCTGGAACTAGATGGAAATTAAGTGCTGTTCCACTGGGTGGTTATGTTAAAATGCTAGGGGACAGCAATGCAGCAAGCGTTCCAGCTGATCAACAAAAATTAACTGAAGAAGAAAAATTATATTCACTTCATACAAAACCGCGATATAAAAAAGCAGCAATAGTTTTTGCAGGACCATTTGCAAACATGGTACTTGCTGTTATAGCTTTTACAATATTCTTTAGCACAGTAGGCTATTATCGCACTCCACCAGTGATTGGAAGTGTAATTGAAGGCAAACCAGCAGAGCAAGCTGGTTTATTGCCAGGTGACATTATTACACAGATCAATGAATATAAAATAAAATATTTTGAAGATATTTCACGTGTGATAACATCGAATCCTAAAACAAGAATGGAGATTGAGTATAGCAGAAGCAATGAGAAGCACAGGACCAGTTTAACGCCATTAACAATCGAGGACGAAGACGCTTTTGGTAACGTGATAGAAAGAGAAACTATAGGAGTTACTTCAGTTGATATAACAGGGCTAAAGCAGTCATCTTTTCTTGGAGCTATGAACCTATCAGTAAGTGAAACTTACCATGCTATGAGTTTAACAATCAAGGCTCTCTTTCAAATTATCGTTGGTAAGAGAAGTATAAATGAAATAGGTGGACCAATAAAAATTGCAAAATATTCAGGACAATCAGCTAAACAGGGATTTACTATGGTTTTATATTTCATGGCGATCCTTTCGTCTACTTTAGCTGCGATTAATTTGCTGCCAATTTTACCATTGGATGGTGGACATTTATTCTTCTACATTATAGAAGCGGTTATGCGCAGAGACTTGAGTTTGAAATGTCAAAAATATGCTGCCACTTTTGGTGCTACTGTATTGTTCTTGCTAATGGCAATTGCGATCTCAAATGATATCAGACATCTTTTTTAAGATAAATATGAAGAAACTGTTTTATATATTAATAGTAATTTTTATCTCTGTTCCTACACTACTTGTTGCTTTAGAAAACGGGAAAAAAACGCAGATAAAGGATATTAAATACGTTGGTAATGAGCGAATTGGCAGTCAAACAATAAAGTTCTATACAAAATTAGAACCTAGTAGTTATTTAGACAACGACGATATAGATTCAATTATAAAGGTTTTATACAAAACAAAGTTATTTGCTAATGTTAACGCTTACATCGATGATGAGAAAAACTTGGTAATAAAAGTTCAAGAAAATCCACTAATTAACAAGGTAATATTAAAGGGTAATAAGCTATTTAAAAGCAAAGAATTGCTAAATAACGTGATTCAGTCAAAACCTCTAACTATTTTCGCTGAAACAAAATTACAAAATGACTTACTGAATTTAATCACAACTTATAGAAACAACGGTAAGATCGGTGCTAAAATTGAATATGAGCTGAATAAGCTTGATGGCAACAGGATTAACTTAGTCTTTAAAATAAAAGAGGGTAAAACATCTAGAATTAAGGACATAAGATTTATAGGCAATAAAAACTTTTCAGAAAATGAGCTAGAGCAAGCTATTAAAACGCAAAGTAATGATGTATTTAATAAGTTATTCAGAGCTATTTTTAAAGGTGGAAATCATTATTCACCACAGTACTTATTAATCAACGAAGAGTTGCTTGATCACTTCTATTCTTCCAAGGGGTATATCAACAATAGTATTCAGCCAATTGCTGAAGTTGATAATAACAATCAAGTGGTGTTAACTTTTTTGATTGATGAAGGAGAGCAATATTTGTTTGGAAGCAATAAAATTGATGTTGAAGCTAAAATTCAAGACCCAAACCTAAAAGAAGAGATATTAGAACTAATAACTGAGGAAGGTAACAAAGTATTCGATAAGGTTAAAATTAGTAATACGGTAGAAAAAATAAACAAGTATTTAAACGAGAGAGGATATATATTTGCAAAAGTCAATCCAGAATATGCACAGCGTGGCAATGTTGTAGATGTAACTTACAGGGTGCTGCCAGGTAAAAAGATTTACATAAATCAAATTACAATAGACGGTAACGACCGTACTTTAGACAAAGTGATCAGAAGTAAGCTCAGTGTAGCAGAAGGTGACGCGTATAACACATCTGAGATTCAAAAATCGCGTAAAAAATTGATTGGCAGTGATTTTTTTGAAGCAGTAAAAATAAATAGTTATGCAATTAATGATAATGTAGTGAATCTTAACTTAGATATTAAAGAAAAAAACACTACCTCGTTATATTTGGGAGGAGGTGTGTCTTTTCCTGGCGGAGCATTTTTTAAAACTGATTTTAAAGACCGTAATTTATTTGGTAGCGGAAAAGAGCTCTCCTTTGCCATTGAGAAAAGTCGATACGTATTTTCGACTGATTTAGAAGTCGTTGAAAATAATTTTAATGATTCCGATACATCATTAGGTGTAGGCGTATTTTATGAAAAACAAGATAAGCCAAACACCACTTTTGATAGCTGTGACATGGGATTTTTTACAAAATTATCACATAAAGTCACAGAGAACTTAACTAATTCCCTCCGCTATTCTTATAAGTATAATCATATACACTTGGACAATAAGGGTGGAAAGGGCGGTGATATCCCTGAAATAATACGGGACCGAGAAGGTGAATATCACATTTCATCAGTAGGATACACACTAGCGTATAATAAATTAGATAACCTATACGCCCCAAGAGATGGTTATTTATTGCGCTTAAGCCAGGACGTTTCAGGACTGGGAGGAAACGTAAATTTCCTCAAATCTGAATTTTTGTCTTTTTATACACATCCTATATTGAGTAAGATTGATGATAACATAATACTGCGCTTTAAAATGGCAGCAGGTCATATTTTTTCTTATACCGATGAACCGCTAAATATTGGCCAGCATTTTTTTAAAGGCGGTAATGAGATTAGAGGGTTTGACCTCTCTGGTATTGGACCAAGAGCAAAAGATAAAAGCTCATTAGGAGGTAAGACTTATTTTAACTTAACACAACAAGTGGATTTTCCATTACCGAGATTATACGATTATATTGGCGTCAAAGGCTCATTCTTTGTTGACTATGCAACGCTTTTTGGTTTAGACGATAAAGATGAGAAACACAAAGAAAAAGAACTATACAACGACAGTAAACTTGTGAGAGTTTCACCAGGTTTTGGTTTTTCGATGCCTTCTCCTTTTGGTGGTAGATTTAGATTAGACTTTGGCTTTCCTTTAGTTAAGGAACCTTATGATATAATACCATCATCGAATGTTAAGTTTTCTATTGAAGTAGGGATTTAAATGAAATACACACAATTATTTATATCAGTTATTGTCTTAGTTATTTCCTTGTTTGTGGGTTATAAGGTTGTAAAACATCAATCTGGGGGCACACTTAACATAAAAGTTGCGATTATTGATAGCGACAAAGTGATCAGTGAGTCTCTTGCTCTACAAAATATACAACAGCAAATAAAAGAACAAAGTTCTGGGCTGCAACAAGAGTTTGAAAGTGAGCTAGAAAAATTCAAGCCTTCAAAAGAAGAATTTGAGCTTTTATCAGAAGAAGCAAAAAAGGAAAGAACAGAACAATTTGACGAGCACGCTTTAAGTGCTAGAGATAGTTACGCTAAAAAAATGTTATACCTAGAAAAAAGTTACAGAGACGCAGTAGATAGTATTTTTAACAAGATAAAAGAAGTTGCTAAAGAAACCGCAGAAAAAAACAACATAGACTTGGTACTATTTATTTCAAAGAAAAATCAGGTTTTATACTTTATGGATGAGGCTGATTTAGATAAAGTTGATTTATCAGATGCAGTATTAAAAAACATAAACAAAGAAATACCAGAATTCGCTTTGAAAGATGTCAATTAGGCTTATTTTAAGGATATTATGCAGTTTAATATCAGTGATATTATAAAAATATTACCACACTCTTATCCGTTTCTCTTAGTGGATAGAGTAATAGAATGTGATCCAGGTAGGAGTATAAAGGCAATCAAAAATGTGACTTTCAATGAGCCGTTTTTCATTGGCCATTTTCCTGGCCATCCGATAATGCCAGGAGTTTTAATAATTGAATCTCTAGCTCAGGCATCTGCAATATGTGTTCTTGGTAAAGAGAGTCAAAGTGCAATGGAAAATAAAGTTGTTTACTTTATGTCCATTGAAAATGCAAAATTCAGAAAGCCAGTTACTCCAGGAGACACCCTGGTTCTTCAGTCTAACATTAAAAATGCACGTTTGAGTGCATGCAAGTTTGAGTGTGTTGCATATGTAGATGAAGAGAAGGTTGCAGAAGCAACAATTTTAGCCATGTTACAAAACAAATAAAATTTTCATCTGTAAAAAGCAATGTATGCGTTGTATAATATAGCAATGCAGCTAAATTTTAACATCTCATTTCCCGATCTATATATTCGCGATGGATTAATAAAACTAGATGGGACATTTTTAGATTACGCCAAATCATACGATGAAAATTTATTTTGTTCATTGATTGAAGCGAGAGAAAAAACAGCTTCTGCTTCGACGTCATCCCAGTGCTTGACACTGGGATCCAGAAAACAACGAATGTTAGCCCATCAAATGACAGATAGCCAATTGATTATAGACCTTTCTTATTTACTTGATGAATTCATCGCAAAGCTTTTCAACATTAAAAAAGAAACAGAAGAGCTAAAGAAAAAGCACAACGACTTTGCTGTAATATATAAATGCAAAAGGTTATTTGTTCAACGCTATGCATTGAAGAAATACACTGGCATAGCAAACATAGACATTGATTGTGTCACTAGCAGATTAAGTCATTTTCTTACTTTACCAACAACAGAAAAAAATTTCGCCGAGCAAGTGATGTGTTGGTTTGAGGATAAAGAGCATCACGAAGAGGAAATAGAACTTGCAGCACAGTATGCAGTATGGAGAGTGAAAAATAAACAGGGTATACTTTTTAGTACTCATAAAAAAATCGATTATGAAAATCTCGTATCATTCTCTAAAAAAGAAGTGGATGAAATTGAAGTGCTGTATTCAAGCGAAATAAAGAGACGATATGGTTTTGACCTAACAAGTGAAAAGGTGAGTTTAGATAAAGCATTAGATAATGCTCACTACTGCATATTTTGTCATAAGCAAAATAAGGACAGTTGCTCAAAGGGGTCTGTCATTCGAGTAGTTGACACTGGTATCCAGAAAGAATGCACAGATTCTAGCGCCATATTCTGTCAACCAAGCGAGATTTTTAAAGAATCTCCACTTAAAGTTGAACTGCACGGCTGCCCACTGGAGCAGAAAATATCAGAAATGAATCTGATAAAAAGTGAAGGGTACAGTATAGCCAGCCTTGCAATTGTGATGATAGATAATCCATTATGTGCAGCTACTGGACACAGAATATGCAATGATTGCATGAATTCGTGCATATATCAAAAACAAGAGCCTGTGAATGTGCCAATGGTTGAAACAAGAGTTTTGGATGACGTGCTCGGTTTGCCATACGGATTTGAAATATATTCTCTGCTTAGTCGTTGGAATCCTTTAAATTTTCAGCGGCCGTTGCCGAAAGAAAACACTGGAAAAAATGTCCTGGTTGTAGGTCTTGGTCCTGCTGGTTTTAATTTAGCTCATCATCTGTTGAATGATGGACATAATGTTATCGCCATTGATGGATTAAAGATAGAGCCCTTGATTGATGATTTTCAACCGATTAAAGATTTCAAGCATGAAAAATTGAGTAAGCGCACAGCCGGTGGGTTTGGTGGAGTAGCAGAATATGGCATTACTTCTCGGTGGAACAAGAATTACTTAAAAATTATCAGATTGTTACTAGAAAGACGCAAAAATTTTGCGTTTTATGGAGGCATTCGCTTTGGTGGCACAGTAACTGTTAGTGATGCGTTCAATTTGGGTTTCGACCACATAGCCCTAGCGCTTGGCTCTGGTAAGCCACGAATAATCAAGATAAAAAATATGTTAGCTCGTGGGGTGCGCATGGCATCTGATTTTCTAATGTCATTACAACTCAGTGGTGCTCTTAAATCTGACTCTATAGCAAACCTGCAAATTCGCATGCCAATAGTTGTCATAGGTGCGGGACTTACTGCAATTGATACTGCCACTGAAGCTTTAGCGTATTATCCGATTCAAGTAGAAAAGTTTCTTCTTCGCTATGAAACATTGGTTGGTAAATATAGGAAAGACTACGTTGAAAAAGATTGGACAGAAGAAGAACGTGAAATTGCGAATGAGTTTATATTGCATGCACAGTCGATCCAAAAAGAGAAAGAATTAGCGAAAAAAGAGAACAGAGAAGCAAAAATATTGGAGTTAATGCAGAGTTTAGGGGGAGTGAAAGTTGTATATAGGAAAGAGCTAAAAAGTTCGCCAAGTTACCGACTGAATAGCGAGGAGGTGCAAAACGCACTGTCAGAGGGGATTTACTTTATCGAAAACCTAGAGCCAGTTGAAATTGTGACGGATAAGTATAACCATGCTGAATCGATAAAACTGATAGACACAAAGTCGGGCGAAACCAAGTGTATAAAAGCACGGTCTGTTCTTATAGCAGTGGGTACTGAACCAAATACGGTCATTGCAACGGAAGATAAAAAGCATTTTAAATTAAGCAATGGATATTTCGCTCACCTGAGCGCGTCAGGGGAAGAAGTGGATCCAATATTCTCTCCTAAGATGCAAAATAAAGATAGAATATTAGTGTATAAGCAAGGCAGTAAAGCAATTAGTTTCTTCGGTGATCTTCATCCCTCATACAGCGGCAGTGTCGTGAAAGCTATGGCAAGTGCTAAAAACGGCTATCCTATCATTTCCCAGCTTTTGAAAGGAGTTAATGCCACCCCAGCTCAGATTTCAGCGTCACGCTTACAACTGTATGAATGTTGTAATATAAGAGTAACTTTCACCAAAAAGGGTGTCATCCCAGTACCCAGACACTGGGATCCAGAAAACTTAATTTCAAATGAGTACACTAGATGGCTGTATAATGAAACCCGGATCCCAGCGTCAGCTACTTGGATGATACCATGTTACCAGACTGAATCTTTTCCTGCTACCTCAATATCTCCTTTTGTCATCCAAGTAGCTGATACTGGGATCCAGAAAAAGAATGCGTGGTCAAGCGTTGAACGCTTGGCAAGTGAAGAATTCTTCGATAAGATCAAAGAACAGTTCACTGCAAGGGTCATAAAAGTTCAATATTTAACCGACAAAGTAGTAGAAATAGTGATCAAAGCACCACTTGCTGCAAAAAATTTCAAGCCTGGGCAATTCTTTAGACTGCAAAGTTTTGAAACTAACAGCAGAAAAGCTACAAGCCTTGTTATGGAAGGTATAGCCGTAACAGGCACTGAAGTAGACAAAAAAAAAGGAATTATTTCCACTATTGTGCTCGAAACCGGTGGTTCCACTAATTTATGTAAGTACTTCAAAGAAGGTGAACAAATAGTTCTTATGGGCCCAACTGGATGCCCTACTGAGGCTTGTTAGGTCTATCTTATAACAAATCCCAATAGTAACAGGACAAATTAATACCGTCTTGTCAGTTAACAAGCCCCTTCTCCTGTCATCCAAGTAGCTGACACTGGGACCCAGTTTAGTAATAAATATTTAAGAAATTTACCAAATGGGAAGAAAAGACAAAAGAAGCCCCGTGGTAG
>Ga0209755_10008619_pt1 | contig 10877 bp, 8 predicted proteins | sample TergutCo191P1_FD_187301 | JGI IMG/M metagenome (GOLD analysis project Ga0209755, IMG submission 187301) | Cornitermes sp. P1 segment gut microbial communities from Petit-Saut dam, French Guiana - Co191P1 (SPAdes) (version 2) | ecosystem: Host-associated > Arthropoda: Insects > Digestive system >... | reverse complement strand
ATGCAAGCATCCCGACAAACAGAAAGGGAATTTTCGTTACACTTATTGTTGTAGTAGTCCTGTTTGTCGGGATGCTTGCATATATTTATGTCGGCGATTATTTTAACAAAAAGGCAAACGAGCAGGCAGAAGAGCTGAATACAAGATATACAGATATTCAGCTTTTAAAGAGACAGGGAGATGATACCTCAGAACAAGAAAATGCCCTGCTTAACGACCTGGAAGCCTATATAGCAAAAACATCGCCTGTTACAGAAGGCAAGGGATTTGCTCAGGGAAAGGTTTGGTCATTGACGGGTCATATTTATTCCGGAAGAAATGATTGGGTAAAGGCAGAAGAAGCATGGCTTAATGCCGCAATGAAAGGTTCAAACACCTATTTAGGTCCAATAGCATTATTTAACGCGGCTGTAGCGGCGGAAGAACAAGGCAAACTGGATGAGGCAGTAACTCTTTTAGAACAATGTGTTTCTCATAAGTTTGATTTTCCTTCGGCTCCAAGAGCCCAATTTAACATTGGACGCTTATATGAACAGTTGGGAAAAAACGATGAAGCGCTTGCCGCTTACCGCGTTGTATTAACCAAGTGGCCGAATATGCCGGTATTTCAATATTTAGCGCACAACCAGATTATTAAGATAGATTCAGCTGAATAAAAAGATGAAAAGACAAGCCGCGGACTTTGGAATTAAAATATTCTCAATTTTCTTAATTTCTTTTTGCCTTTTTACCTGCGGAATAGATGAGTATTTTTTTCTTCCGCAGGTAGAGCAAAATCTTATTGAAACAGAATTTAATACATGGGCAACTGTAAATTTACCTCAAATTCCTAAGGATGTGCATGCTTATGCGACAGGCTACAGGATCTTCTACAGAATATACTTAAGCGGGGTAGACGGCGGTTCAATGGATAATCCCAATTTCAGCTCATCATTTACTTCCGATTACAGAGCTTTTGAGTCATTAAGGGATCCTACGAATACAACTTCTATCCCGACAATAAACACTTTTTCAAGTCAAAGGTATTATGAGCTTGATTATCAAATAAGCACAAACGGCGGAACATTGGTCTTTTTATTCCCGGCAACCGGCTTGGTATTCAATCCGCATGTAACCCTAAACAACGGCGCTCCTGTAGACTTAAGGCGTAATAATGAGTTTGTTCCTTCTGATCAACACCATGAGCCGTTTTTTAGAAATACATCAGGATTAAACGAAGCATCAGATTCAACCTCAAGAAAAAATATGGATGTCGCTTCCGGTCAAACAACAGGTCATGCCTATGCAGCGATGTATATTGTTGCAGTAGGGCAAAATCCCTTAAACTTTTCTAATATTTTCAGTAAGCCAACCTTTATAAGCGTTTTTAAGCTTCCTAATATTTAATTAATGGAGAGGGTTAAACGAGGGGTAAAAATTAGCATACCTAGCGTGATTAGACCGATATATTCTACTATTCATAATGTAGATTCTGTCTACCAACAAACACTGTAAAAAGTATAAATAATTAAACAAAGTCTAATTATTTATACTTTCATACAAACTTTTATAGACATCAAAATAAGAGGCTTTTACATCAGGATTATTAATATCTCTCGCAAGAACTTCGCTGCGTTTAAAGTCAAAAACCGATTCGCAATCATTCTCAAGACGGCTGTTCTTGTAATGCTTATCATCTTTAAAGACAACATAATCAAGTTCTTGTTTATTGCTATAAGCAAAACCCCATAATAATGACGACAAAGAATATTTCTTCATACCGGACTTTATTAAGTAACATTCAGCTCTATTAATTTTAATTCCCTCAGGCAAACTGCGGTTTAATTTATCGATAAAGGTTAAAGGGTCATAATACTCACTAAAGTTAACAGCTGCGATTTCATTGTCAGCGCTGATACCTGTAGCCAATGGAGACGCGAATTCCATTTTCGCGAGCGGATTAAAGCCTTGTGTATAAAGTACAGGAATATCAGCTCTCCTAAAGGACATGGAAAAAATCTCTATGAGGCTCAAGTGCCCATGAAAAACAGAACTTCCAGTTTTGCTGAAGCTGAAAATAAGCCTGTAAATGGCAGGGTCTGTGTTTAAGCTTGACTGGGTATTTTTTATATGCGTATCTTTGTTAACTGTATTTTCTTTATAGTTAACAGAAGGTAATCTCTTAGCCTCGCATACACCGCAAAGACTGCATTGTGTCTGGCAAGAAGGTGTCCTAATCGAATTATTGGATTTTTCAAATTCCTTTCTTAAATATTCACCGCTCACACAGGAATCAATACATGCCCATCCCTGGTCTAATTTACCTGAAAACACAGAGCTTACATATTCAGCATTTGCATCGATGATTTCCTGCCATTTTTCCTTGTTAATATATTCGTTCCAGGGGTCTAGCCTGCTCCCGCCTCTCCAGGCTTCTTCGCATAGCTGTCCCGCTTTTTCGTCTCCCCTGCTTAATAAACCTTCAATTTTGGAAATTAGCTGTTCAGAGACGCTTACCTTATGCCCCATGGGTTTTAATTTACTTCGGATAAAATTACATTTTTCTTCGGCAGTTTTACTGTCTATTTGTGTTACCCATTGGTATGGTGTGTGAGGTTTTGGGATGAAAATTCCTATATTGATGTTGAAATGCATTCTGGTTCTCTTTGCTACATCGATTATAAAAGAAACGATTTCCTCTTCCTCACTGCGCTCTGTCTCCTCGTTAGAATACTCTGCTCCTATTGGCAGCCCTATCATGAAATAAAACTTCGCTCCCTTCCAGCCGCGTTTTCTTGCTTCTTCTATAATCGCGGTAACCGACTCCCTGCTTACTTCCTTATTAATTGCCAACTGACGCATATCTTTAGGGGTTTCAACGGCGAATGTAAGTCCTGATTTTCTTGTTACAGAAATTTTTTCCAAAAGAGAAAGCGTAAAACTTGAAACTTTTAACGAGGGCATTTGGAACGAAACATGCTTGCCAAGAAAATTGTTGTTTAATTCATTGACAAGTTCATCTATGCCTAAATAATCGCCTGATGAAAGCGAAGAAAGGCTTATTTCCTGCCAGCCCCCCATTACGGTTAATTTATTAACTTCTTTTAATATTTGTTCTCTGCTTTTTTGCCTTGCGGGCCTATACCAATAACCGGCATGGCAGAAACGGCAACCGTTGGGGCAGCCGCGCATTATTTCTACAGTTCCGTGGTGCTGTATTATCTTCATGCTTGGTATTGGGTATACATTTAAAATATTATTATTGGAATTGTAAAAATTATTATATATCGCGCGCTTTGCATTTTTTTTTCCTTTTACCCAAATACTTGGATGAGACGAAATTTTACTAAGGAGTTCATCTTTGCTGGAAGCTCCGCTGCAAGTATCCTTCCCTTCTTTTTTTAATGCGGCAAGTTCTTTAACAAGATCAAAGAATCCTTCTTCGGCTTCTCCAATCCAAAACGCGTCAATATAATTTGAATAAGGCAAGGGATTAGAAACAGCAGGACCTCCTGCGATGATAATCGGGAAAGAAGCGTCTCTTTTATTGCAATGTATAGGAATACCTGATACGTCAAGCATACTCAAAATGCCATTTAAGCCAAGTTCATACCCTAGCGTAAACATTAATAAATCTGTATCCGCGAGTTTAATTCCTGTATCAAGCCCGTAAAGCGGTATGTTTTCTTCGCGTAACAGTTTTTCAAAATCGGGAGCAGGCGCAAAGACTCTGTCGCAGGATACATCCTGTAAAGCGTTTATATTATTATAAATAATTCTTATTGCCTGGTTTCCCATTCCAATTTCGTAGAGATCCGGGAAAGCGATAATTGTTTGAAATACCTTTTCTTTGCAGGAGAGGATTCCAACTTCTCCGCCGACATAACGGGCAGGTTTATCTATTTTGAGTAATTTCGCGCCTAACGCACTAACAGGATCAATAAAACTCAACGATTATACCTTCTGATAAAAATGCTGAACGCGATGCCAATTCCTATCATCGAAGATAAAACAGCAGAACCGCCGTAAGACATAAACAAAAGCGGGAGACCTGTAATGGGCATTATACCCATAGTCATTCCCACATTAACTATAAAATGGAAACTGAACATCCCGGCAAACCCAGCGCAGACATATTTAGCAAAGGGATCTGTTACGATTTTCATTATTGCAAGAAGACGATAGCAGATTAACATGTATAGCAAGAATACAAAAAATCCTCCAAGAAAACCGGTTTCCTCAGAAAATATTGAAAAAATAAAGTCTGTGCTTTGTTCCGGCAGGAATCTATAATGGCTTTGAGTTCCCTGCAGAAAGCCAAGACCAGTAAAACCGCCAGCTCCAATCGCCGTTACAGATTGGATAATATTCCAGCCCGCTCCTCTTGGGTCTACATTCGGATCCAAAAATACAATAAGGCGCATTATCTGATACGGTTTTAAAATATTACGCGCTGCATAAGACACGCAAAGAGAAAAAATAATAATCGCGGATATGTATACAACCCAAAAGAAATATTTTTTCTTAAATTTTAAATATCCAAAAAGCGCTATGCCTGATATTAAACTAAAAAATAAAACAGTTATTGCAATTATATTTGTGTTTGTTAGAACCGCAAGAAAAGGAAGAGACTTACGAAAGATATGTTCCTGCCATAAAGGAAGAACAAGAAATATTCCTGTAAGCGCAATACAGGAAACCATAAAGGTCACATAACGCATTGATACGCCTGCCATGAAGATCATTGTAATAAGGATTGCAATATAAACCATTGCGGTTCCAAGGTCTGGCTGAAGCAGAACAATACCCATTGGAATAAAAACAATAACACAGCTTATAAAAAATCTGGAAAATGTTTTTCTGTTTCGGTCTGTGTCCGCAAGAAAACGCGCAAGAAGTATAACAACGGTTACCTTCACAATCTCTGACATCTGTATTCCAACAGAACCAATTCTAAGCCAGCGTGACGCGCTTGCGACAACATGGCCAAAAACAAGAGTATAAAGAAGCGGTATAAGCGATAAAACATAGATGTATATCGATAAATTATAAAACCTGCGGTAATTTATTAAAGAAATTCCAACCGCAACTGCAAGCCCCGCGATTGACCAGATAATCTGCCTTATATATTCATTAGAAACAAGAACACCAGATGAATTAATTCCTGATGAATAAATAAACAGCACGCCCAGTACCAAAAGAATAAGTACAGGAAGCAATAATAAATAATCAATGCCTAAAATGTCTTTTATTCTTAACACATTATTCTCCTGTTATATCCCATGCCTAAAACCTAAAGAGCGTATCGCTTCTTCATAAGTTTGCTTTGCAAAGTACCCCTGATATATTATAGCGGCTGCAATCGCGGGGCTTGCTTCCTGATACGTAGAAGATTCAAAAATAACCGTTACGGCAATTTTATCATCGGGATTAGAGCTGTTGTAAGGAGCAAAGGATGTAAACCATAAATGCCAGCGATCATCAAGACCTATTTGAGCAGTGCCTGTTTTTCCCGCAATTTGAACAGGAATTACTCTGGAGCTGAGTAATTGCGCTGTTCCCATAGTTATAACAGATCTCATATCGTTACGGACATTTTCAAATACAGAAGGAGAAATATCACTTTGATGTAAAAGTTCAGGAGATATTGCTTTTTCTATCGCTTTAGTAGACGGGTCGCGCACTTCCTTTAAAATATAAGGTTTATAAATTTTACCGTTATTTACAACCATACTTACCATGTTACACATTTGAAGCGGGGTTACGAGAGTAAAACCCTGCCCTATTGACATATTCATTGTGTCACCTAACACCCATTTTTCGTGTAAACGGCGTTCCTTCCATAAGGGAGTTGGCACAAACCCGGCAATTTCCCCGGGAAGATCGATATTTGTTAACTTGCCATAACCGTAATCAGTAGCATATTTTACAATTCTTTCTGCATTGACATTATCACGCCCCACAGTCATATAATAAATATTGCAGGATTCGCACAAAGCTCCCCTTAAACTTAATCTTCCGTGTCCCCATCTTCTTTCGTGGCAGTGCCATGGGCGTCCGCCGTAATTAATAACACCGCGGCATGTAATTACATGATCAGGTGAAACAATATTTTCCGCGTAAATAGCCGTAGACATTATCACTTTAAATGTAGAAGCGGGCGGATAACTTGATTGAATCGCCCGGTTGATAAAAGGTTTAGCCGGGTCGTCAACAAGAATGCGGTAATCAGCGCTAACACCTTCTGTAAAAATATTTGGATCATACCAGGGGTAAGATACCATGGCGAGTATTTCACCTGTAGCAGGCTTCATTACAACAGCGGTTCCTATCCTCTGCCCTATCGCTTTCTCCGCTAATTTCTGCAATTGAGCGTCAATTGTTAAAATTAAATTTTTTCCCATTTCGGGCGGAACGCGAATTACGCTTTCACTTCCCGCTATTCGCCTTCCTCTGACGTCTACAGTTCTTGATTCATAGCCCTGTTCGCCTTTAAGAAGTTCATCGTACTGTTTTTCTATTCCAAGCTTGCCTATTACATCACCCTGTTTATAACCCTTGTTATAAAGCGTAGTAAGCTCGTCGCGCGTTATATCGCCTACATAACCCAATAAATGCGAAAGACTGCCGACATCAACATAATTTCGCATCGATTTTATATTCCACGTAATACCCGGTAAAATATTTTTACGTTCCGCGAGAGCTGCGATAACAGAAAAAGGAACGTTAGATGCTATTTCTACAGGCTGATAAAGCTGTAAATATTGATTGGGAAGCCTGGCTCTTATTTCATCAACTGTAATATTTAATATTTTTGCTGTAGACGAGATTACTTCGTCCATGCTGCCTCTTGGAACTTCTGCAGGCGTAATATTTACAGCGAATGTATCTTTATTTATTACAAGAGGTTCATTGTAATTACGATCGTATATTTCTCCTCTCTGCGTAGGTATAGTGTATGTCCTTCTGGAAATATCCTGCGCGCGGGAACGGTAAACATCGCCTGATAAAACCTGTATTCCAAAGAGTCTTCCCAAAAAAATGACAAAAACAAGAACAAGAAGAATTGTATATGCATTTATACGAGTTCCCTGCTCATCCAGCATTGTTTAATTCCTTCCAATCAAAATAGGTTTAAAATGTCTTAATAATAAAAAGATAAGAGGCGCGCATAATGCATTATAACCAAGCTCAATCCAAAATGTTGAAGAAGTAATTGAATAAACTTCTATGGATAAATTCAAAATTAAATTAAGAAGGAATTTCATTAAAGCTTTAATGATGGTTGCAAGTGAACAAAGAATAACCGGCATAAAGAAATAATCAAGAAAAAGCGCGCCTTTAAAAAGACCGGCAAGAGCGCCGATTATCGTTCTGTAAACGCAGTTAAGACCAAGAGGAGCTGCCGAAATAAAATCAAAAAATAACCCTGAGAAAAAACCAGAAACCTGCCCTGTCATTGTTCCGTTTACATATGCCGAAAAAACAAGCACGCAAAGAGCGATATCAGGCACTACTTTTAATATTTCAATGCCTTCCAATACGGTGGATTGCAGGATAACGGCGATTGTACTGAATACAACAGTCCAAATTATACTTCTAGCCATTTATATTTCCTGTAACATTTGAATTTATTTCTTCTTCAATTGCGATTTCTTTTTCGATGATAAAAACATATTCCAGTTTAGAGAAATCAACCATCGAATCAACTTCTATTTCCAATGTTGTTTCGTATTCAAGCAAATTAACAGCCTTGACGCGGCCTATGTTAATTCCGTCCGGAAAAACTCCTCCCATTCCGCTTGTAATAACAATATCGCCAATGTTAATTTCTTCTCTTGCTCTTCTTGGAACAAATCTCATTAAAAGAGGCGACTCAGAGTTCCCCTGCCCTTCAATAATTCCTTCATAACGTGAAACTGAAAGACGGCATGATACAAGCGAATTTATATCAAAAATAGGCATAACAAGGCTTTCTAAAAATCCGGTTTGAATTACTTTACCCACAAGCACCTGAGTGCCGTTTTGCCAGGCAACAACAGCCATGTTATTCGAAACTCCCGATACACTTCCCTTATTAATTACAATAGCGGAAAATAAATTATCGGGGTCTCTGCCTGAAATTTGCGCAGGGATTCTTCTGTAACGAAGCGTTTTGGAAAAATCCAGCTGTTCTTTCAGGCGGATATTTTCCTGATAAATTTCTGCGTTGCTGCGTTCCAATTCTTCAAAACGATCCAATTGTTTTAAAAGGTCAGCGTGTTCTTTTCTTAAAGTTGAAAGTTCGCTTATACTTAATACTGTTCTTGAAATAAAAGAAGTAACTTCATATATGCCGCCTCTTATACCTGAGAAAAGAGAAAGACCTGCATTTTTAACTCCAAAAATAAAACTCTGGCTTGATAATAAAAGCATTACCATCGAAAGCACTACAAGAATTATAAAAATTAAAACAGATGAATTTATCTGCGCGCCTCGGAAGGAACTGCCTGAAGAACTATGTCTTCTTCCGCCGCCTCTAGCCGATCTGAAGATATTCGGCATACCTTATCCATTCAATCTGTCGTAAATGTTCTTTGTAAGATCCGCGCCTTTTATATAATCAAAATATTTGCCTGCTCCAAGAGCAACGCATAGTTCAGGCTGTTCAGCGATAATTGCCGGTACGCCAGTTTCTTTTTGAATGAGTTTATCAAGACCTCTAAGAAGCGACCCGCCGCCTGTCATTACAATTCCGCGATCTACGATATCCGCGGCAAGTTCAGGAGGAGTTTTTCCGAATACGATTTTAATCTCGTCTATGATTTGCGTTATTGGATCTTTTAGCGCTTCTCTTACCTCAACAGAGTCTATTTCCAGCCTGCGCGGAAGACCTGTTATGGCGTCATTGCCCTTTACTTCCATTTTATCAATCATTCTGTCCGGAGAAGCGTTTCCTATTTCAATTTTTAATTTTTCAGCCATTTGTTCGCCGATTATCAGGTTGTGAACGCTTCTTATGTGTTTAATTATTGAATCGTCAAATTCATCACCGCCGATTCTTATCGCGCTTGTAACAACCATACCGCCAAGTGAAATAACGGATATTTCTGTGGTGCCTCCGCCTATGTCTAATATCATGTGTCCTGCGGGTTCGTTAATGGGAATATCTGCGCCAATAGCGGCTGCTAAGCTTTCTTCGATTACGCGAACTTCTCTGGCGCCGGATTTATACGCGCTTTCTTCTACCGCTCTTCTTTCAACTTCTGTTATGCAGCTTGGAACGCCTATTACCATTCTTGGTTTTACAAAACGGTAACGCGGAAATACGCGGTCTATAAAACAGCGTATCATTTTTTCTGTAGATTCAATATCCGCGATTACTCCGTCGCGCATCGGCCTAATTGCAATAATATTTTCAGGAGTTTTCCAGAGCATTCGTTTAGCATCAGCGCCGACTGCGACAATTCTTTTTGTGCCGCGTTCAACAGCGACAACAGAAGGTTCATTTAAAACTATGCCTTTCCCCTTAATATAAATCAGAGTGTTACAAGTTCCTAAATCAATTCCAAAATCCGATGATAAGTTGCCAAACATCACTTTCTCCTTTATATGTTGAGCCGCGCTCTTGCTTTTGCATGAGACGGATCCTGTCTATACGCCATTCTCCATTCAGAGCGCGCCCTCGTTGAGTCGCCTTTCATGTTGTATAATTCACCTAACTGGAAACGCACTTCCGCGTTTTCTCCGGTTTCATTTAATATTTTCATGTATTGAGTTTCGGCTCTGTCAAAATCGCCTGACGCGCTGTATAATTCACCTAACAAAAGACGCGCCATGCTTTCCGAGCGCGAGTCCGCAGATGTTTCTATGCAGCGGTGCAGATACCCTTGAGCCATATCGTAATCATTCATTGCCATATAAGAACGCGCGATTGATAAAAGCAAATTATCAGACGGCGCTTTATCCGGCACAAGAGCCTGAGCAAAAGCGGCTACGCTGCTTCTGTAGTCTCCGTAAGCCGCATAAGAGAGCCCAAGGTATTCAGGAATATCATGCGCGTCGTACGAAAGATGATTTGCCATTTCTAAATATTTAACGGCAAGGTCTGAATATTCCCTGCCCTTATAGCCGTATGCTTTGCCAAGAACATAAAAAACTCTTCCGTCTTTTACAGCTTCTTTTTGCATAATTGCTTTTCTTAATGAAAAAATACACTCGTTAATATATTGCAGAGTACTTTGATTATTAATTTGAGAAATACCTAATTGATATGCGGAAAAACCATTTATTGTAAGTAAAAAATAATCTGTTGGTTTATTTATTAACGCGACTTTACTGATTTCAAAAGCTTGATCAAAATCTCCATCATTCCAAACTCGTAAAATTTCTCTTCTTTCGTTGGTAACGCCGTTTTTAAGGTGAAAAATAAAAAAAATTGAAGCGGTTAATAATAAAACTGATAAAAAAATAAGCCCAATAGAGCGAATTCTTTTGAGAAGGTATATATGCCGCCCATAACTGGACCAGTTTTTATTGCTTAACATTGTTCTAAGGCTAAATTTTACCCAAAATTCGCGTTAGTGTCAATTACTTATGCTTAATACTGCCTCAAAACTGTCATTTTATTATAAAAAAAGCGATGAACCATAAGCCGGGTTCTGTTTTGAAACGTTAAAATAAACGTTTCATTGCTGCCATCTGTCTAAAAGTACCCTCTAAAAGCACCTTTTTGCAGTCTACCCATGTTTAACCGGCGGGTCGCCGTGCATTGTTTGACTTTGCTCCTGATGAGGTTTGCCATTCCAATACCATTACTGATATCGTGGTGGGCTCTTACCCCGCCATTTCACCCTTACCCTTTAACAGGCGGTTTATTTTCTGTTGCACTATCTGTCTCTGCTCGCTTTTAAGCGGCA
>Ga0209755_10008618_pt1 | contig 10878 bp, 8 predicted proteins | sample TergutCo191P1_FD_187301 | JGI IMG/M metagenome (GOLD analysis project Ga0209755, IMG submission 187301) | Cornitermes sp. P1 segment gut microbial communities from Petit-Saut dam, French Guiana - Co191P1 (SPAdes) (version 2) | ecosystem: Host-associated > Arthropoda: Insects > Digestive system >... | reverse complement strand
GGTAACAAATTATTGTTTCTCATGTCATCTCGTTCCTCTTAGCCTAAAACGGTGGGTAAACCCAGCAGACACTTTGCTACTGGCTATCGAAAAATTCGTTCGCAGGGTATAGGAAACGTCAAATACATTCCCTATGTTCAGGCCAGCAGTAAAATCCGCGAATGGACCAGTTATGATATCGACTATGGGGCCAAAGTGATGCCTTGCAAGCAGAAAACCGCCGCCCGCGCCTATGTATATGCCGCCTCTTGCAAAGGGCAGGAACAGGGCGTATTGGACAAATGGGTACAACGAGTAATGGTTGACACCTTCCACCTCGCTTATAAAGCCAAGGTCAAAACCAACCCTAAAAAACGAAAATGGCAAGGGAGCAAGGGTCCCATGCACCGTGGCTATCGCCCATGGATCGGCAAAGGAAGTGCCGGCGGAAACGCCAAGGCTCCAAAACCTTGCCGAATCATCGAACAGGTTGGCCCGCCGACGTTGGCTGTCCAGGGCGGCGATCCGTTCGGGTGCGCTTTCCGGGTTGGTCAAAAGGACGGCTATTTCCGCCATCAGGTTCACGCCCTCGCCCATGTTCCTGTAACCTCGGCTTATTCCTTCGCGCAGATCGCCGTCCCTGGTTTGGTGCATCTGGGCGGCGAACATGGTCACGCCTTCCAGCCCACGCATCTCTACCGATAGCACAAGATCCGCGCCAGCCGCCTGCCCCATCGCGGTTATCGCTCCAGCAGAGTACTCTTCGGTGGCAGCAACCTCGTCTGGCGCGTCCAGTATTCCCAGCAGCAGCTCGATCAGGCGTTCCAGCGCGGCGGCTCTTTCGTCGGCCATGCGGGCTTCCCAGGCGCTTAGCGCCGAGCGCATTACGGTAGCCCTGGGCAGTACGGCATATTCGCCGGTATCCACAATCCTTATGGCCAGTATTTGCACAAGCGTTTCCAGATCGTGCATATCCGCCTCGGTATGCACGAGCACCGGGGTTTCGGCGGCGGAATCGTCGGGGCTTACGCCCAAGGGGGCTATCGCCAAGCGCGGAAGCGGTTCCATTACGGAACGCCCCAGGGTTGCGCCGACCAGGTTTCTGGACATGGATGGCAAAAAGGTATTGACCTCGCGAAAGTTGCGATACATGCGGTAATAACCAGCCACAAGCTCCAGAGTATGGACGTTTACCACCGTGGCTATAACCAAGTGCCTGTTGCCCAACCGTCGCATATGCCCAGACATGACATAATCCACGCCGATAGCACGACCTATGACAGCTGCGGCATCGGAATCGGTAAATGCGGATGCCTGTAGCAGATGCTCAGAAACAATCGAGCCGATTTCATCTGGAAGCGGAACCACGACAAAGGCCCCGCGAATCTCCTGTCTGGACGAAAGCATGTTTGCCATGGTCTCGCCCTCCACGCCCAGGCCCCCAGTAAAGGGCAGTATGCCGATCCTTGGCATCGCATGGGTGGCGGTTATTAGGCCCGTGAGTAATATGATGACAAGGATATGTTTTTTCATTACGCTCACCACTGGTATTGTACCCTGTTTCGCGCGGCTACACCAGCCGTAAACAGACGATTTTCATCTAAGGGGATCAAATGGTTCCAAGCGGTTCCGCCGCCCCCGTAAATGCAGATCCAACCAGATCAGCAAAACGGCGGTCAACAGCGAAAACAGCAAGACCAAATAGGGATTAGCGCTTATACCAGGCAGAAAACCCGCAAGCATCGCCGTTCCCTCCATAAGGCGGTACAGCATGGAAAGGGGCCAGGCAAACAATGGGGAAAGCCCCGGCAACAGGGCATCAACGCCAAGCCACACTATTGACCCAACCATGAACACCGTGGTAAGCGGTGCGACAACAAGGCCCGCGAGTATACCAGCAGGGCGCAGATCGCCGAAAACCCAGGCAACCACCCCAGCAGTGCCGATAAAAGCCCCCAGCGATAACGCAAAAGGCCCAAGGATAAAAGGCGGAATCAGACCCCGGAAAATGCCGCCCAGCGATTTACCCAGAACAAGAATCCCCACCATGGCCAGATAGGATAAAATGAACGAAAGGGAAACCCCCGCCTGGGGCGTAAGCACAAGCTGAATGATAAAAGCCATGCTTAAAATCGAAAGCGATTCGCGTTTCAACATGCCAAGCACGGCCAGAACCCCCAGTATGTACATAAGGGCCGAACGGTACAGACTTGGCAACGGGCCGACCACAAAGCAGTACGCGATTATAATGATGGCACCAGCAATCGCCGCCGGGCGCACCCCCAAGGGCTTTTTAAGCAGAAAGGAAACAAGCGCGATAATAACCGCAAGATGCATACCCGAAAGGGCAAGGATGTACGAAATGCCAGCACTGCGGTACAGCGTGGTAAGGTTGGAATCAAGGTTGTCGCGAATGCCCAGAAGCAAAGCCAAGGCAAGACCGCCCCACGCAGAATGCCCGGCGAAACGATCCGTAAGCCCCAGCCTAAGGTTCGTGCGAAAGCGGTCAAGAGGCGGGGCCGCCGCGGTTACATGCAGGGAATCAGCGCTGAAAACATAGGAACCATGGAATGCCTCGCCGCTTCTTCTTTGCAGCCTTCCCTCGGCAAAAACCTCGGTTCCCCTGCCGAATTCCCTAAGCCGTTCGGCGTTTTCCTCTCGAAAAAAAACGGTAATCTCTCCTCTTGCCGATGCCCTTACGCCACCAGTACCCGCAAGCGTACTAAGCGAAAGCGTTGTCATCGCGCTTCCACCCGAAACCAACCTGGGATCATCCAACAACGTACCTGAAATTCCCGTCACCATGTCTTCTGGAATACCTAGTATGGGGTCAAACGAAACCCTTGCGCCCGCGCTTACTCCCAACGCAAGCCCTGCGGCAAAGGCCGTAAGCAGCATGGACAAAACCCGCAGCCTAAAATCCCCGACAAGCGGAAAGGAAGCCAGCACCCTAAAAAAGCACAGGGGCACGAAAGCCAGCACAAGAAGCGTATTTATGCCTATATGTCCAGAGCGTAAAAGGGGAAACAAAAAATAGTAGGACAGTACGGTACCGCAAGCCGCGCAAACGACGCACAGGGCTTTCGTATTCGAGGGCACGGGTTAGTCTGCTGCCATCGAAACACCAACCGACTTGCCTTCCTTGGTATTACTGGGCATAGGGGCTAAATCACGAAGCATGTTACCTTGGATCCCGTTTTCCGCCGCGTTTACCGCTTCATCGTCCAGAATACGGAACGGCAAATCATCGTCATCTTCCTCGAAAGTGCCGAAAACCTTGCCCAAAAGCTGGTTTCGTACATCGGTGGGCAGGGGATCCGATTCTATGTGCAGAATCGATCTATCGGCATCTTTGCGGTAGATTGCCGACCTTACCGTGCCGGACATACAGATTGCGGTGCCGTTCAGCTCAAACTGAATTTTAACGCGAAGGCCGCTGCTGGCCTTGCCCCCGACGGTAACCGCGCAGCCGGTATCGGAAATGTCCTCTATCATGCACTTCAGCCCAGGGGTCGATTCTATCTTGTGATACGGCTCGCCCTCGTTTACAAGGTACATGAAAGCCGGCAGGGCAACCTTTGCCCGAACCGATTTGCGTTTCTGGGTTCTGGAAAGCGAGAAGCTGTGTGACACTTTAAGCGAAAAAATACCCAACGAATAGACTTCGTCCTTTACGTCGGTGTCAAACACATAGCCCGCGTCGTCTTCCATCCAGAAATAAACGGAAATCTTCTGACCCCGCCATTCCTTTGCAGTGGACTTGGAAGCGTTCACCGGGCGGGAAATGGTCATATACCCGTTCGTGTTTTTGACAAGTTGGGACTTGAAAACCCCCGAACCGGCCAGAAAGATTTTGAGTGCCTGGCCGTTCTTTATTTGAAGGGAATTGGAAATGCCCTTTTTATCCATGGTCCCGCTTACTTCCATCTTTTGCCGGTAATCGTACATTTTGAAAAGAAGATCTTGGCTTTCATTCGCGTCGTTTTTTTCAGGGGATACTTTGATTTCCTGTATCAGCAAACGAATACATGTATCAAGCCTGTCCGCTTGCGAAAAAATGGAAACGGCCTCGTCAAAACCACTGTAAACGGCAAGCCGCCGAAGCACTTCCGCCTCTTTTACAGTAAACCCAGCTTCTCTACTTTTGTTAATGAACAGCATTCGATTTCCCAGCCTCCTGTTTGAAACGAGAAAGTATGGATATAGGCAATGCCGCATCCCGTGTATATAATAGAGGGAGCCTGGGGGAAACCCCTACAAGCCAAGGCGGTTTTTTGCTAACATCTACATTCATTGTAGTGAATTTCTGGAGATTATGAAAGTATTAAGCCAAATATGAATGCATTTCTCGAACCCCTTATCCTTTACGCCGTGCTTTTCTTTCGGTTTTTCGCCGGGCCTGTAATGCCAGAAACGCCCGTGGAATTCTCGGCAAGCGCAGAGGTCGCCAGGCTGGTTCTGCAAACGGGTCCCTCGTTGGCCCTTGTCTGGTACCTTATGTTAAAGGCAAAGAGTCTAAAGGAATGGGGTGTCGCCCGACCAGGCAAAAAAGACCTAATCCCGGCACTGGTAAGCTTTGCGAGCATCGCTCTTGTCGGTTTTGCCGTGGCGGCGGCCTTCCGTCATTTTGGCGAACCAGGGACTCCCCGTATCGTTGTCCCGGTGGCGGTAGTACCATGGGCTATACTGGTCGTGTCCGTTTTCGCCGGAGCCTACCTGGAGGAAAGCTTTTTCCGGTTGTACCTGCTGTCAAAGCGAACGGAAATGGGGCTTGGTCCAGGTCGCGCCATTTTCGTTTCGACGGCCTTGTTCGCATTCTGCCACACCCATCTAGGCCCCTGGGGTTTCCTTAACGCGGCTGTTTCGGGAACCGTGCTGGCCTTTGTGTTTCTGCGGACCCGATCCCTGCATGGGGTAAGTTTTGCCCACGGCCTGTACAATGTTTTGGTTTTCGCCCTAGGGGCGGCATAAGGGAGCATTTTATGAATGACAATGCTGGCGAGATATTACGCAGTCACTTTGGCTACGAGTCTTTCCGCCCGGGGCAGCAAGAGGCAATCGACGCTATTCTGGGTGGGCAGGATATACTTGCCGTAATGCCAACCGGGGCCGGCAAATCCCTGTGCTACCAGATTCCCGCAATGTTACTTCCAGGAATGACCATCGTCATTTCCCCGCTAATCTCGTTGATGAAAGACCAGGTAAACGCCCTTCGTGCATCGGGCTGCCCTGCGGCGTTTCTGAATAGCTCTCTAAGCAACTCCGAATATGTCCACACCGTAAACGAAATTCGTGACGGCAGTATCAAGCTTCTTTACGTCGCCCCGGAACGTCTGCAAAGATCGAATCTGCCCATGCCCGACGAAAACGAGGCCCCGCCTTTGGTGGTCATAGACGAGGCGCACTGCGTTTCCCAGTGGGGGCATGACTTTAGGACAAGCTATCTTGAAGTAGCCGCCTTTGTCGATGGCTTTAGGCCACGCCCTATAACGGCGGCTTTTACCGCGACCGCCACGCCAAAAGTAAAAGAGGATATCGAACGGCTTCTGTGTCTGCGGGAACCAGTTTCCGTAAGCACCGGCTTTGACCGGCCAAACCTTTACTTCGAGGTGCAAAAACCGGGCAACAGAAAGGCCGCGCTGCTTGAGCTTATCGAAAAACAGAAGGACCTAAGCGGCATCGTGTACTGCGCAACCCGCAAGGCCGTTGACGAAGTACACGAGCTTCTTTTGCGCAACAGGTTTTCCGCGACACGTTACCATGCGGGCCTTGAGGATGTCGAGCGAAGAAGGAATCAGGACGATTTTTTGTACGACCGCAAAACGGTAATGATCGCGACAAACGCCTTCGGCATGGGTATAGACAAGTCCAACGTAAGTTACGTCATCCATTACAACATGCCCAAAAACATTGAAAGTTATTATCAAGAAGCTGGACGCGCCGGAAGGGACGGAAGCAACGCCAACTGCATTCTTTTGTACAGCGGGCAGGATGTGCGAATCAACGATTATCTAATATCAGGCAGCGACGAAAACGGCGAATATGATCCAGAACTGCTTGCCCACAACCGGGAACTTCTTAAACAGATGACCTTTTACGCCACCGGAAACGATTGCCTACGCCGTCGAATGCTTTCGTATTTCGGGGATGAATCGTCGCAGACATACTGCGGCAACTGTTCCAATTGCCTTACCGAATACGAGGAAACCGACGTTACCCTGGAGGCACGAAAGATCATTTCCTGCGTTTACAGACTTAAACAACGTGACAAAACTTTTGGCAAAACCATGATCGCCGATATCTTGCGTGGCAGCAAAAGCGAAAAAATAAAACGCTTCGGCCTGGACACCCTTAGTGTCTGGGGAATCATGAACGACACCCCCATCCACCGCATTCGCACCATAACCGATTTTCTTATCAAGGATGGCTGCCTAACGTCCGAGGGAAGCGAGTATCCAGTCGTGGTTCTTGGTTATGGGTACGAAGAGGTTTTGATGGAGGAAAGGCGGCTTTACATGAAGCTGCCCAAGGAACGTGTGTCGGAAACATCAAGGGAAAGACAACCTAGAGAAACCCGCACCCACAATACCCAGTCGTCTTTCGAAGATTCCTTCGCGGATGATGACACAGACCTTTTCGAAAAGTTGCGTAATCTGCGAAGGGATATTGCCGCACGGGAATCCGTCCCCGCATACATCGTCTTTAGCGATGCAACCCTGCGAGACATGAGCCGAAAGAAACCTGTCTCGCTGATTCAGTTTTCCGATGTCAAAGGTGTCGGTTCGGCCAAGCTGGAAAAGTACGGCGAAGCGTTTATCGAAGTTATTAACAGGAATGCCCGAGAGGATTAAAGCTCCCGTTCGGACATTCCGCTCTTTAGGGAACCGCTGATTAAAGCGGAATTCAGCGGTTCCCCTGCATCTGCATGGCGCAGATGCGGTTAAGTAGCACCGATTAAATCCCCATTGGATTTAATCGGTGCTTCCTTAGCGACCTACAGCGATAAGATCCTCGTTAAGGTCGGCAATCAAGGCGTTCCATGCAACAGAAACAGCCTCGACAAGTTGAGAGGCTTCGCCTGTATGCGACCAAATATACCATGAGATGTTGCCACGCTCCAGCCCTGGAACCATTCTGTGATACTGCCAAACGGCAAGACTAGGATCGCGAAGAATCGCCATTGTTTCCGTGACGGCGCGGGGGTCGCGGAAAATGTGCCATAGTCCGTCCTGCCATGCATATGGGCCTTCATCCACGGGCCTGTACCACAGATCCACCGCGCTGGCAATCCTGGCCACATCGGCCGGGGCGGTAGTGGAAGGAATGACAAGCACATGCTCGGAGACGTAAACGGCGAAATTGTTTCGGCGGGGTCCCATGGGGAACATAACCATGCCCCAGTCGTCCGTCATGCCCATAAGGTCACCCCTTCGCCACAAAGGTTCCACCATAATCGCCACCCTGCCATCCATGAACGCGGATTGATACCAATCCCAGGCCGAGCCTTCTGGCTGGGACATCATCACCCCTTCGTCCCTAAGCCTAATGAAAAACTGTACGGCCTCCAGAAACGCTGGGCTTCCCGTGGCGTTATAGAACCTTCCCTGGGTATCCCTGCCGACATAGTTGGCACCGTTACTGGAAACAATCGCGTCAAGAATCTCGTTGGAAAGATCGGAGGTCATGGCCCAGGTATCCATAATGCCGTCGCCGTCGATATCCCGGGTAAGTTGTCTGGCTATGGGAACGAAGTTGTTCCAGGTCCAGGTGCGATCCCTTTGCATGTTGTAGGGGAGTTCCGGATCTATGCCGGCTTCCCTTAACAGCCGTTTGTTAAAGAACAACACCAACTCCTGAAGGTTTTCCCCGTGGCCCACGCCTATGCCATACTGTACGCCGTTGAATGTAAATAGGTCTATGACGCTTCGGTTCCAATCGGTTCTTCCGTCGCCCGGCCTGGCGGCTGAAAAATCGACGTTGCCAGTTATCGGGGCAATCAAGCCCTGCCTGTGCAGGGTTATTGCCCAGTTGGGAGCCAGCCAGAATGCGCTGGCTACGGGCTGCCCGGCCATGATGGAAACGGCCGTGGCCTGTAACATATCGCCCCAGGTCGCGACATGTCTGTAGCCCATCCTAAAGCCATGCTCGTTCAGCACCCTTCTGCGATAGGCAAGTACCCTTGCCTGCTGATCGTTTGCTGGCTGAAAAGTGTTAACGTCATAGTCCATCCACCAGTTGCCTATGACGATATCCGCCCCCCTAAGCTGATCCCTCCCCCCCCCAGCCCATACGGGAAGTGCCATAAAGAGCATTAACGGGATAAGGACAAATCCGACCACCAATTTTTTGTCTTTCATGTTCTGCCTCCTACATAAAAATATATTTCAAGCGGCAGGCCGAAAATCGGAACCGCATTGAAACCAGGCAAAACCCCCATTTGTTATGTGATAAGGCTAGAGTCAGTTTGTTGATTTGTCAAGAAAAAAAATCGTAAGTTAAGATGTTTTGTTGAGCAAGTAAGGGGGATTCGTCCACGGGCCTGTTCCACAGGTCTATAGCGGAAACAATTCTTTCAACCTCGGTCGAAGTTACAAAACAAAACCTACAAATCCTTTCGTCCCTATCGTCAATACCCGCAAGGGACATGAAGTCGTCAAGTGAAATTAAGGTATGAAGCGCACCGTCTCGCCTTGTCATGGATTAACGATAAGGCAATTAATAAGCGCATCATATAGGAGTTTTGAGTAATTTGATTAAATCCCAGTGGCGAACCTTAGCGCATGGGTATTAAACGCGCAAGTTTTATTGAATCATGGCACGACGGTTTGGTTCGGTTTCAGCGACCGTTCCTGCATAATGCGTTTCGTTCAAATTCGATTTCACGCCGCAGTTCCTCCTCGGTCGGCAGGTGCAGCTTGTATTTCGAGGTAAATATCTGCGTGTTTTCCTCCAACAGCGTGTACCTTGCCACCGACTCGTTTTTGTCAGCGCACAGCAATATGTCAATCGGAGGGTTGTCGCCTTCGTTCATCAGTTCCCGCGTGTAGTAATTGACGTACATCTGCATCTGCCCCAAATCCTGATGCGTCAGCCGGCCAGCTTTTAACTCTATCAGCACAAAGCACCTCAGGACATAGTTGTAAAAAACCAGGTCGATGTAAAAATGCTCGCCTTCAAAGGAAATGCGCTTCTGTCTAGCCTCGAACGTAAAGCCGCGCCCAAGCTCCAGCAGAAACTTTTGAATATGCGTAAGAAGCGCGCTCTCCAAATCGCTCTCGAAAAAATTCCGGTTATGCGTAAGCCCCAGAAACTCCAACACATACGGGTCTTTGATTATGTCCATGGGCGAAATATTCGGCTCTTTGGCGAAAACCTCACCCGACACCGCCTTCTTGTCCCTGCTGGACAAAAGGCGTTCGTAAAAGAAGCTGTTGATTTGGCGTTCCAACTGCCGGGTGCTCCAGTTCGACTTTACGCACTCCTCCAGATAAAAACCCCGCGCGGTCTCGTTTTCGACCTTCATGATAAGCCTGTAATGCGACCACGACAATTGTTGACGCAGTGCGTCAACATTCGGGAACATCAGGTTGTCGGACACCCGATGCGGCCTTTCATGGCTGCTCCTCCTGCGAATGAGTTTGTGGTATACACATCCTAGTACGAGGCGGGTGTCCTATTTCTTTCTGAGTTTAGACAGCGAAAATTTTCAAAAAGATGTCTTTTTTGTCCTTATATACCATGAGATTTTGCATCTTTCGTGCAAAACTGCTGCAAACGCTTTCTGCTATGGTTTTATATGAAACAGGAAAGGGTGATACCCTTAAACTAGGGCAGCGTTAGGGGGTAACTGGGGTAAGTCTTCCCTGGATAAACAGGTCAAACTTTTCATTCAGGGTCATAATACTCCCCTGTACCCTGGCAATCTCAACTTTAACATCGCTTATCTCGGTTTTTAGACTGTTTATTTCGGTGATTATTTGTTCATGCTTTTTATCATGCCCAACGGCCTTTAGTTCAAGGTCGCGTACCCGTTTCTGGGTGACAAACCACACCCCACCCACGGTTATGAGAAACGTGGCAAGAGAAATAAGTAATGTAATGGGTACCGCTATCGTTTCCATACCCTAAATATACAAGAGGCCCAACCACATGTCAAGCATTACACCTGCTTTCAGCATGTTTTCGTTTCATCTGACCCAAGTCGGACACCAGTAATTGCCAGTAAGGGTAAGCAGCACGATCAGCCTGATATAGTCCCCGTAGGTGTCCCCGCGATATTCGTTGAGCCCCCCAGGAAGCGCGTTTCCCCAGAAACTGTCAATCCACTGCTGACTGTACCCCACCAGTGCCGCAGTCAGGGCAAAGGGAGGGCCGAACAATGGCGAATCGGTCCATGCATGAAGGCGCGTGCCGTTCATTGCCAAGGGGCCAATGACACCCAGGCCGTGGTTGCCATGAAAGGCCCTGGCGAAATCATCCAACGGCCTTATGCTGTAATCGTATAGTGTCGAATCGCCGATTGCGGTGTTGCCGAACAGCATGTAGGCCGTACCAAGCCGCCAGGGGACACGGACGGCGTTGAAGCTATAGGCACCGTCATGGGGGCTTTCAAGTACCTGCCCTGCGGGAATAGCCCAGCTTCTGGCTTCCCTTACGACAAAATCGGGCAGCAAACCGTTCCTGTTGCCCAGAGCGTTTTGAGCATCGCGAATTTCCCTGATTACATCGTGCGTGGCATCGATGACGGCCTGCCAGTCATGGGCGGGGTCCACTTCCCTGAATACGTTTAGATGGCTGGTAATAAAGTCAGATGTACGGGTGGCGTTTCTTAGAACCAAATCGCTGGACACCCTGGCCCAGTCACCCAGAAGCAGGGTGCGGTATTGCGGGTGTCCAGCG
>Ga0209755_10008617_pt1 | contig 10880 bp, 12 predicted proteins | sample TergutCo191P1_FD_187301 | JGI IMG/M metagenome (GOLD analysis project Ga0209755, IMG submission 187301) | Cornitermes sp. P1 segment gut microbial communities from Petit-Saut dam, French Guiana - Co191P1 (SPAdes) (version 2) | ecosystem: Host-associated > Arthropoda: Insects > Digestive system... | reverse complement strand
GTGAAGGCAAGACCAACAACCCAGACTCCAGAAATGATGCACAGTTGACCTAATCTCATACCTGCTCAAGTGGGGAGAGGCAAGTGAGTGCTTCCATAGCACTAGCACAAGTGGTGCACATTGCACCCATTATCTGCAAACATGTAGGTCTTTGTACTCGGTTTAGTCTTTTCTTGGCACTAGCCATCTGACAGCCAGGCCACCAAACTAAGGATGCAAAAGTGATGTATGGCCTAATGATTGAGACACAGAGTCAATGGACCACCTAAGGTCTCAGGTCCCATGTCACACCACAGGCCCTCCTACAGGCCCACAACATATTGAAAGCCTTCCTTACCTTGACATCCACATGCTCCCTCCAAATCAGCCGAGAATCCAGGACTACCCCGAGATACTTGACCAACACACAGCGACGTAAAGTAACACCAAAAAAGTGTGGTGCAAAGAAACCAGGGAGTTTCCTTTTCCTTGTGAATACAATGAGCCCAGTATTGTCAGGATTAACTGACAAGCTGACCTCGTCACACCACGTCTCTGCAGTATTAAGGGTCCATTATATGAGGCTTGATACTGTATTTGGGAATTTCCCCACTGCTCAAAGACAAACATCATCTTCATCCACCCCAATGAGCCTTGCTATCAAGCCATCAACAACAACGCACCATAGGAGTGGCAACAATACACCTCCCCATGAGCAACCCCTAGATACCACAACCCTCTTGGAAAAATCCACCACAAGTTGCCACAGCCATGCAGCCCTCCAGGGTAGATCTAATCCACCATACAATGGTGTAAGTAACCACATGTTTAAAAAGAGCAGCACACATGGAGTCATAGGAGGTATTATTAAATGCCCCTTCTATATCTAAGAAATCATCCAGAGCTGTCTCCTGCTGGTCCAGTGCCTTCTCCACCAAAAGCATGAGCTGAAGAAGGGCCATTTCCATGGATTTCCCAGCCTGGTAAGCATGTTGATTGGGATGTAGTGACAGAGAAGCCAAAATTTCATCCCTGAAAACCTATCTACCAGCCTCTCCATGGTCTTAAATTAAGAACGATGTGAGACTAATAGGTCTAAAATCCCTAGGTCCACTAAAGGAATTGCTACCTGGCTTAGGTATAAACACTACCTTAACCTGGCCCCATATGGCTGGAACACACAGCCAGTCACCAAGCAGGCACAACAAACCTTGACCAAGTAAGGGACAACAATCCTCCATCCCTCTTGCAGGAGGGCTGGGAATATCCCATCCAGTCCTAGTCTTTAGTATGCAGCAAAAGAATCAATGTCCATTCCACTCTCCTGTAAGTGACAACCCTGCCAACCACCTGCCAGTCCAAACGTCTGGTGCAGCCATCAGCAGCAGGGGCCGCCACCTCCTTAGTAACCACCAATTTAGGAAAGTGAGTAACAAGCAAGAGCCCTAAGGTTTCCCCTTTGGACTGTGTACACCTACCTGAAGGAGCCAACAAAGATCCCAGCTCGATCTTACAGTCCCTAGAAAAAGCCCTGTGGAACCTAGCCGACATTGGAAGGTCTTTAACGAAGTTACAGAAAGTCCTCCATGCATCTTTTGAGGCCTTCCTTATCTCCATCTTATGAGGTCTTCCATACCTCCTTTCTATATATCCATTGAGCCTCTCTATAGAGTTCCCAGCTTTGTGGGGTTTTAACTGCTCAGCATTCATTAGAGAGCCATCTCACTTCCCTTTTGAAGCACTTCAACTCATATGTCCACTTCAGAGAATGTTATTCCTGTCCTAACAGGTTTAAGAGGGCAGTTGTCCTCATAAGCCGAGATTAGGGCCTGATGGACAGAGAGAATTGCAAGCCCTAATGCAGCCTCATCTTTCACGTTCATTTCTGGGCCCCTCTCCACTATGCACTTCAGTCCCTCTCAAAAGGAGTCCCAATTGGTACCCCTGGGATTCCTGATCAGGCACACCAGTACAGAACCCACTAAAGAGAACAGAATATGCCTGTGATCTAACAGGGAGGGTTCAGAAGGAACCTCCCAACTTTTAAAACTTTCTAGGAGCCCAAAGGACCCCAGGGTAATATCAATCACCTCTAGCCTTCCGGCACTATAGTAGGTGGGATCATTGCCCTGATTTAGAATCTCCATCGAGGAATTTAGAAATAATTCCAACAAGGCTACCCCCCTGTCCCTGCAAAAGTGGTGCTACTCCACACCATATGGTGTGTATTGGGGTCACATCCTATGACTAGATAGAGGTTTCCTTCTTCACAATAACAATAGAGGTTTTCTTCTTCACAATAACTTGAGTTCCTCAAACTCCCTTGACAGGGACGGATCCTTGGAATCATAAGGGAAATTAGCAGAACAGACAACCGAATGTCTTTCTGCCTCACCGTCATTATAATTTATTGGAAATGCTACCAGGTCCCTACAAGAGAATCCTGGTAGCATCCATATATTAATGTTCTTTGCAAAGATACATGCTCTAGGTCTATCCCACTCAGGCAGAAAAGGATATAGCCTGGAATATTTAGGCCCATAATATGGCCCTCATGATACCACAGTTCCTGTATCAGTGTCATATCTATTCCTTTAACAGCTAATGTTCTAGAAAGAACTCTAGAAGCAGCGATACTATATTGTAAGTTGGCCTGAATAAATGAAATGGTGCTCATCATAACATGTTTGGTCACCTTCCTACTTCCTTCATTCTGATTTTGCACCAAGAAGGGAAAAGATCACCTGTCCCATGCCACTAAAGAGTTGCCATCCCACCTTCTCCAGCACCATGACAGACAGAGAATCAATACTGAGCATAAGGTGGACCCCATTGGGTTCCCCCTTGATAGACTCTCCAGTAGACGGTATCCAGTCCATGATTCTGCCTACAGTGTCCCTGAACATAGCACTCTGTATCTTCCACAGGGCCCAGAAGCAATGCCACTACTCTCTTATAGGTAGGGAGAGCATCAAGGCCCACCACTTTGAGTCTAGAGCCCTCCCAAGCCTTCATGGTTTGTATCATAGTACCAGGTTTCCCTGAACTGGAGCCCCCTTTAGAATCATTAGCAGAGTCCCCAGTTAAGGCACACTCCATAGGTTCTACTTTTCCCTCAGATTTCTTCAATACTGGTCCCATTAGTGGGGTGGGAAAATCAAGTCCACCAGGCACAGACCCCATGCCTGTCAAGGCTAGTTACATCTGGGAAGTCACCTAGTATCCCAGAGCATGCCATTCTCAACAGACTCACCCACTGCCATTCATCCAGGCACGGCACTTACACAGTAGGATTGGGGATTATTTTTCAAGGTTTACTCCCTTAAACCTGCTGTGTTCTGTATGAACAGGGTCACCTCCCATAGAATGCGGCTCTTCACCTCACACAGTCAGTCTTGGGTGGAGATAGGCTATATATTCGCATTCACCATCCCTGAAGAATAGCCAACAGCCCACCTGGACCAACTGCCCTTGATCCCTCAATTCAGTGTATGTACATACAAAGGAAGATACTACACACTGCTGATTTACTTTTTGATACTGATCTCTGTTTTGCCTATGCTCAAACTGGAGATTAAGGATATGTTCTGTATATTAAAAACATTAACAATTATATTGTAAGTACCTGAAAACAAACTGCAGATCAAAATCTAGACTTAAAAGATGAAGAGTAGAATTTTGCATACAGCATAATGCATAACTGTGATTTATACAACTCATCCAGTAGTATTACAATAGTCAAAGCAAGAAGATTATGATGGACTGATACACAGTTTGGGTGACAAGAACATAAAATAAATGAATACAGAATTCTGGTGAGGAACGTCTTCAAAAGCAGATGGCTGAAAGACTAGGACAGGGAAGGCAGATCTGGTCCACTGTATAACTATAGTGTTAAGATCATTGAACATTTAGTGTTCTGTTACCAGAGGGGTTGTAAGTTTGTTAATTATAGACTTTGTTTACAAACACTACGAACCTAGCAATGAGTCTTGTTCAAGGTCACGTTCACAGCCACTGATAATATTCTTGTGATTGATCAGCTCTTCTGTTCTGGACTGCAGCTCCATCTCCAAGGGTGAATGATCAGCAAAGGGAGTTGGAGGAAGACTCAGCTGCAGAGGCAAGGCATACAGACCATCCTATGGTAACAGAAAGTATAATAAAACAAGTCATAAGACATGCAAGGTCTGGGCCTTGAAATGAATATGCACACACCAAAGAAATAACAGTGTTAATTACTAGTAAGGTTTTCATTATGTACACAAATGCCCACCATTTCTATTGTTTACAAATGACCAATAAAATGAAATACAATTACGTCCATCAACATCCTTCTTAAGGGAACATCTGCTCAAAAATTAACAGAATAGTCTTATAATTATTAAAAAGAGAACAAGCACATCCACTGTGTCCAAATTATTCATCTTGCTTTGACACTAAAATCAAAACAACATTTCATCTTTGAACATTAGCAGAGTAAAACCCTCTTAAAATGTATCTGCAAAAATTCAATAAATTTGGCTGAATATGAAGAAAATGTCAATGGATAAGCCTAAAAATTATATTATTTTATAACGGTATATTGAAATTTACATTTCCTTTAATGGAACATTATTATATATTAAAATCTACACCAAATTGCAAGTCTTTCAGTAATGCTTTGATATGTTGCTCAACACAGTTTTTCACAAGCACAAGTGGTACATGAAAAGCCCATTCTTGCCAGAACTATTCCATAAATATCAATTCTACATTACTATGCTTTGTTGTTTTCACTTTTTTTACAGCCCAGCTCTTCACTTACAGGCTGAGTATTGTGTCTTGTATTTTACACTTACACAGAAATGCCAATTCTTAAAGGACTTTTTTGGAAGTAAAATATTCAATAGCATCCACCACATTCACAGTACCCAGCACTATGTGAGTTCAGAGAAACTTACATTGTATGCCAGTTTTAAACATAGTAGCCATGCAATTTGAAGCAAATACAAATGATATACACTGAAATTAAAGTAAAACAGTAATAGTCACACTGTGTTCCATTAAGTTCCAATGCTCATCCATACTACAGATTACATGTATGCCATGATGTTGCACTGTACTGTGTGAAATGAATGTGTGTAAAAAGTTGGCAGTGCAGTCAGAATGTGACATATTTCCTACCAAATATTTTCATTGACTAGCTTTGAGTTACTTATCTGTACTCCAAACCATTGTGGGAATAATACCTGAGTTTTTCATACTGGATGTCAGTAAAAAATTCAAGAAATGGGAAATTAATACCTTCACATAAGAATGTATTAAAAGGGTAAATAATTTGTTGCATCTTTACATTTCTGTACATCTGTGGAAAATCATTTTAAGCAAGAAACATATTAAAAATGCAATGTAGTATATGCCAACTATATGGAAAATTTTTGGTACTGAATATTCCAAATAATTTGGCAGGAAGAATTTGCATGTGACGACATCTCAACCAGGTTTCACTGTATATTATGTCTTTTCAATTTTGTAACTTAGGCTACATTTGAGACAGTCAGTCATCTCCCACTTTTATACTTCCTTTTTTTTAATCCTTTCTCTTTTTTTACTTACTCCCTCTGTCTTTGTTTCTTTCAGACTCTCAAAAATCAAACACTTATGTTCATTCCATAGCACAGATGAGCTTCATAAGAATAAAGCCCTAAACTTACATTTTTCCTAGTATTGTTTCACAAAAGACAAACTGCATGATTATATCAACTGCAATACTGTCGTGTAAAAGAAAAATTCAGATATTACTATGGTTTCACAAAAGACAAACTGCAAGATTATATCAATTGCAATACTGTAACATGTAAAAGAAAAATAAAGATTATTACTGGTATTTATCTGAGTCAATATACTACAAAAACCTGAATCCATTTCCAGTTTTAATTCCGACAAGCTGCCAAGGATGCTTACCTCATCTGGTGTGATAGGTGGTGGGATCATAGTAAGATCAATTATATCTGGGTCCAAGTAAAGAGTCCCTTCTGCAAAGTCAAAGGGAAGCAAACTGTCTTCTTGTAGCTTCCTCAGTAGGTCCTGAAACATAAGTGTACAGGACCCTGATTCAACAGAGTACGGTACCAACCACATGTAGGTGTCATATGGTATTGAACTTCAGGTCATGACAAGGAATGGCAAATAAGAATTTGGAAGTGGTCTTGATTTACTGAAAAATATGCCAGATAAAGTAAAACCATGACATAGATGCCTTACTGCTTGGTCAAACCTACTATAATGTTCATGTACAATTTCATAATCAAAACTCCATCCACAGATACTGGTTGAAGACTAAAAGTTTGTTAAAATTAACAATAATCAATTATTGACATGTATTGATGCATTTTATAAGTAGCAGGCACAGGGCCCACTATTCAATCAAGTGAATCTTATTCAATCTAACTAGATATGAACCAGAACTTCTCTGTAATACAGCTTTTCATTAAATGACAGCTACATCTGTAACTGCATCCGCAGTGTTAAAGATCCTTGTAATCTATATTTTCAGCCTTGTTTCCTCTCTTACACTTACTCAAAAATATTAAAAACCTGGCTCTTTCTGCCTTTTACAGATTTTGCTAAGCATCTTGTTTCTCTGGATAAACAATGAAAATTATTTTGGGCGACAATGAGACAGAAATCATTCTGACCACGTATCTTCCCAATTTTTTTATAGCAATGCACAAAATGTCTTTCTTCCCCAACATTAGTGAATTTAATTTGACATCTAACATACTTCTATATGAAGCACAGATAACCTATTTTCCACACATGAGTTACAGATTAAAACCCAGAACAGTATAATCCACATTTCAGTTTACAGTAATATTTTCTCAACATTTCTCAGTCCATAATTCATTGTTGTATGATAACATTATACTCCAATAATGACACTTTGCTCATAGAACTTGTGTGTTCAGAAGTGTTAACATCAAAATCTGCCAGTGAATATGATGCTGAGTCAGTTCAATATAATTCACATAGTCAAACATTACATCCTTAAAGACCTGTTACATAATTCTCATTTCTTGCTCCAATTTCCATGCAGCTACTTTCCAAGAATTTCCCAGTCACAATTCTGTATACATTTTTACTCATATGCATCTGACCCACCATAACACTCTGGAGAAAATCATCCTAACAACAGGAAGTGAGCCATTATAAATTAAAAAGTTTCCTGCAGTTACTTATTAACATTAAAACAAGCTGAACTGTATGTGGGATTTGGGGATTGTCATTGTGAAAACTATGAAGGATACTGTCTTCAACCTGAATTCTAAATTACAAAACCTGTTATGGTGTGCCTTGTACTGTGCTGGCTTTACTTTAATTAATTTATCATGGTCTACCACAGCTTGTCTTTTTTCTTCCTTCCCATTTGCTCAGTAGGTGGAGTGCACACCTGGATATTGTGGTCACTGGGTCGGAACCCAACTGGCAGCAGGCTGTCAGGACTGTGCAGACCAAAGCTAGAACCACTGGTATCAAGAGCTGAGCTGCCACTGTATGACCCACTGTGCTCTTTCCCTGTACAATAACATTACATAAGAGTCAGTACAACCAAACAGTGGTTCTCAAATTTGATTACAAGCTGCCTGTATCAACATAAAAACAGCATTAATCTCACGGTAAAAATTGATTTATCTTTTGCAAATTTTGAGGTTTTCAATTTTCACAGTTGTGTAACTGATAATACCAATCTTCTCAAATATGACATTGTAGCAATGGATAATCAAATTCTGATCTTTCAAAGCAACATAGTGTCCTCATCTTCAAGGGCCAAAATGTCTTCTCAACCCTTAGGGTGAGGGTACTATATTGCCTTGAAATGTCAGAACACAGTGATGCAAAATCATATCCCACCAAGAAAAGAATCCTCATAATTATTTTGTTATTTAAAACAAAATATGGCCATAGGAAACATTATGTCTATAAAAGGGACCACAGGAAACAGACCTTGAGAACTACTGTATTGAAGAATACCGAGAGTGGACTGCCATGTGAATGAGAGAAATAACTCTTACACATTTTTACTGAAACTGAAGAAAAGCTCACGTTTGTGAATTTCCCCCTCCATCACACACAGTTTTCCTGAATTAGAGTTTTGATTAGTACCACTCTGCTGCCTATCACTGCACCTCAGTTTCACCCCTTTGTCATGTTCTTAAAAATTAGCATGTTTGTCACAAATGTACCAGCTTCCATAATTATGAATCAAAACATGTGTGAACACATCAATTATTTTTCAGTGTTAAGAGGTACAACGCTAATGCATCCACAAAGCCTTCACTTACCTTACCTCACCTTCACTTATTGAAGGGCTTAGCTAGGGTGGGACAGGTGATGTGGATGTCCTGGGCAGTGGTGTCCAAGAGGTGGCAAAATGAATGTTTTAACCTTTATCCTACTAACGCAATGAATCATTTTAAATCGACATCTTATGAACGCACACATTCCAGTGTGCTGCAGCCATTTAAATGCTCCGTACAGTCATGCAGAGGCTTTGAATTATAGTCCCACTCGTTATCTCCACATAATATAATGGTTTGTGGTCAGATTCACGCTCCAGCCACTTTACCCAATTATATACATATGCACCTCATGAATAGAAAATTTCTAGCCAGCCTGTACTCTTCAAAACCTCATATGTTTGTTTTTAAGCTAAGCAACTGACACATTTCATTTCCTTCTGAAGAAACATTCAGCCATGCTATGTAGTAGTTTTAACAGTTCATAGCAACACTTTGTCAACAAGTTCCAATGTGAAACCTCATTCACTCTGCCAGCATTGCTGTTACAGGAACTTCTACAAATGACGATGTGCTTTGTAGTAGATTTCTTGCTGTGTACCCTGCTGTGAAGAACTAAGTTGTGTAGTGACTCACATATAATACTGTGTTCTCATTCTGTAGCCAAAACAGAGACACACTTTATGTCTACTGTCACAGGATATATTAATACTAAAAGGGACTAAGCAACAACTGTCCGTATATGATAAAATATTGTCTCTAATGCCTATGTTACATTTCAATTCAGTTTCTGCTCAATTTCAGAAGGGTGGTTTGAAAAATAAGATAAACAGGATGTATAAATTCGCCCACACAAATAAATACAGGTAATTACTGGCAGCTCTGTGAGGTCATGATTTTCCCATTAACTGTCCATGAGAAGCCTCATTCGCAAACTCCACTGGGCTTATAATTCCAACTGCAGTTTGATATAAAGAAATAAAGAGACTGATCTGTAAATAGTAGACCCATAAACCAGCTGAAATAATATGGCATTTCAAGGCGTTACCATTTGTTCCAACTTCCTAATAATAAGCCGGAATGAATATTCGTTTCTGAGTCCGCAGTCTGTGATGTCAGTGCGTAAGACAGCCGGGTTCCTGTCCCCAACCAGATATCTGAACTGGTTTGGGACAGCGAGAGTGAAGAAGCAGGGGCATCAAGCAACAGCATCATTTATTTGGGCAACAGAATTTTATGCATTTGTAGACAACTGCTGAAATATCTCTGTTTTAGTTAATCTTTCCTTGATGGTGTAAGATACCATGTAAAAATTCTCGATTCCCCATCATGAAAAACATACTGGAAATGAAGACGCATGTCGGTATACTGGAACAAAACTCAACAAACATAGGTGTTTCTCAGTTTGTGACGGAGTCACATCTGACTAGCGAGTGGTGTGAAGATCAAAGTTATTAGTGAAGTGTTGAGTAAGTATGATTTGTGTGAGTGAACTAAGATGATATTTCTGACACCACCATGCCAAGGCACAAATCCATAAATCATGAAGCTGGAATTTCTTATGAAAACTTGGAGCCCGAAACAGAAATGTAAGGAAAATAAATTGAAAATTACAGAACTTTTGAATTAACTTCTCGCATGTAGGCACTAAACATGTCTACTGAATTTTTTTGAAATGAAATAGCTCTGATTTATTCGTAACACAGTGCAGATTATTTCATTACTTCATCACCTTCGGTTCATTGTTTATTGTCAAACATGCGCAACAATTTAAAGGGCTGCCTAAGACACACTGTACCATGGACAAGAAGACTGAATTAAATGCCGAATGATAAAGGTTAAATGTAAAAATTGAATTTTCTGCACTCAAAAAATTTCAAATTATTGTGAGAAATAAAGAAATAAAAGGAAATTCAAGAAATAATTGTGATTTTTTTTAAAGTTTCATAATCTTGTTACACCACGACTTATTGAACCAACTTTTTACAGAAGAGAGTCTGCCAAACAAGTCATACATATAGTGGAAGAAACATGTCTGATTAATTCAGGATGACTGCATCAAGATGCCAGATCATTAATTTGGAGAGGAGAAAATTCTGCTATCAAAAATTTGTCTTGTTTGTGAGGTTTACAAGGCATAGACTGAGTTTTGACTTCTAATGCACTGTCAGTAATACACAACATTAGACTTCTAAGGCCATTAACATTTAGCTTTCAACCATTTAAATGCCAGGTCTCTACTTTAGCCAAAGCACTATTCAACTGAAGTGCCCAATATGGGGTAGTGTTTTCTTGTTTAGATGAAAAAGGTGTGCATTTAACCTTTATCATACAGACATTTAACTCAGTCTTCATGCTCAACTCATGAATTTTCTTTGTGATGGCCCTTTAAATCTTTGTGCATGTTCAACAATATATGTTTATATATAATGAACCAGTGATAATGAAATAATGGAATAATTTGCACTGTTGCAAGTAAATCAGAGATATTTCAGTTCAAAAAAAGATTAAGTAGAAACGTTTAGTGTCTACATGCAGGAAGTTAATTTAAATGTCTTATAATTTTTAATTTATTTTACTTACGTTTATGTTTCAGGCCCGATGTACACAGAGCAAATTTCA
>Ga0209755_10008616_pt1 | contig 10880 bp, 9 predicted proteins | sample TergutCo191P1_FD_187301 | JGI IMG/M metagenome (GOLD analysis project Ga0209755, IMG submission 187301) | Cornitermes sp. P1 segment gut microbial communities from Petit-Saut dam, French Guiana - Co191P1 (SPAdes) (version 2) | ecosystem: Host-associated > Arthropoda: Insects > Digestive system >... | reverse complement strand
TTTCCTTACTCATCGCATTGTCACCATACACTTGACAAATCTGGTGATGAACCTCACTTGGTAGCACATTCCTAGCGTTCAAAAAACCAATTACAGACCTATTTCACAGTTGGAGGACCCTTCAATTGTCTTAAACCTGTTTAACGCACAGGAAGAAACATAAACATAACACGAATTTCACTAAATGGCGTCTGTGGCTTCTCAATTGATACAGGAAGTCACTGCACACGCGCGCAGTGACAGTCTCGAGGATGCGCAAGAGATATGCGCAGACGGTGTTTACTTTCCGAATAACCTACGTGCATTGTGTAGTCATGGTAATGCCAGGTAAACAACTTTGTGCAAACAAAGCTGAATGTCATTTTTTCTAATACACATTTGATATTGTGCCTAATAACATAGATAAAAATTGCGTAATATAATCGAAACTCATCAAACTATCCCTTGAATTATACGCACATCTTTAGCATTAAGAAAAGTGTTACATGGTCCGATTTTCGGCACTTATGTGTGGATGGTAAACATTATTCTTTAGGTTTTAAGTACACATAAAGCGATAACCTGAAACTTTCTTCCACATTTCTTCCAGGATTGAATTCCACTTGCGAAATCAATAACCTTTACGGGTGGGTCATTGCGTGTGGTTAGAGTGTAACTGAATAAAAACGTACATTTTGTCCACAGGTTTACACTTGTCAGACTTTCGTTCTACGTTGGTACGCATCAGAGAGTGTGCCGTTTAAAGTCGCAGAGAATTTTCATAATAAAAGTTTTTAACATAATACAAAAGGTATTAGTAGTTGAACGAGGAGTCAATGCGATCGACATAAAAAAAACTCGAGAAGGAATTTTCGTGTATTTAATGAAATTTGAATTTTGCGATTTTATAACCACAAATATCGTATAGAGAAATATTATTATTATTATTATTATTATTATTATTATTATTATTATTATCGTCATCATCATTTTAAGGGAAAATATTATAGCATAAGAAGTGTTACATCTGGACAGGCGCACGTAAACCATTTGTAATTTTAGTTTCTCTGGAAATTATTTTCAAAATTGAACCTTTTGATAAAAACATAGTGAATTATGCAGATCTCTTAAGCTCCGTCGAGTTTTCCATGAACACGAAGTTTCAAAAGAACCCCTTTAAATGCAATGCACTATGTATTTCATAAAAATATTTTGCATCTTCATAGTTCTAATACACTAATGTTTACATAAATTTATATTCTAACAATTATATATTCTTTTCACGTAATAGCTACAAAATATAGTCACATCAGAGCTGTCAAATGCGTCCCAAAAGTATTGCATCGGTTTCTTCTTATCCTTCAATCTTTGGATGGGCTGGAAAATTCCCATCTGGAATTATTGCAAGACATCTTTTCACTACTGTATAACTGTCAGCTCCTGTGTTCCTGGCGACTGCCTTTAAGTATTATAGTCGAGGCCTTCCTAGGCCTTTTTCCCCACATTGCTCCTTCAAGGGCGTTCACTACAAACTTGTTACGCCTATTTATATGCCCCATCCATGAAAGGCGTCTATTTTTAAGATTTGTAAATTGCATTGGCTAATACAGACATCAATGCGGTTGGCGTCTTTAGACGAGAATATTTGTTTACGCAAAACGCAGTACCTCCATCTATACATTTTGGATACATTTCTTCAGTTTGTTTACAATGGTCTCCGCTATGTGACACAGACTGACCCCGACGCGACAAAGTGTTTGAAACTGTGACTTCAACACTTGCCCATGATAAACTGGAGGCTTTACTGTGTGCTTTGTTCCTCTGAAAACGATCTGTATAGCGGCAATACTTAAATTATTCTTCTTAAAAAAACACAACAGTTAACTTCCGAAGAGTACCATTTACCCTGTATTATACCTTTTCAATATTGCCAGTATTCATTGTTAAATATTAATAAGGCACTGGTAAATTATGTAAGACAGCATACAAAACGCACAAGTTTTCATCGGCCTTATACGAAACCATTAACACGCCTTCCTCAAACATCACGTTTTCGGAAAAAAAAACAGGTTTTAAGCTCCTGTCTAGGCAATAAACAAATTTACTGCTGCTTAAATGATCAGAAATAAACCCACCATTAACAGAAGGATGTGTGTTGTTGTAGATGGATAAACATAACAGGGAACAAACATACTCACACCTTGAATAGCTTACATGTTAGCACATTTTTAATATCTGTCAACTTTATTTAATAAGTCTAGAAACACACTTCACAAAACTTACAGAGATTAATATTATATTATATTTTATATTCAAGTTAAAATTATTTTTCGCGTTTCCTTACATGCCTCTGGAATAGTACACACAATTTAATAAGAATGAATATTAAAGACACCTTTCGAAAATATACCAATTATTTCATACACAAAATAACAACTTTAACCTATTCTAGGCCTTTTAGACTGCATCATCACCTCCTAAAGCCACAATATTTTCAGGGAGAAAAATGGAATCGTACGAAACGACTTCTTGGATTGCATGTTGGAGTTGAGAAATAGAGGAAAAGAAGCTCTTCAAGAAACCAATCTTTCTTTGGAGAATCCAAAAAATGACGCCACATTCCGTAAGTTAATAGTAGTCTAAACTTTGGTGAGAAGGAAAATAAATTGAGTAACGTGCTCACGGTATGTTTCTTCAGGAGCTATAACGAGTGTGGCATCACAATAAGGAGTAAATATAAAAAAATATGTTGCAGCAACGAATTCCTGCACTTTACTGCCGAACAGTATGTATCAGTTAATATAAAATAAAGAGATTTTCCGCTTTTGTTAACATTTTGTGATTATATGATTCGACTTCTTATATCATATGCGAGGGCGCTGTGAAGTTCAAATTAATCAGACTGTAATAAGAACGACATAGGTTTGAAAGCAAAATTTTGAAATTAACTTCAGACACAAACTGATAATCTTCTGTACACACAATACAAAAAATAAAAACGTAATACGATATAGTCATGTTGAACGAAACAAAAAACACGGTGAATTATTTTGCAAAAGAAAAGCAATTCTATGCCTCACCTAACCAAGCTGTTAAAACGAATCTTTTATACGATGAATTTTATTACGGAAAAATAGACACATTGTTCAACAGGGACGGCACATACAGAGTATTTCTCGTTCAGCTGCACACAAGTACAGCAACACCAAACCCCTGGGAATGCAAACTCATTACAATCGGTCCTATAATTCATCTTTGTCTGTATAAAAATTACTTTCATCCTGTTTTGACATTCTGATATCGCTATTAGGAGGCAATTCTGGGACAAGATGGAGAATTCTGTCACTCGCAATTTAAATTTTAATGTCAATCCCTGATAAAGTAACTTCGGCTTAATGATACTTTATTACTGTATGACAATTTTTAGAAAGAATTATTCATGCAAATCATACAATAAGAAACACTTTCACAGCTACAAAGAATCTAGCAACAGGTCATGTTCGGATAATGCTTTATTATCCTCCATATTAAAGACTGTAAACGTAATATTACAGTACACAAACCTTACATGATTTTTGTTGTGGCTGCCTAGATTCTAATTCCAAGGAATGGAAGAATGATGAATACGAGTCACGAAAAAGAGGAGGAAGTTACTTTCACCAAACTAAAAAAATAATGAAGTTGCCAGAACTTCACAATATTTGGTTTATCCCAAATAGTATTACTGTGAAATATTCCACAAGCTAATATTGAAATGAAAATTTCATAATATCAGACGTTCACATGTGATAGGGTGCAACATATATTATTCCGGTGTGTGAAATTAACAGTCAAATTTTAGGCACATATCTACACAGGATAATTAAAATACACAAATATAAAAAAGAGGATTTCAGTGTTTGGAATATGTAAAATATTTCATTATTGTTTACAGAGAATCGCTGTTGAGAACTGGCAAACGTATCCCTTGGTTACCATAGACACAGGCCATTTGCTGATTACATGAACAAATATTACATTTCTCCTTAAGAGTTTTCTTTCTTTCTTTTTTCTTTCTTTCTTCCTTTTCTTTCTTTCTTTAATTCTTTCTTTCTTTCGTTTTCTTTCTTTCTTCTTTCTTTCTTTCTTTCTTTGAACGTGTTCTGTACCCTCAACACCAGTTACTGTACAGCACATCATGTACACTGAACACCACACAAACAAACAAACAAATTTGCATATCGTTAGTTGGACAGTTACAGCACCGTAATCTGGTGTTTTCAGAAATTAACGGCGACGATTTGGTGGGACAGGCTTTTCAGTTTCTAGCAGCGGGGTTCGAAACGTCCGGGAGTACAATGTCTTATGCACTGTACGAGCTTGCACTGCATCCTGAGATTCAGAACAGACTGAGGGCTGAAATCATGCGGGTGCTGAACAGACACAACGGACAGGTGACATATGATGGCATACAGGAAATGGCCTACCTGGACATGGTTGTGTCAGGTGGGTTGTTTGAAGCAGGTTGTATTATAACTAGGACATTCGAGGAAAACAGTGTACATCAATATGCTAATTTTGAACAGAAATATCTCACAGCTTAATCCAAAATTCCTAGCATTTTGTAAGATTTAATTTAATTGCTATTTGATGTCAGAGAATATGAAATCCACTGTCTATTTCTGTATTGTATCTCGGTTGTCGATTGTGCAAAACCATTTATTCTAGTTATATTATTACTAGGACCAGAAACTAAATTACCTATATTTCCTAGTCATTAGTCCCAACATCGAACGACATTTACCCGTATTTATTCACAGGTTACGCAAAGAAAGCGAAGAGGATATTTACTTTTATTGTGTACTGCATATCTTATACATAAATGAAAACACATATTCAGTCTTGAACTTAAGATGTCACAATTAAAGTGACACGAGTGTCATTTCAGTGAACGATAAAATAAAATTAATTTCAGTTTCATCAGGTCTGTCCGTTTGTCTGTCATTACGGAAAAACTCGGCTCTCAATAACGGATTGTCATAAAAATTTATATCTGAGATTTTCTCTGAAATGTTTCGAAAATATACAAGATTCATAAAAATTAATATAGTGGGTACTTTGTATTAAGAAAGGCGACATTAATGATAATGATTAACTGAATTATACTTAACATATATTAATAAAGAAAGGAAGCAAATAAAATTTGAACACCAAAGAAGAAAAAATGGCTCACCAATAAAATAACACAAATAGAAAAAACACTGTAGGAGGAACGAAACAAACATTTTTTGAGGGAATACGGAACTATAAACAACAAGTAACACTTCCAACAATATACAAAGATGCAGAATGTTGTGTTATACCCCAACCATACTTCATTCTAAAAAATGTTAATGCTCTTTATGTAACATTCATAATATATCAGAAGCTATAAATATACAAACCATTATAACAGAATGTACAAATTTTCATCCACAAGTCCCACTACCAAATTACAACGAAATGTGTTTTATAATCAATAATTTAAAACTGAAACAGGAAACTGGTTCTGATTATAAAACTCCAGAATTGTTTTTAACACGGAGCTAGAACAATAAAACAAAACTACATAAATTAATCCTAATGATATGGAATAACGGGCAATTAGCACATCAATGGAATGAAGGAATTACCAGTAAAGTTTATAAGAACCGTGATAGACTTAAATGTAAGAACTAAGACCAACTACGTCATTAAATAAAGCATACAAAATACTTAATATTTTAATGAATAAGTGACTAATAGAGAATATAGAGAATAAACTGGAAGATACTCAAATGGGTTTCCGCCCAAATAGATCTACTATAGATAATATCTTTATTGTAAAACAGACTTTGAGAAAAGCCATGAGCAAAATATTGATCTGCAAAATATATTCGTGGATTATACACAAGCTTTTGACTCTGTTCATAGAAATAAGATAATAGAGTGTTTAAAGAAATCTGATGTTCCAGGAAGAAATACATAGATTCAAAGCCTTAAACCTAATACACAAAAGAGCAACAAGCAACTATTAATATTACTACTACTACTACTACTACTACTACTACTACTACTACAGCCGTCCTTGACTTATTGGATGACGTGTTCTTATATCGTCGTTGTCATATTTGTCAAGATTTGATCACTTTTTAAATCTCCTCTCCATTATTTTACCTGCTGCAAATACAGTGCACTGTCAGCGTCTAACTTGATAAATGGACGTCTACTTTCTATTGTGGGCAGTAAAAATCGAATCACATTAAGATATGTTGTTTCAACAATATTTCCTAAAAATTAGCCACTGTAACCAACTAATCCCACTCTCAATTCTTCATAAGTATTTTTGCGCAGATTCGAGCACCGTAAGTCACTACAAGTGCTAGAGTTCAGAATAGCAAATTAAATTACATATCGATGCAAATGTTGCAAGTCAGTGTACAACAATTGCTGTAAATAATGCGTAACTAAAACGATACAACACAGTAGCAGCTTGTCCACTAACTTAATTCTCTCCTTTTCTTGTGTTCACAGAGACTTTGAGAAAATACCCGATACTTCCATTTCTGGATCGGACGTGCTTCAGAGACTACGAACTGCCATCTCCTTCCGGAAACGGAAATATAACAATTCCAGCTGGTACCGGAATTTTTGTGCCAGTGTTAGGTATCCAAAACGACCCACAGTACTTCCCAGAACCGGAGATTTTCGATCCAGACCGTTTCACAGAGGAAAACAAACACAGTCGCCCGAAGTACTCCTATATTCCATTTGGCGAAGGTCTCCAAATGTGCATAGGTAATATCACTCTTTCCATACTGAATTGTGAGATTGTAGACGTTAAGGATATAAGAGGCAAATTTACGAAACTTCGTTGTGTGAGGCCGTGCAGTTTGGTAGGTACGAAATAAATATCACAATCCCATACTCAAAATATCGAATGAAGTAACTCACAAACTATGAAAAAAGTCTAACAAACTGGCCTCTTTACAAACCAGAAGACCGCATTGTGTATGATCTAAAGTAATATGTTAAGCTATGTAAAACCATACTGCACTGAGAACTGTGTTGTCTCTATTATATAATTATTCAATAAGTGTCACTAATTTTACAACGTCCACGATTGCAGACTCTTTATTTCGAAAAAACACGCCTACGATTGATGAGTCTCTTCGGTCCACTGCTGAATCATACAATTTCAATATGACTTCTGAAAGCATAATTTACCACGACAGCGTTTAATCGAGTAGGTACAAATTGTACCGCAGTCAGAATAAAATCCTCTTTTATATTTTCAGAAAAATGTTGTGGGTTAATGCTTTAGAAATCTAACTACTTACCTTAACTATGAGGCACAGAGATAATTAAGTGGCTTTACTGTATCGTGCCTTCAGTTCAGCTCATCTAGCGTTTCGAACACATATTCTTAATTCTTATGTGGATACGTACAGTCATTTTCCATCGCAGACGTTCAGTAACCAAGAACATATTTAGTTAGTGTTTGTGTATTTGTTTACAGGAGGAAGTATGAAAATGTACTGCACTCAACATGCAGCTGTTTATCATATGGATATTTTAAAGTTCCTCACAGAAAACGCGTACAGTTTCAGCTGTCCGCAAAATCAGGCAAACTGCTGACGTGATGCATAACTAGCGGCACTGAACACCTAAATACAAACAAGGAAGAAACGAGGTTTTATGTTCCCAATTTTGATTAAGGATTAAACCCGTGAATATCTTCATAGGAATGTTATTACATCAATTCGTATACGTTCTTTTTAAATGACATCGGTATATTGCATCACTAGATTAAAAATGTAAAATAACTCCGCAAAGTGTTCTTTTAGATGACATCGAATTGTAAAACACCACTGAGTGCCCACGACCGTGGATCACTCAGACGTATCTAAAACCGATTCTAAACGACCAATTTTTACGTTTTTAGATTTATTTAAGAAAAAAACGCATTTTACATATATACTAACACAAAGACACATATTTCCGCCACGCTAGTCAGCAATGTCAAAAGATATGAATTTTTAAAAACAAAAACGGGATGAATACATACATAAAGTCTGAAGTGAAGAAGTTAAACTTTTTAACGCCTAAATTATAATGCAATCCCACGTATACGGACAAGCAAAAGGTTAACATGTCAGTTCCTACTGTTGCTGGAAATAAATTTAATGTGGCTTTTCTTTTCATTGTTAATGTATTATATCCTTGTTTCGCGGTTTCACGTATTCCTGCTAATTTACTAGTCAAAATCAAAATCAAATTCAATTTTTAATTTTAAAACACAAGCACCCCTAAATTCTGTCTTGTCCGTGTGCAGTTGTTTTGTTACCTATGCGGTAAGCAATCACACTTCATATTGTAGAGAGACCGGTTAATCTTGTTTGTTGCTTGCTCCATTACGTTAATTACGTATTTAAATTATTTTTGTCGTTTGTAAATAATAGAAATACTCATATTTATACATGCACTTTTTCTAAGTAATAACCACAGTTCATCGCTATGTACTAGCAAACATATATCGACGTATTGTAACCATTGCATATCGATATTTGTGAACACTGAATGCCTATATTTACAGATTAATCCATTTCTTCCCCCACACGAGTTTATGCTCCTTTTAATTAGATATGTTTGCAGTAATATGATTGCAGTCACGTCCTCTGTACTTGACTAATATAAATTCCAAATTTACTTACGCACAATATCTCCCCATAATGCACTTCCACGTACACTAAATGCACCGAACCATTCGAAGTGTTCTGTGTTATTTGTGGCTTCGTGTACATTAACTCGTCAAAGCGGTCAGTGTATAGAAACAAGGTAGGGATTAAATCCTTCGCATTTTTTCATTCAGACCGTGGGACACATCCAGCACCCTACACATAGTTTATGGGATCATTCCGAGGGCAAAACGAGGGGCCATCACATTGACCACCCAACCACAAGTAACTTTGTGGATAAAGAAAGATTAAAGCTATACGTTTATTCCACCTCTGGAACTTTATTGGCTCTGCTATGGCGCAATTTGTAGTCATAAGAGTTTGATATTTCAGAAATGGTTGTATAAACAAAAACACTTCGAAAATTCCGAATATTTTAAATATTTCTTGTTATGAGCACCCAATCATAATCTATTTCCGAATTTTGAGACACATCATCACTAGTACACAATCACTGCCCTTCCAGCCACACACCGTTACCAAAAGCTGCTAGACACAGATTCAGACTGCTCCACACAGCAAGCACACACACATTTGTTTGGAATAATTATAGCGAAAGGGCCAAATATAGCAGCAACAATAGAAAAGCTATTCCTTTTGCTAACAGGAGTGTTTTTTAGGCCCTCGCAATTTTGAATAAAAGTTCATTTGATAATTAGGAACTGACATGAAGACGGATTCCGTAGCAGACCTAGTGTATTGATAGCCTCATTACGGTCCAGCTCAATGGGCACTTCCATTTCTCTGCAGTCAGGAGGGACTGTATTTAATAAGCTGGGTGACCTGCACGAAAATTGCGAAACAGAAATCCTCCTCCTCCTAAAATCGCGATAAACCCTTTCTGTAGATTTAGTTCGTCTTCTGGGTGTTGACTCCACACAGAGTGTCATCCACAGATAACTGTTACCTAATGCTGACGGTGCCAGTGAAAAGTCCATCCACTCATATGCTGCAAGCATTTGCAAACAGAGTGTAGCTATATAGGGTGCTGATGTGGTGCCATACGTTACTGTTGTCAGCTCCTATATCCTCATTGGTCCTCATCCGAACATTACCATCAAATTCGCTACAAATTTCTGTCGTCTTGACGAATCTTCACTTCGCGGTTATTTCTAGCTATATCTACGCTGAGTGCAATTTGGTATGTTCTGAATCGTAAAAGGAAAGAAAGTGAATATTTTTGTACTGTAGGTCCTACAAGAAGCATATCATTCAAACAGAATCTGATACTCGAACTACTCGACCCATCCAAATCATCAAGTGTGTGATGTACTGTTGGAACTTCTAAAAAACGCGTGACGTTGTAGGTAATAACGTTCCTGTGTGGTGTTTGCATCTTCATTATTCTGGTTAATATGGCCAAGACCTTCACATTCATGGATAAATTTAGAAAATGCCTGATGCAAATACAGATGTTCCTGGAAACGTCGTTCTAGCTTTTGAAACCATTGCCTTGTTTCTTCATATAGACTCTCATAGACGGATTTCACCACCGGTTCAAGGAAGTATCACAATGTAAAGTTCCGTTTCATTTTGTGCGGTAAGCTTCTCGGAGTGTTCTGTACACTTAATGTCTCCAGTTTTTAATTTCTTATTAAGCAATTTCCCAAAATCCCAAAATATCGACAGTTGCTGATCTAAGTTTTCATTATTGGAAATGAAGAATCATTTCCTTAGAACTCCCTTCAGACGCTGCTAAAAGTATGTTCCCCGTAAAACCGGATAATTTCGGAGCCCATTCTTCTTATCTTGGCGACGAACTTAAAAAAAATTGATCTCCAAACAGGGTGTCAATGGAATTTGAACTGCTGATGTTTTGCTATGCTAACATCAAACTTTCCAACATACCACATTCACTACTAACTAAAATGTGGCTGGTATCATTCCTGTTGATTTCGGACGTACCGCGTAATCTATTTTGGTTTCCCAAATGCTGAATCGTGATTTTAGCTCCAGTGACGCTACATAATGAATTGTTTTTGGACCTCGAGAATGCCTTGAACTGTTAGATATGCCTTAATTCTTTTCAAATGAAGCAGCTGAACTAACCGATCTCTTACAATATGACTTACTCACGCTGAATAAAAAATTCTCAGCACTTCGCTAATTGTCCCTATTTATCCCTGACAAAAACTATCCCTGTAGCAATCAGAATCTGTGAAGATG
>Ga0209755_10008615_pt1 | contig 10882 bp, 8 predicted proteins | sample TergutCo191P1_FD_187301 | JGI IMG/M metagenome (GOLD analysis project Ga0209755, IMG submission 187301) | Cornitermes sp. P1 segment gut microbial communities from Petit-Saut dam, French Guiana - Co191P1 (SPAdes) (version 2) | ecosystem: Host-associated > Arthropoda: Insects > Digestive system >... | reverse complement strand
ACTGTGGATTGGTGAATTTCTCCTACCACTCGATGGTTTTAGATAGGCTCCAACCACAGTCTCTTTGTGTGATTGTTAATCAGTTAGATACCGCCCGACGGTTTATGTTGAACTAAGAGGGCGCACAAACTCGCTTTGTAAATTGAAAAACACAATTCCTCACCGCGCTTTAAGACTGCGCGCTTCAAGATTGTGTTTCCGGCTGCCTTGTGAACATGAATAAGAGGGACGATAATTTGTCAGAACAATTGAAAGAAAACGCTCAAAAATTGCCACAATTGCCGGGCGTTTATGTTATGAAAGATGAACATGGGAATGTAATTTATGTCGGGAAAGCTGCTCGTCTGAAAAACCGTGTTACAAGTTATTTTAACAGGGGAGCGGAAGCGCTTACAAACCATGATGTTAAAACGGATATTATGGTGTCGAAAATCGAAGATTTTGACGCGATAATCGTTGAGTCTGAATTTGAGGCTCTGGTGCTGGAAAATTCGTTAATTAAGCAGTATATGCCTAAATACAATGTAAAGCTGCGGGATGATAAGGGTTATCCGGTTATACGCGTTGATGTCAGGGCTGAGTATCCGGTTTTTAAGATTGAGGCAAAGCCGTGTGATGATGGTGCGTTGTATCTTGGTCCTTTTGGCAGCAGGACTGAGACGCGCAAGGCAATAGCTGCCGTCAGCAAGGCTCTGAAGCTTCCGACATGCGGCAAAAATCTGAAGCATATTATCGGCAGGGAGCGTCCATGTCTTAATCATGATATGGGTAATTGCCGGGCATATTGCCAAAAAGCGGAGCTTGCAGGTGATTACAGGGATGCGGTTGCGGCGGCTATTGATGTTTTTCAGGGCAAAACAGGCAGTCTGATAAAAAAGCTCACAAAAGAAATGACCGATGCCTCCGATAATCTTGCTTTTGAAGCGGCTGCGGTTTTGCGCGACCGAATAAGTGCAATCAAAGTGCTTGAGCAAAAGCAGTTTTTTACGGAGGAACCAATTGAAGAATATGCGGCGCTTTATAAGGAAAAAGTGCTGAAAACTCATAAATGGCTCGGAAATGCAATGAGACTGAACGCTACCCCCGAGCGTATTGAAGCGTATGATATCTCGAACACCGGAGCATCTGATATCGTAGGTTCGATGGTAGTCTTTGTTAAGGGAAAGCCTCTAAAGAAGGATTACAGGCGGTTTAAAATCAGAGCAAAAAAAGGGCAGGACGACTACGGAAGCATGGCAGAAGTTGTTACCAGAAGGCTAAAACGATACCTTGCAGAAGATGAAAAGTTTTCACAATTGCCTGATATAATGCTCATAGATGGCGGGGCTAACCATGCTTCTGTAATTCGGGATGTGCTAAAGGGATTGGACATTTATGTGCCTGTATATGGCATGGTCAAAGATGAAAGGCATAAGACACGCGCCTTGGTTTCACCCGATGGTGAGGAAATCGGTCTTGCTGCAAATCCTGCTGTATTTGCGCTTATTGGTACGATACAAGAAGAAGCACATAGGTTTGCCGTCGAGTATCATAGAAAGTTGAGGTCAAAAACGATGTTGGGAGAGGTAGGCAATAAAAAGCAGCAGGAAAAGAGAAAAGCAAATGAGAGTGATTAGCGGTATTGTTCGCGGGAAGAAACTGGCTCTGCCGTCAAGTTCAGGAATCAGACCTACGAGCGATAAGGTCAAAGAGTCTGTTTTCAATATAATTCAGTTTGACATTGAAGGCAGGCGAGTGCTCGATTTGTTTGCCGGAACAGGACAACTTGGCATTGAGGCTTTATCCAGGGGGGCGCGAAGTGCGGTATTTGTGGATTCCGCGGCAGACTCATTAAAACTAATACGTGAGAATGTTAATAACTGTGGTTTTTCGGCGAGGTCTTCCATACGAGCTTGCGATGCCTTGGCAGCGCTTGAAACCGATGAGAAGTTTGACCTTATTTTTATCGACCCGCCATATAGTTCGCAGCTTGCCGGAAAAGCACTTACGAAAGTTGCGAAGTTTGACAAACTTGACATAAATGGTATACTTATATGTGAGTTTGGAGTCGGCTCGCAGTTGCCGATGCTGCCGATGCCGTATGTGTTGAAAAAAGAATATAAATATGGCGGTGTAAAGATAGCAAAGTATACGCGAGAACCATAGCCACAATCTTGAAAGAAGATTAAAGGAAGCAAATGAATTATGAGCATAGCTGTATATCCCGGTAGCTTTGATCCGATAACTCTTGGTCATCTGAATATTATAAGACGCGCGGCCTCGGTATTTGGCGAGCTTTATGTGTGTATCATGATAAATTCAGATAAAAATCCACTTTTCAGCCGTGAGGAAAGAGTAGATTTTATTCGCAGGACAACAGCTAAATACAAGAATGTAAAGGTAGACTCATCAGAAGAATTGCTGGTGGACTACATGAGGGGCAAAAAAGCCAAAGTAATTATAAAAGGTCTGCGCGCTGTTTCGGATTTTGACAGAGAATTTCAAATTGCGCTGATCAACAGAAAACTGGACTCCGGCATAGAGACTCTCTTTATGCCATCGAGTGAAAAGTACACATACATTAGTTCGTCGGCGGTCAAAGAAATGACAAAGTATGGCGCTGACTTAAAAACATTTGTACCGCGTGAGATTATTAGTGATGTCATCAAAAAAGTTGAAAGTGAAGGGATGATGTTCAAGTGAGCAGCAGGATTCCGGAAATGCTAAATATGCTTCATGCAATGATTACGGAAGCATGGGGTGTTCCTTTAGGTGCAGAAAAGTGTGTCATAGACCGAGACAAAGCGCTTGACATACTCGATGAAATACGAGGCCAGTTTCCGACAGAAATTGCAGAGGCCAAGAGGTTGCTCGATGCCAGGGTTGATTTTATCAACAATGCAAAGCGCGAGGCCGAAACAATAAAGCGAAACGCAGAAGATCGCGCAAGGCAACTTGTCGATGAACAAGAGATTATAAGGATATCCAGATCAAAGAGTAACGAGATGCTTTCATATGCCGAGTCATCGTCGTCAGAACTTCGCCGTGCCGCAAATGAGTATGTTGATGATGCGATGCACAGGACGGAGGAAGCGCTTACGTCAGCACTGGAGGAAATCAAAAATTCAAGGCTTAGATTCCGCCACGCGGCGAGGGTAGCAGAGCAAGCCCCGCCATCGGCTCCGCCGACGGAACCGCCCGTGCCGCCGTCACGAAATATCGATGTGGATATCTAGCGTACTGTCTCAGCACAGTAGTTTAATTTCTAAATTCCAAGTTTGGATTTTGAAGAATGAGAAAACTTATAAGGTTATTTAAATATGCTCTGCCATGGGCTCCGCTTCTTATTATTGCAACGATTTCACTTATGATAATCACGGGAGTAAACTTGCTTGCTCCTGAAATAATAAGGCGCATTATTTCAATAATGGAAAGTGGAGAGCTTGCGTATTCCATCAACACAATTGTGACGCTGGCAATGTTTTTGCTTGCCAGTTTTGCGCTGCGCGGCATTTGCCAGTTCTTAAATGGGTATCTTTCGCATGTCGCCTCGTGGAATATGGTAAATACAGTGCGCGGAAAAGTTTATGACCATTTGCAGAATCTCTCAATGAGCTACTATCACAATAAACAAACCGGTCAACTGATGTCCCGTGTTGTCAATGATACCGCAACCTTTGAAAACCTCATAGCGCATGCGCTTCCGGAAATAACAACCAATATTTTTACTATCATTGGCGTTTTAATTATTTTGTTCGTCATAAACCCGGTGCTTGCCTTGCTGGTATGTATTCCTATTCCTTTTATTGCAGTTGTGTCAATGCTTCCGAGGCTAATGCGAAAGCATTTTAAAAGCGCACAGGAGAAAATTGCGGAGTTAAATGCTGTATTGCAGGATAACTTCTCCGGAATAAAGGAAATACAGGTTTTTAACAAACAAAAAGAAGAATCTCAAAAAGTTCTTGCAAAATCTACACAGTATACAAACGATATAATAAAGGCGTTGTTTTACTCCGGCATACTCCATCCATCGGTTGCGTTTATAACAACGCTTGGCACGATTATAGTGTTGATCGCAGGACCTGTAATTGCGTTGAGAACAGGGCTTAACATTGCCGATGTTGTCGCATTTTTGTTGTATTTGAACCTTTTTTATGCCCCTATCGCCATGCTGACACGGATTGTGGAAGATGTGCAACAAGGGCTTGCCGGCACTGAAAGAGTATTTGAAATTCTTGACATCAAGCCTGATATAAAGGATAGTCCGAACGCTGTTAACGTGGAACGTTTAAGCGGGCAAATAGAGTTCCGCGATGTGTCGTTTTCATATCAGGGCGATATTGAAGTGTTAAGCAATATCAGTTTTGAAGCTAAGGCCGGTCAAATGGTTGCAATAGTCGGACCTACGGGAGTCGGTAAGAGCACGATTTCCGGTCTTATTGCGAGATTTTACGATCCGACATCCGGCGCTATTTTGATGGATGGCATAGATATCAAGGACATGACTTTGGAGAGCTTGCGCAATCAGTTGAGCTTGGTGTTGCAAGATGTTTTTTTATTTAACGGCACGATTGGTGAGAATATTGCGTATGGTACTAAGAACGCAACAGCCGAGATGATTCGGGAAGCTGCAAAGGTTGCCTGTGTGGATGAGTTTATTGAAGAGCTTCCTGAACAATACGATACTTTCATCGGAGAGCGAGGAGTACGGCTCAGCGGCGGGCAGAAGCAGCGTTTGTCTATTGCGCGTTCTGTCTTGAGAAATTCGCCGATTTTACTTTTGGATGAGGCAACTTCTGCTGTAGATACGGAGACGGAGCAGGAGATTCAATCCGCAATCAGTAAGATAATCGGACATAGGACTATTATTGTTATTGCGCATAGGCTTTCTACCATCAAAAAAGCAGACCTGATTCTTGCAATGCAAGACGGAAAAATTGCGGAATGCGGTTCTCATGATGAGCTGATTGCAAAAGGCGGCGTCTACTCATCACTTGTTGAATACCAAAGCTTGAGTTAAGTGCCAAAGAAATATTTAAAAAAATTTGCTTTTTAAGAGCATTTTTGATAGAATACGTAGCTGTGTGTTTAGCAGATAAATCATCAGGAGGAAGTAAGGATTGAACATAAAAAGTACTGAGAAGAAAGATAATAACGAAGTTGAAGTTGTTGTAGAAATTGAACCTGAAGAATTGGAGACTGAGGCGCACAAGGTGTTTGTCAAGAATAGAAACCGTATTTCAGTGCCGGGGTTTCGAAAAGGAAAAGCACCGCGCAAGATTATTGAGAGAATGTATGGCGCGGAGATTTTCATAAGTGATGCTCTGGAAGAGCTTTTGCCCGGTGTTCTCAGTTTTGCTATAAAGGAATGTGAGCACAACATAGTTGGATACCCTAAAATATCCGAAGTCAATCTCAAAGATGACAATAAATATGCGGAAATAACATTGATTGCCGCACTGCATCCTGAAGTCACCCTCAAGAAGTACAAGGGTCTGGTCGCACCTAAACCTGATGTTGAGATTACGGATAGCGAAATCGATAATGAGATTGAAAGAGTAAGAGAACGAAACGCACGTATTGAAAAGGCTGACAGAGCTGCTCAAGACGGTGACATTGCGGTTATTAACTTTGAGGGTTTCGTGGATGGAAAGGCTTTTGAAGGCGGCAGTGGAGAAAATTACGAGCTTACTCTTGGTTCCGGCCAGTTTATACCGGGATTTGAGGAAAAGATTGAAGGCATGACAGCCGGAGAAGAGCGAGATATAGAGCTTGTTTTTCCTGAGCAATATAAGGAAAATTTAGCGGGAAAACCGGTTGTATTTAAGGTTAAGCTGTGCGATGTCAAGGAAAAGATTTTGCCGGAGCTTGACAATGATTTTGCGGTGGATATTTCCGAATTTGACACACTTGATGAGTACAAAGCGGATTTACGAAAAAAGCGGCTTGAAGTAAGACAAAAAGATGCCGATGAAACTTTCGAAAACCTTCTTCTTGAACAGTTAGTCGATTTAGTGGAAGCAGATGTTCCGGAAACAATGGTTGACGAGCAGTATGACAACTCGATGAATGCGTTGACAAGGCAAATTTCAGCATACGGTATGCAGCCTGCACAGTACATGCAAATGATGGGATTGACGCCTGAACAGTTTAAAGACAAAATGCGTGAGAGTAGTCTAAAACAGGTCAAGTCTGCACTCGCGCTCGAAAAAATAGCAGAACTTGAAAACATTGAAGTAAGCGGCGCTGAAATTGAAGATGAGTATGACAAAGCGGCTAAACGATTCAGTATGGAAGTTGATAAGCTAAAGGAAACAATAACGGATGATGATATAATTCGGGATATTAAGCTTCGCAAAGCGACAAAAATTGTCGTTGAAAGTGCGACTATTGGAAAAGCCGAAGATATAAAAGAAAATTCCGAAAATGTTGCCGATGATGGCGCGGCGAAAAAACCGGTACAGAAGAAATCTTCAGCAAAAAAGACAAAAAAAGACGAAACACAGGAGGAGAAACAATGAGTTTGGTACCAATTGTAGTAGAGCAAACTTCGCGCGGTGAGCGGTCGTATGATATTTTCTCCCGACTGCTAAACGACAGAATTGTGATTTTAAGCGAGGAAGTCAATGATGTGACGGCAAGCCTTGTTGTTGCGCAACTGCTGTATCTTGAAGCGCAAGATCCCGACAAGGACATTCAGTTTTATATCAATAGCCCCGGCGGCTCGGTATCTTCGGGTTTTGCAATATACGACACAATGCAATATATCAAGTCAGATGTTTCAACAATTTGCATAGGTCTTGCCGCAAGCATGGGCGCGTTTCTTCTTTCATCGGGAGCAAAGGGTAAGCGGATCGCCCTTCCGAATGCTGAAGTTATGATTCACCAGCCATCGGGCGGGTTCAGAGGCCAAGCAACGGATATCCAAATTCACGCTGAAAAGATTCTGCGGACAAAAGAAAGGCTCAATACAATTCTTGCCGAGAATACAGGTAGAAAAGTTGAGGAAATCCGTGATGCTTCCGAACGCGACAATTTTATGACAGCAGATGAAGCAAAAGAGTTTGGGCTCATTGACAATGTAATATTCAAACGTTAGCACGAAGTCCATAAAATACTTGCATGTCGCTGACTTGCAAGTATAAACTAAAATGCCAAACTTAGCAGGAGATAACTATAAAATATGGCAAGATATGATGAGACAAAAGGTGTACGATGCAGTTTTTGCGGGAAGCAGGAAAGTCAGGTTAGCCGCATGATTGCGGGACGGGGTGCATCTTACATATGCAATGAATGTGTTTCGCTTTGTACAAGCATACTTGACGATGATTTTATACCGATGGAAATAGTATCTTCGGTAACGGCCGAGCTTGCAAACGGTTCTGGACAGTTGCCAAAGCCTTCCGAGATAAAAAAAGTTCTTGACGCTTACGCAATTGGTCAGGAAGACGCAAAAATCGCGCTTTCCGTTGCTGTGTATAATCATTATAAGCGGCTTGTTTACCAAAATGACAACGAGACGGAGTTGCAAAAGAGCAACATTCTCATTATCGGTCCGACCGGAAGCGGAAAGACCCTGTTTGCACAAACGCTCGCAAAGATACTTAAAGTTCCTTTTGCAATTGCCGATGCTACGACTCTGACAGAGGCGGGTTATGTCGGTGATGATGTTGAAAACATACTGCTGAGATTGCTCCAAGCCGCTGACTTTGATGTAGACGCCGCACAGCGCGGAATCATATACATTGACGAAATTGACAAAATAACGAGAAAAAGCGAGAACACATCGATTACGCGTGATGTTTCGGGTGAGGGCGTTCAGCAGGCTCTGCTCAAGATTCTGGAAGGTACTGTTTCAAATGTTCCCCCGCAGGGCGGACGAAAGCATCCGCATCAGGAGTTTATCAGCATTGATACTTCAAATATTCTCTTTATCTGCGGAGGCGCATTTGAGGGGATAGACAAGATAATCGAAAACAGACTTGATAAAAAAAGCATCGGATTCGGGGCGGAGATAAAGACAAAGAAAGAAAAGAATATCGGAGAGATTTTAAAGGAAGTGCAATCGCATGATTTGCTTCGGTATGGTCTGATACCCGAACTTGTGGGAAGATTGCCTGTAATAGCGCCTCTCAATGCCCTTTCAAAGGAAGATATGGTTAGGATTCTTCAAGAGCCGAAAAATTCGCTCGTGCGTCAGTATACAGCCTTGCTGGGGTATGATAAAGTAAAGCTTGAATTTACAAATGATGCACTGGACGCAATTGCGGATAAGGCGATAGATATGGAAATCGGCGCGCGCGGTCTTCGCAGCATTATGGAAAAAGCCATGCTGCAAGTCATGTTTGATATTCCTTCCGAAGGGAATATCGAGAAGGTCACAATCTCTGAAGATTGCATAGTAAATAACAAGCAGCCGCAGATTACAAAGCGTAAAAGACCACAAATTGATCCCGATGCAGTGAGTGCAAGCTAAGGAAAACACAATGGATGACAACAGAACTATAATAACAGAGTTTTTGCCGCTGCTTGCGTTGCGGGGGCTTTCGGTGTATCCGAATATGCTTCTCAACTTTGATGTTGAGCGGGCAAAATCAACCGGGGCCCTTGATGCGGCGTCTGTGGGCGAGCGAAAAATTTTTCTGATTGCCCAAAAGGACATATACAAAGAAACGCCTATTCAGCAGGATCTTCATAAGATTGGTACAATATGCTATATAAAGCAAGTCTTAAAGATTCCGGGCGGAGGGATGAAAGTTCTTGTAGAGGGCGTGTGCAGGGCGCGTCTTGTTTCGCTGCGTGAGGAGCGAAAGTACTTTACGGCGGGAGTAGAGCCGATTATTGAGGAACACAATCTGAAAAGCACAGCAAGAGTTGAGGCTCTGATGCGCAAAGCGATGAGCTTATTTGATACTTATGCCGCACTTTCGCCGGGCGTTTCCAAGGAGACGGTCTTAAATACATTCGGCATCACACAGCCCGGTGTGCTTGCCGACTTTATAATTCAAAATATTTATACAAAGCCCGAAAGCAAACAACTGATTCTTGAAACCCTGCAGCCCATCAAGCGCCTGGAGGTCTTATGCGACATTCTTGCGCGTGAAATAGAGGTTTTGGCGATAGAGCGTCAGATAGACAGCAAGCTGCGTGCAAAACTCGAAAGCAATCAGAGGGATTATTTGCTGCGCGAGCAGTTAAAGGTATTGCAATCGGAGTTGGGCGATGGCTTCAGTGATGAAACAAATGAATTGCAGATGTACAGGGAACAAATCATTGCGCTGGGACTGGATGACGATACTGAAATTAAAATCTTAAAAGAGGTGGATAAGCTCGAAAAGCAGGCTTACGGTTCGGCGGAATCGTCGGTTATCCGCAATTATCTTGACACATGTCTTGAACTCCCTTGGAAAAAGAAAACAAAAGAGCGTATTGACATTGCAAAGGCACGCAAAATACTTGATGCTGACCACTTTGGACTGGATAAGGTCAAAGAACGCATTATTGAGTTTCTCGCCGTAAGGCAGCTTTCTCCTGATATAAAGGGTGCGATAATCTGTCTTGTCGGTCCTCCCGGCGTGGGCAAGACCTCAGTTGCGATAAGTGTTGCCAGAGCTCTAAACAGGAAGCTTGCAAGGCTTTCGCTCGGCGGTGTTCACGATGAAGCTGAAATAAGAGGGCATAGGAAGACTTATATCGGTGCCATGCCCGGAAGAATTATTGCCTCTCTCAAGCAGGCGGGCAGCCGCAATCCCTTGATGCTGCTTGATGAGATAGATAAGCTGGGGCGTGACCACAGGGGAGACCCCGCTTCGGCATTGCTTGAAGCTCTTGACCCGGAGCAAAACGCAACATTTCGCGATAATTACATGGAGGTGTCTTTTGATTTGTCCGAAGTAATGTTTATTACAACGGCAAACACAACCGATACGATTCCGGCGCCGCTTCTGGACAGAATGGAAGTTATTGAGCTTACCAGCTATACTGATCTTGAAAAGCTTGAAATCGCAAAAAAACATCTGATTCCCAAGCAGCGCAAAAAGCATGGGCTTACCGGAAAGCAGCTTAGTTTTGCCGATAATGCGGTTTTGGAAATCATTTCTTCCTATACAAGAGAATCCGGAGTGCGTATTCTTGAGCGTGAGATAGCTGCGGTATGCCGCAGGGCAGCGGCAAAAATTGCATCCGGCGAAACCAAAGCGGTTAAACTCAGCCATGATATGCTCGGTGATTTTCTCGGTGTGCGCAAGTATAAACCGGAAACGGTCTGGCATGGTTATGAAATCGGCATGGCAAACGGGCTTGCCTGGACGACAACAGGCGGCTCTGTTTTGGAGGTTGAAGTAAATGTTCTGCAAGGTGCGGGCAAGCTTGAACTTACGGGAAATCTCGGCGATGTGATGAAGGAATCGGCGCAGGCTGCTGTTTCGTATATCAGAAGCAGGTCTGAAAGGCTGAATATAGCTCCTGATTTTTATAAGACGCATGATATACATATTCATTTTCCGGAAGGGGCGATTCCAAAGGACGGACCTTCGGCGGGTATAACAATATGTATAGCCACTATTTCGGCTTTGAGCGGTGCGCGTGTGCGCCGCGATATTGCAATGACGGGGGAGATTACTCTTCGAGGCAGAATCCTGCGGATTGGCGGTCTTAAAGAGAAAACTATGGCGGCACTGCGGGCGGGCGTCAAAACGGTCTTGATTCCTGCCGATAATGAGCCGGATCTTGATGAGATAGATCAAGCTGTCAGAAAAGATTTAAACTTCATCACGACAGATAACATAGATGATATTCTGGATGTCACCCTTGATTTTTCGACGGTGAGCAAAGAGTCTGCCTTGAAGGATATCGCACCGGTTCTTGATAATGAGCAAGTTTTGAAAAATCCGGGCACATCCAT
>Ga0209755_10008614_pt1 | contig 10882 bp, 9 predicted proteins | sample TergutCo191P1_FD_187301 | JGI IMG/M metagenome (GOLD analysis project Ga0209755, IMG submission 187301) | Cornitermes sp. P1 segment gut microbial communities from Petit-Saut dam, French Guiana - Co191P1 (SPAdes) (version 2) | ecosystem: Host-associated > Arthropoda: Insects > Digestive system >... | reverse complement strand
AGCAACGACAGCCAAGCTAAACTCCATTCCGAAAGAGGCTTTTTCGGCATGCTTCCAACAATGGTGGCTCCGCTGGTAGAAGTGTGTGGAGTCCCAAGGGAACTACTTTGAGGGTGATTAGGTGTCCAACGCTCCAAGTAAGCCAGTTTCTTTTTCCCGGCCAAAGGTCGGATACTTTTCTAACAGACCACGTATACTTCAGTCTCCGAAGACAGATTGAGGAAGTGGTTCCCAGATATGCCAGTACAATCTTTCCATATAAATCTCCTGCACGTTACGCAACACATAACACACAACTGTATAATTATTACTTAAATACTTTGCTTGGGATCCCAGGAATTGTCGCAGCTTTACAGTTAGCCGCTTCATAGTGAAGGCCTGATGATATGGTCGAAATATTTTGCAACGCTAATTACAAAAATTCAATAAACTGTGTGTTTATCAATAGGTCCAGTAGATCTCATTCTTACCTGCAAATTGTATTGTGTTCTTTTCTCCTAAAATCATCATCATAAATATCAAGTATTTGAACCTTTGATCCGTTCAGTCTAAACAGTTACAGCTGCTTGAGCCAACTCCTCTTTTGTATTCCAATTGTTCTCCTTCCTTGTGGTCTGTTGTGGTATGATTTCAAAGTGACTCGATTTTGTAGCATTCCTAGTAAGTGTGAATGTCATTTCCGTCTCTATTTATCTACCTTGTGAAATATGCCTCCAATCAGTATTTCGCCGCGTAAATAACCATTTGTTTACATATCTGTTAATAAATACAATTGTCTGATAATAGAATTTTAGAGTAGCAAATTGTGGTACATCTGATATTAAGTTACAGTGAAATGTATGTGCATAATGTATTGTATTCCGTCAATACAAAACTATATATCAACACAGTAGTATTACATATAAACTCAAGACATATTATGCAAAAATATTTCGACCGTAAACGGTAACCTTCAAGCCAAAGAGTAACATTTAAAGGTAAAATAATATCAGCACTCAATGGGATCCCATTTCTTTTACTGAACAATTTAACATATCATATATCTGTACAGCAAAAACAAAGTGAAATTGTTCGTCATTAACATTCGAATTAGAGTGTGTAACCACTGTTTACCGTATGTCTTATGTAGAGTTCAATCATTTTGCGCACGTGTCTGAAAAGTTGCTTTTTAGTTTGTGTTCAGGAGAATAACGACAGCTGTACCAATTTGTTACAACACAACTGCATGGTATCTGTCAAAAAGAGGCAATCTTAATGTGAATGAAGGTACATTTATTTCACATTTACAAACAGTTAATAGTCCTGTGGAGCTCCAGTATGAGGAATTTATTAAAAGAACTTGTAGGCTCAAGTCAGCTTCTAAAAAATGTACATTTCTGATAACATAATACTGCCTAATAAGAACATTTATATGCGTGAAATATAAGTTAATATCTAATATTAAAGCCGTGATTTTTCGGAGCGTTACATTGTTGCTGTAAGCAGTACTGCAGGTCCATGTCAGGCGGAGAGATTACGTTCATCTACCACTCATTTCTCCAAAATGCGTACAAAGTGCACTGTGTTTCGCAATGAGATAAACCATCTGTTATCACCTGTGAAATTAAGTAGGGAATTCCAAGAAGAAGCAAGTTTCCTTAAAACGTATTATCCAGTTGTCGCATGAGAATTCGCCACGTTTCATGCAGTCGTGTGCTATGTCATCAACTTATCCCCTTACTGGGCCATATTTAGAGTCTACTGGCACAATCCACACGTCACCTCACGATACAATTTACACAGAATGCACCCTAATATTTTCCTCTCTTCTAGTATTTAAATCTCACAGTTTTACTGATGTTCATTATTTTACTCCATTCATTCCGAGACGCCGTATTAACTGCAGAAGCTGACTAACCGCGCCACAAACTTCAACACCTTGCGCAAAAAACACATATATTTTCTCCGTTACAAAGTTACTTCTTTGTTTAACCAAAGCTGAATATTTTACAGTTGAATGTAATGGTCAGACAGCGTCAAAGAGAGGGTGAGGGGGAGGGGGAGGACTCGACATTTTACATCGAGGTAGTCAAATATACGATGTTAAAGATACAATCCGGTGAAACTAAACTTAACAAGGGTGCCCCATGCATTAAGCACCCCAATGCTTGCATCGGTCTCATAATTTTTGGTTTGAGTTCACACAGTGGGCCTGAGTTCCTTACAGAGTACGGGTCAGTGTTGTTGGTTGGACAGTGTCCGTGTTTCCATTGTGCATGTCGAATGTTGTGACGAGATTTTAACCGATGTAGACGTAATAGCGTTAGTATTACTAGTAACAGTAGTAGTAGAATTAGTAGAAATGCTAGTGGTAGTAGTAACAGTAGCAGTTTCGTAGTAGTAGTAACAATAGCATTTGAAGTATCAGTAATCGCAATAGCAGTAAGAGTAGCGGCCTAGTAATAGTAGCAGCCGCATTAGTCACAAACCCCTGATCATTGTACTAAAGACAGTCCGCACTACAGCAATATTCGGCGTAGAACTGTGTGATGCTGCAGAACACTTTGCTGCGAAATGAGCCTACAGTTTGTACAATTCATGGGGAGTGTAACAAATGAACGCGCAATAAAAATTTCTACAGTAACAAAATAATACAATAATACAAATTATATCGCAGTGCTGAATAGTTTTTTCTTAAAAGGACGGAAACAGGTGAAAGTTAGTGATTGCGTCATAGGTGAATTGCGTGGCAGCGTAAATGCATCGCAGCTTAATTGCGTGAGAGATTAATTAGTTCACAAATTAATTGCGTTACAGCTTATTTGCATGACAGCTTCATTACCTTTGCCATATGGGGGCAGACTGCTTTGTGTGCAAAAGAAAATAAGCAAATTAATGTAAATCAGAGACCATGTATAGCTTCGAAATCCTACTAGCAAGAAGGAATGCAACTATCTTTACCTATTGAACTATATAGCTTAATTAATTCAACCGATAGAAGTGTCAACAGCACAAGGTGTTAAAATGGGAAGATATTTCGCGCCATCTTGACAGTGTAACCTGAAATTTACATGAAAATCAAACAAAAATATATTATTAAACAGACATTTCTTTTACTCTAATGTGAGAGCCAGTAAGTCCTTCAAAATTTTGGCTTAATATCTACAGTCTACACGGAGTCATAACCCAGAAAACCGTAACCAAAGCGTTAGCCATACGTAATTTTTGGTGGAATAAACACTATTACAAAAAGTATAACTAACAGAAACAATAGCAGACAAACTACTTCAAACACACATAGTCGGAAAACCTTGAAACATTTTGGTATATCAAGAAGAAGACCCCATTACGAGTATATCAACGGCCATGTCGTCTCTTCAGACCGAAAAAAATTAGTAGCCGCAGGACCTTAACAAAACCCCCGGCAATATAGTGACAATCGTTATTACAAAACGACGGAAAATGCAAACTGTGTCCCTGCAGCAATTATTACTGACTTCACACGACTTATGTCTTCAGACCCGGACACTAGACAAAATCTGTGATTAACAATTTTAGATCCTACCTCAATCCTAATACCGAGACGACTTCTCCCGTCGTCACAGCCAATTTATAATTTTCATCTCTTCTCTAACATAAGACTCCTTGTTTCTTATTAATCATTTAACTATATTTCCGGCTAAAAAATTTCAGGGTTTTCTTTAATGTCAGTGAAAGAGACTTTGCCCATAATCCCTAAACACTAAGCTGTCTGTGGCTTTTAAAAACGTAACGTCTGGCTGTAACATTATATACAGAAATGTTGAACATTAACAAATTCCTCTTTCTACACAACACATTTATTTATATGTTCTATGTGTATCTCAAAACACACAGCGATTAATTCCCTACCCAATATTGACTGACTGGGTTTTATAACCGGGCAGTAAGTGTTTACTTCGACGTACGGCCTGGGGTTTTAAATGTAAATCGGATGAATTCAATATTGTTATACGAGGTGAAGAAACAAAGATGTGGATGCTTACATCTGAACAGCCAACATATAATGGAAGTGCAAACTCACACATATACTTATACTTGTATATAATATATACACAACAACTATAAAAACTTAAAATGAAACATAGCCTACACAAACACATAAGCACTGACATGTAATTTATTTCTTCGTTAATATTTTCACATTTAATACTGCTGGTCTGAATAAGTAATTAAATAAAGTATAATATCAAATACGAAACTAGTGCAATATATAAGTAAATTGTAATGCTTCAAAATTAAATGACATGAATAATTTTGTTTTTTTTTTGTTTTTAAACTTTTACTAATTTCCTTTTTATAAATAAATTTTTAACATTTTGGCTTGAAAATTCAAAGATATATATATATATCAACATACCACAGTCTTATAAAATGTGGTAAGTTTACGACTATCGTTGAGCAAGCAATTACATCTGATATCTGGCCTTAGTTAAAAAAAAACCATCGGAAGATAAATAAAATAAATCTCTCACAAGCCAAAAACATTGAATGAAACTCAGAATTGCTCAACTTTACAATAGCCATCCACTTTGTCAGTTTTTGTTTGCAGTTCAGATTTTTAAATTTAAACACGAAGTTCTATCCGCAGTTCTCTGAACATTTGAAATTCCAGTTAGTGTTACGGCACCTCTAAACTGTAAGTTACTGATGGCCAACGGCTTGGTTCAGTTTAACTTGATTATTCTGTTTACTTTTAAGTGAATATTAGTTTAATTCATTGCAGAATTATTCATAATTATTAATATCATCACTAACAACATTATATTATGATACTCTGTGAATGATATACATATTTCGGCCTTTTAACTTGTCTATCTTCAGGAAGTTCGTATGTTTGTCAACTTCCACAATTATTGGGCAGACTGTCAGAGATAATTAGAAGCACAACAAATGTTGGGTTACAGAACGTTACTTTTACAACTTCTAATACCTACGCCGTTTTAAGATTAATTAAATATATTTTTTATTATAAAGAGATAATTATGCGCTCAATGGACAATTGTGGAATAATTATCAATATTGTACTCTTAGTAATTATATACCTGTATTTAATCTGACAATGACGTATGAAAATGTAATATATACGTTTCACACATAGACCAAAAGCGTGACGCCTTAAAGATGGTCAGAATATATGGCAGAAAAATGTAACAGTTTTGCCTAATGACTATTAGATCTTTGTGCAATTGGTTGGTGGCGAAATTTTTGTTACTCTTTGTCATTCTGTGGGTGAAATTTCTCTTAAAATTAGTCGGCAACAATCAACAACCGACTGTTGTTGCGGTGGTGTAATTTATTTTGACGTAAATTTGCACAGCTAAGAAATTCCCTGCCCTTCTAATATAAAAGTACACTGCATTGTTTGTTTAAAAGAGGGAGAGGACTCTACCCACATACAGTTAAAACCAACACACATCGCCACACTTCATTACCTTTAAGTTCAACTGTAATACTGAACTCCTTCCCCCACTGAGGCTACCAAACAAATCTTCACCCTTTCCTTCATCTATTCCAATTAAATTGCAGTAACAATTTCTCCTTCCGCTGTAACATTGGAGATGTTTCATCTGCATGCTGTACATTTTATCGTGTCCTTGAGCATGGCAGCTTTACCGCATAGAAAGCCGGCATCTGCCGGTACATCCCACAAAATCTGCTGTGCTCACACTACAAAAAAGTACACTTAAATATCTGTAATAGTTCTTAAGGAACATAAAAGTTTAGGCCTGTCATTCGGTAATTTTGTACACCCTCGCAATTTCCCATTCCTTCCAGTTCCAACAGTCTTACTCACCAAACCTCCTTAAGGCTCTCAATATGTACCTAATAAAACATGGGAGAAAAATAAATTTTGATTAATCTTGCAAATATTACAAAATCTTGCGTTAATTGCAAGTGTAGCCATACCAGTTGGAACGCTACGAAAGATGACGAGAGACACTTTCAGCGATAAATGTGCTCCCCAGTAACAAGGAGACAGTTTAGAGAGATAAAAATCGAAAAATAAAATTAATTGGTACCTGGAGAAGTGTCTTGATCTGTGTTTTTCATCACGATGTTTAGGTTCGTTGTGCATGTTCAGGATTGTGAAAAAATATATTGGAGAATTAACATATCAATATTCTAACTGGGACAGGCCTAAATCAAGGCACACGTGTATCGTGCTCATATATAAATTTAAGAGTTCAGTACAGTGAAGTGCGGAGGGGCCAAGGAAAATGAAAACCTGTTGAATGCCCTTTGGAAGTGCTCACAATTGTTTGCAAAAGTGATCGTATTTTTTTTCTATAACCATGGTTTTGCTCACGTGGCATCCCAAAGACGAAGATGATAAAGCATTACTAAGAATAGAACAGAGCTGGATCAGAATTTCGGGCGTAACTTTCTCATAATACATGTTATTTAGAACAGGCTTTCTGATACTCTATGTAACTCACCGGTCTATGAGATGTCGCTTTGATGTAAATTTAATTAGTAAAATAAAAAAAATAATTATTCAAATCATAAATATTTATGCATTATGGGTGATAGAACATGTCAATTCTCTAATATTATTTCAACACTTTATTCACAAAGTCTCCATTTTATATCAACCTGTTGCAAATAATAAAACATTAGAGTGATAAAAAAATGTCAGTTCATGAACCAAGGCATGTGCTTCATTTCAAATGTGGACATGAATTCAAAAATTTATTGGGAGAATTAAAACGATTTATTATCATTAGTAAATTTACAGTATCAGTAATACGACACTGAATTCTGTAAAATAATTTCAAACCTGCTTTGACAAATTCCCACATTACTCACCACACGTTACAAACATGTACAATCACGTCACGTAGCGCCACACTCCTTAAAGAACAATATATTTACTGTATTTTCAATTCTCCGTGTTCTCCCAAACACACCCACTTCAGTCACTAAACGTTTTCTCCCCAACACATTTATCACTACAGCATTCTGTCCTTCCTCTGTTGCAACTGCTTTGTTCGAATATTGAACGAGTTTGACTTCCATCTTCTCCCTGTCCAACCCAAGGGGTTATATGTCAAGTTCCAAAAGATCGAGGTGAGATTTCAGCTTCAGGATTCGTCCGTTTGAAATTATGAGACAGCTATTGCTACTTCTATAGAACACGAGTATCAAAAACACGTAGATGAATGTCCATGAAACATGGAGAGACATTCTCCACTGACGATGAACAAGATCAAATGAAAATCTTATTATGAATTCACCACAGCAATTCTTAAAAATTGTTCTTAAACAGAGCCTCTTAATATTAAAACTTTCTGCAATACTAATTTTTCATACATTATTTATTTTTTATTGAACTAAAATAACAAGTGTTAGTTTACAATTAAAAAGCCATTTCATTGTCCCTTAAAAATGTCAGTCTCTGGATATCCCAGCTGCCCGTCAAGCTAACGTGATAATGTGATTTAGCTCTGTAATGGATAAAGTGACAGTAAAGACAGTAAAACAAATATTTGCCAGTCCCAGTGGCAACGCGGTCCAAGGCATAGGTCTGCGGGCACTCGTCTGCTGGGATTGTGGGTTTGAATCCCACGGCGGAAATGGATGTTTGCCGGTTGTGAGTGTTGTCAGGTAGAGGGCTATGCGACGAGCTGATAGCTCGTCATCCAGGGGGGTTTAACCAAATGTGGTCACTCGTGTGTGATATATAAAGCTGGTCAATCAGGAGGACCTGACACACAGGAGGATGTTGCGACAAACAAAGGATCACAACTTTAGTAACCTTCATTCTAAATAATTTACAAAACATTACGACTCTTAAAAGCCAATTTCAACCACAATACAAAAGAGTATTTACTGTAGAGTGTCATAAAATGGAATGGATCGGTTGTGCAGACAGTTTTGACATGTACAGATTGCAGCAAAAGCGTGCAGTGAGAGAGACCGTTGTTGCACATTTAACGGTAGAGTGTGATAGCGTACAATTAATATACTGGTGATTAAAATTTACCGGTAAAGTGTTATAGCTTTCAAATAATATACCGGTGCTGCAAAATTAAATGTACAGCCTGATAGGCTGCACCTAACTTGTGCTGAACATTTACCGGTACATTTTGATAGTGTGCACGTAATATACTGGTGATGCACATTTACTGGTATAGTGTGATATCCTTTCACCTAACATACCGGTGCTGCATAATTACTTCTACAGTTCTATAGGCCGTAGCTAATATACCGGTATTGTACATTTACCGCTAGTTTGATAGCCTGCACATAAGATCCCGGTGATTCTCATTTACTGCTATAGTCTGAAAGCCTGCGCATAAAATAACGGTGTTGCACATTTACGGCTAGATTCTGATATTCTCCACCTAACATCCTGGTGCTGCACAATTACCGCTACAGTCTGATATTGTGCACCTAACATAACTTTGCCCAACATTAACAGCTGCAGTCTGAAAGCCTGAACCTAGCATACCAGTGCTTCACACTTACCGCAGCATTCTTATCCCGTACCGCACATACCAGTGCTGCCCATTTACTGCTAGTCTGATAGCCTGCACCAAAAATACCGGTGCTGCAGATTTACTGCTACAGTTTGTTAGTCTGCACCTAACATACCGGTGCTGGACATTTACTGGTACAGTCTGATAGCCTGCACCTAACATACCGGTGCTGGACATTTACTGGTACAATCTGATAGCCTGCACCTAACATACCTGTGCTGGACATTTACCGCTACAGTCTGATAGCCTGCACCTAAATTACCGATGCTGCACATTAAACGGTAGATACTGATAAACTTCACGTAACATAACGTTGCTGAAAATTTACCGGTGGATTCGGAGAGCCTGCACCTGGTGCTCCCATTTACATGTAGAGTTCTTTTAGCCTCCACCTAACAACCGTTGCTCCACATTTACCGCTACAGTGAAATATCTTGCACCTAACATACCGTTGCTGCACATTTAACTCTACTGTCGTTTAGCCTGTACATAACATACTATTGCTGCCCGTTTACCGGTAGATTCGGAGAGCTTTCACCTAATATACTGGTGCTCCAATTTGCAGTTAGTGTCTATTAGCCAGTCACCTAACTTTAAGGTGCTTCATATTAACCGCTAAAGTGTGATAGCGTGCACGTAACTTAATGGTGTTACACATTTACCGCTACAATGTTTTAGCCTGCACCTAACTAACCGGAGCTGCTTATTTACTGTCATTGTCTGATAGCTCCCACCAAATATATCGTTTCTACACATTATTTCTACAGTCCGACAGCTTTCACCTAAAAACTGCATTCACCTTAAACGGTACCACAACACTACTCTCTATTATTAAATATTCTACAGTTTCAGTGTATTCAAAAGTTATTATCCCAACTCACAATCTTTGTAACATTATAGTTTTAATAATTTGAGATTTATGTAAATGATAACTCGTCCATTTTATGGCATTTTTATGCAGTATATACACTGCTTTATATTGGACCTGAGAATAGTTTTAGAGGTACAATCATGTTGCTGCAAAATATATAGTCTCAATTGTACCTAATTCATTAGACTCCAACAAAATGGGGCTGGCTTGCCTAAGCTTGCTACAGCCAAGACCTGAACTGTGTCAGTTTTTCTTGTGGCACTCTCTATTTCAGTAGCCATATAAACTTTGAAACGTAATTTGCCGCTCTCTAAATACATACACTCATTAAAAGACATGTGTAATTATTCGCCAAGTGGATTTAATCTGAATTGCAGAAAGGTAACAGCTTTAAATTTTGCTCTACAAGCTGGAAGGTCGCGATTTCGTTTCCCGATGGTGACACTGGAATTTTTCATTGAAAAATTTCCGGCTGTACAACAGCCACTAGGTTGTCTCAGCGTCTAACAGATACTTTTGTCAGGGGTATTCTCCGGGGATAACAGCGGTCAGTTTGTAGGATTCACAACCGTAACACCTTCATGTGCCGATTGTCTGGAAGAAACCTTCAGGTTTTACAGACTTCTAACGTGATTGCTTTATCATTAATAGCTATAAATGCCGACTCCCGTGCAAAGAGCAATAGTAGCTAGAGAAGAATTAATTTGAATTCATTTGTCTGCATTCAGCGTAATGCACTTCTACAATATTAAATGCGCATATACTCCATGTTTCATTAAAACATCAATAAAAATCGGAATCCTTCATTATTTAATTTATGTTGCGTCAGACCGTGTGCATGAATTTTCACCCAACCATAAATATAATGATCTTTACGAATCAAATTTCCCAGACAAATAAAGCAAAGATTGACGTGACAGTTAATACAGTAGAACTGGTTAAAAGAATTAACTTTTTAAAACATACGGGTTATGCTACGAACCAAACAGATTAACATTCAAGAAATTTACTCTCTAAATACGTTCCATATTTTTGTTTATCTGAGGACAAACATCGCCTTGTGTCACTTACAGCATAAATGGACTGGTTTTTATAAACTGAATGAAAAGTGTTTACAGCGCGGTACGGCCTGGGGCTATATATAGAGCGGTCTGGGCGTCGTCGATAAAGTAATAGTTGATTCTGCTCTATTAACAGCTTTGTGGAACACTTCAATATTTGCACAATTTTGGTTCCATAAAATATTTCAGAGTGATCAGGTTTTGGTGATGGGCTTGGAGAGAGGGTCGTGAAAATTACCTGAATTGTGTACACGTTTACACAGTGTATTTATCGGTTTGCTTTCTGTACTTAGTGCTGTGTTGAAATAAACCAGATCAGTGACATTAGGATATTTCGGGTCGTCGCTGCCTAAGCGTCATTAACATTTCAGGTTATTTATACTTTACAAACGTCCCAATCCCCCACTAAGTATTCGAGTGTTGTTCTGTCATCACACAGGTAGAAGTGA
>Ga0209755_10008613_pt1 | contig 10882 bp, 8 predicted proteins | sample TergutCo191P1_FD_187301 | JGI IMG/M metagenome (GOLD analysis project Ga0209755, IMG submission 187301) | Cornitermes sp. P1 segment gut microbial communities from Petit-Saut dam, French Guiana - Co191P1 (SPAdes) (version 2) | ecosystem: Host-associated > Arthropoda: Insects > Digestive system >... | reverse complement strand
CTGACGACCACTTCCCGATTCCCATGGAAAATTTGCGGGCGTATAAGACTTCCCGTATGGATAAACTTTGGCGTAGTCTTAACTTGGTCACACATACAAAAAGTCGTGCAAATCTTTTCGCAACAACCAAGAGACAACCGGTTGGCAAGCCCCAACGTCGCGTCGCTTTCGTGTGCGACCACAGGGATTTTGCGAGCCTTGCATGCGCGCACCACAGGCAATGCGACAAACCCACCTTTCGAGAAAACGATGTCGGGCTTCAATTGGTCAAGCAATTCTCCGGCGCGTTTTTTGCTTTTTATGTAACCCAATGGTATTCCGAGATTTCGCATGATACTGCGTGGATTCAACCCCCTGCGCAACTTCACACACTCTAACGGATAAAACGGTATGCCCGCATTTTCGATAATGCGTTGCTCTGACGCGTTGGTGCTTCCTATATAATAAATTTTGGCAAAGTGCTTTTTAAGTTGTGGCAACAGCGCCAAGTGGGGCAACACATGACCCGCCGTGCCACCACCCGTCAATACAATAGTTCTCATTAGTATAGTAATACGCAATATGGTGTGTTATATGTGACATACCACCCTATATTTGGTGGAATTACATAAACTCTAACGTCACGGATTTGTTCGCGGTTAATTGGAAGTCGCGCAGACCGTTCAATTCGTTATTCATTTGAAGGTCTTTTGATTTGACCTTGCGGAAGTGTTTGTTGACTTCGATGTTGATTTTGCAGGTTACTTTCGGCGTGATTTTAACTACGCATTTTTTCTTTTGCACGTCCCAATCGACGGAAACGCGTGCGGCGAAGTCCGTTGTGACGTCATTAATGGTACCTACGTTCAACGCGTCGAAAATTACGGGCAAAATGCGTAGGTTGCGACTGTCGCTTTGTACAATACATTCGGTGATGGCATTTGTAAAGCCCACGTTGCCAACAACGTCGAATTCCCCGCTTCCGTTGCGGGTCGAACCGCCCCCTCGCCAATCAGTATCAAGGCAAAGTCCACTTTCCGACGTGGTAGATGTCAAAAAGCGCAAGCACAGTTCGCGCACGAAGTCCACCGTCGCCATTCCAAGCCCCGAGTGCGTGGATTGAAGCATTGCGATTGCCAAACTGCGGGCGTCTTGCAGGTGCCAACTTGCCTTTAAACGTGCGACCACGGCGTTGAAACTTGCGCGTCGCAGGCTTATTGTTTGTTCTTTTGATGCCCCGCCGACGACAAGGTCGGGTTTATAGACCACGGTTTTGTCATTAAAGGAAATTGTTTTCATCGGCCACAAGCCATACGCGTGCATGGTTCCAAGGTTTTGCGCGCGGTCGATAAACGCGCAGTTAGTGTATTCGCGCAAACAGCCTTGCCCGTTGACGGCAAGCGGTGGCAATTTGGTCTTCATGTCTTTCCACATGGTGACGTCCCCTGTCCCGCAAACGCCGGCGGCTTCGATAAGGTTGTTCAAAAGGGCTTCGATTGCCAAGAAATCGATGGTGCTGTTGACCGCGAACCCGAAATTTTCCAAAGGCTTGCCCGCAATAGTGTTGCCGGGGGTGCTTTTTGGGCTGTAACTTGGGATTGTGGTGTAATAACCGCTTGGGTCAAGTTTCAAAAAGTCGCTGTAAAAGTTGCAAACTTCGCGCATGAACGGGAAGATTTTGGCTTTAAGGGTCTTAACATCCCCCGTCATTTGGTAGTAACGATAGAAAATGTTGGCGGCAAGCGCCGATGAAGCGATGAAATGCACCGTGCCGGCGTCCACCGCACCAAACAAAGCGCTTTTGGGACTTACCGCATTTGGCACGAAATACCCGCGCATACCATATACACGTGCGGCGTTTTTCTTCAAATCGTCAATATATTTTTCGTAATAGTCAAACAGCTTTAACACAATATCTTGTAGTATGTCAGACATACTACCACAATATAACAGTTGAGCAGAGTTAAAGAACGAAATATCGCCCGTAGATGCACCACAAATCGTAAGATATTTGCCCAAATTCCACATGCGGGAAATTGTGGCGGACTCCACTTCCCCGTTGCCTGCGTTGCCCAATAATGATGCGAAATCACGGCTTGCGGTGTTAGGCGCACCAAGTGACAACGAATAGGAATTAAATGCCTTTTCATGTGCGGCAGAACCTGACGAGAAAATCTTGTCGTAAGACTTCATACCATCCAATTCGTTTTTCAATTTCTTAAATTCGACGTCACGGTTGCTGTCATTAAATGTTTTAATGTAGACTGCAAGGCTTTCCGCGCCATTGATAACGCGCGCAACAAAACCATAATCAAGCCCGCTTGCCGAGCGTGCCGCAAAGTTGGTGTATTCCCCACTTGTGACAAGCGCCACGTTGTTTTGGACGCCTTGGACTTTGAATGACACGGTTGCGTTGATTTTGCCCGTGGCGGTGTATGCGAAAATGTCGTTTGTCGAACCGCCTACACATGCGCGACGGTTTTGCGCCGTGCCACCGTGTTTGAACGCGACTTCGACTTCCCCGCTTTTCATATCGGTGGTGCGACGATAATCCGTGACATAGCCTTCGTTTTTGAAATCGATGCACAATGTCGGCAAAGCAAGAGGCTTATCCACCAATGGACGATAGCCCTTTTTCGCAAATTCTTTTTCAAGCAATGCGCCCGCGTCCAAAATCTTGCCCTCCGCGTATAACTTGCGGACGGTCGGAAATTTGTCGCTTACGTCTTGTAAAACGCCGGTGTATCCGCCGTGCATAAGGTCGGTGCGATACAGGGTGATTTCTTCGTTGCCCTTGCGCCCAAGGACGGTTGCCCAAACTTTGCCATTGCCGACGACCGAAGCGTCGCGGGTGCCATTTTCGGCGGGGCGAGTGTTGTAAATAACTGCGTCTTCATTAATTTTTGCCATTGCCGTATTCTATACCTTCGCCCGAAAGTTGTAAATAGTTTTTGCGAATTATTGGACTAAAATACGGTTTTTTTGCAAGATTTCGCTTGAAAAATCGGTTTTTTGCACTTTTTTCGGTTTTTCGATTGCGCTTTTTATCATCATTTCCAACAAAGTCGTGTACGGAAGCCCAACGCCTTGCCACAAATGATAAGCCATAAAGCCCGGCACGGTGTTGATTTCGTTAAGGAAAATTCGGTCTCCGACAACCAAGAAATCGGCGCGCGCTACCCCGCTTGCGCCAAAAATGTCGTATGCGGTGGCGGCAAGTTTTTTAATCTCGTCGGCGTGTTTGTATTCTTCTTTTGGCGCGGAGTTGGATTTTTTCACAAAACCCGAGCCCGCATCCAAGTACTTGGTGTCGAAATCGAACATGTCGCCGGATTTATTGATAACTTCGCACGCGGATGTCAACATCATGCCGTAACGAAATGCCGAGCAGTTGACTTCGGTCGCGTTTTCCAAAAATTCTTCGATTATCGCAATATTATCCAATGTGAACGCCAATTCCAACGCGTCGTCAAGTTCCGCTTGCGTGTTCGCGACGGAAATGCCGATACTACTGCCCAAAGTGTCGGGCTTTACAATAACCGGAAAATCGAATCCTGCGGTTTCAAGGTCGGGTTTTTGCCCTTTCATGACGGTTACGAACTTTGGTTGGGCAAAACCATTGGCGGTAAGAACTTCACGCGTGCGGGATTTGCTTTGCATTGCGTGCGCCGATACCATGTCGCAACTTGTGACGGGAATGCCTATGACGTCGAAGAACGCCGCCAATCGCCCGTCTTCGCCCGCCCCGCCGTGGCAACAATTCATGACCGCGTCGATGTCGGTGACCTTTTTGGCGCCGAAAACGGTGCGTTTATACAACGATTTATCGGCGAACCAGCAATTTTTTGCCTTGCGTTTTTTGCGATTTTCCAAGTAAAAGTCCAAGTTCGCCAAAATACCATAGCGCCCAGAAGTCACCATTTGCCCTGTACGCGACATATACACCAAATTGACCGTTGACTCTTCCGAAAAATGTTTCGCGCAATGCAGGGCGGTTAAAACCGATACGTCGTGTTCGACGCTTTGCCCGCCGTAAATTATAACGATATTCATGGAGTTATTTATGCGATTTGTTACGCAAGGGTTACATTTACGGGGCTTCCGTTTCGCACGCCGTTGATTGTTACGGTCTTGCCAAAGCCCGCCACCATTAACTCGTCGACTTGGTAAGCGCGCGTGATTGTATAGGTCTTTGTGTTGATTGTGATGGACAAGATTTGCGTGTTTTCAAGCAATGTCGAGTTCGCCGAGCCACTTCTTTTGCCAACAAGCACGTCTTCGGATATAACCATTACGCCGTTCTTCAATTCGACCTTGATGTTGGCGGCTTTGATTTTAAAGTTGAACTCGTGCCTTTGCATTTCGATAATGTTATAGGCGTTCGGGTTGGACGGGATGTCGTCGTAAGGTGCGCTTTGATTTGGGTCGCCGCGTTCGTGCAGGACTTGGTCGGCTACCGTCAACGCGACATCAAGCGGAATAGCAAACGCGATGCCGTCAACCGGAATTTCTTTTGTGTTGTTGTTTTCCCAATACCAACGGGCCTGTACAATTCCGACAAGTTCGCCCGCATAATTAAAGACTGCTCCACCGCTGTTGCCACGGTTGATTGCGGCACTTATACGCATGACGCGGTTTTCCACCCAGCCAAGGTCTTCGTCAAGGTGTTCCAATTCGATGTATTCGGATTGCATCGAGACGATGCCGTCGGAAACACTCATGTTCATGTTTAACGGGTTACCGATTGCAAGGACCGGAGTTCCGACCGCAGGCTCGCCACGAAAGCCGTCAACAACGCCCGAGCCGTCTATGCGACCGGATTGCACGCGCGCCTCTTCAACAGGGAAAGCGTCGACGATACCCTTAACGGTGCCGTAACCTGTGCCCGGCATTAATGTAGTTCCGCGCATTTCCAAGATTGCTATGTCGTGTTCTGCACTGCCCCCGATGACTTTGACCGGAATATCCATGGGTGACAATTCGAAACGTTCTTGCGACGTGGTATTTCCCGTGTTTGGATTAATCACATTGCCGTAATTCGACATGCCGTAAAGGCGAATAGTCACGTTGTTCGCGACGACAAGACCGTGATTTCCGCCGACATATCGGCTTATGACGTGATAATTCGTGATGATAAAGCCATTTCCCGTGCTTTTGTCAAGTTTGTAAATGACACCGGAGCCAACTTGTCCAAAAGTCGTGCTACTTGGGACACCGGTATTGACGCCGTTCACGGTTTGCGAACGACGTGCGATGATGTCAACGGTAGATTGCAACGCGATGTTTGTGGCTTGTGCCGCGTTTCCCACACCTGCCGGACCTTGTGGACCTTGTTGGTGCAAATGTTCTTGCGGATACATGATAAGGAATTGGTCTTTTGATGCGTATACGGTTTGGACTTTGCCAAGTTGATTTCCGTTCTTGTCATAAAGCATAAGGTTGTCCGTCCAAATTTTGTTTAAATAATCCCAATAACTTGTGACCGTGGTTTCGCCGTCTCGACCCGGCGCCCCGCGCGGACCGGTGGAACTGAACAAAGCGCAACCCGCAAACATCACCACCGACATGGTAATTACAAGCGCGACCGCAATACCTCTCCCCCATTTCTTTGTGAAAAAATGCTTCATAAGGAAATCCCCCTGTTCAATAGTACCATAATGAAAATAGTATGTGCAAATTATTTTGTTTTTTTTCTTTTAATGCGAATTGCGGTAACGCGCGTGCAAACAAGCACCAATAAAAAGCAAATTACACCCAAAAGCGAGTACAAAATAACGTTTGTCGTGCCCATTGCGGCGCCAGAGCCACCCGTGCTTGCATTGGTTTCCACGGTATTGACGGCAATCCCCGCCCCGACCACAAGCATCGCCGCCATAAAAATCATGGCTATGCCCGCGATTCGACGGTCAAGATATTTGTCAAGGCTTTGCAACATGCGCTTGATATACGGAAAGTTGTCGCTTTTGACTTCGTTCGCGACGACTTCTTCGTTTTGTTTATTTTCGTTTTCTTTGTTGTTTGACTTCATCGCCATATTGTACCCCAAAACGCCCGCAAAGTCAAGCAGTTGTTGCCGTTGTAGTAATCTTGGATTTTAAAAAGCGCGAGATGTCTTTGTATTCTTGTCTTGCCGTCGCTTCGGATTTGCCAAAGACCTTTGGAATAATGAAATACTTTTTGCCGTCTTTTGCTTTGACAATGACGCATGTCTTTGTTACAAAACCCCACGGTACGTATTGTTTTTTGCCGACATAAATACTCCTACCCCTTGGGCTGAATATCGCAAAGAATCTCATCGCATTGAAAAAGTGCATCAATAAAAACAATGGCGACAAAAGTATCGAGAACAGCACCCGAAAGAACATACTTACGGGACCGATATAGTTGACGCTTTTGATGTCTTGGTAATCAACCACGCATGTTATTGCGCCCGCGGCGTCCTTTGGCGCAAATGTCATGTCATCTCCGTTAAGGTTTAATTCGCCCTTTTGTTTTTTCTCGCCTTTTGCGATTTGCATGAATTTTGTTGTATATGTCATGTTTAAAGTATACAACTTTGTATTGACACAAGCAAGCAAAAATCTATATATTTGTAACCATGAACAAAAAATATATCTCAACCAGCGGAAACCAAGCCGCCGCCCGCATGGCGTACGCAATGACCGAGGTCGCAGCAATCTACCCCATTACCCCAAGCAGTGACATGGCGGAATACTACGACGCATTGTGCAGCAAGGGCGTCAAAAACGCATTTGGCGCAAATCCAAAGTGTGTCGAATTCCAATCCGAAGCCGGCGCGGCGGGTGCTTTGCACGGAGCCTTGGCAGGCGGCGCGTTGGGTACAACATTCACGGCGTCGCAAGGTTTGCTTTTGATGATACCCAACATGTACAAAATCGCGGGTGAACTTCTGCCCTGCGCCATGCACGTTTCGGCGCGCGCGGTTGCAAGCCACGCCCTCTCGATTTTCGGCGACCACAGCGACGTTATGTCGGTGCGCTCTACCGGTTGGGCGATGTTGGCAAGTTCCGGTGTCCAAGAAGCCCAAGATATGGCTTTGGTTGCGCACCTTGCAAGTTTGAAAACAAGTTATCCGTTCTTGCATTTCTTTGACGGATTCCGCACAAGTCACGAAATCAACAAAATCGAAGTAATCGACGACGCAACGATTAAAACACTTTGCAAGGAACTTAACATTGACGCCGACATCAAAAAATTTCACGACCGCGCGCTTGACCCACGCACTCCGCACCAAGCCGGCACCGCACAAAACCCCGACACGTTTTTCCAAAATCGCGAGGCATGCAACAACATAGTGGGTAGTATACCAACCACAGTACACAATATCTTGGGTATGTTCGGTAAAATCACAGGGCGCAAGTATTCCGCCTTCGAGTACTATGGCGACCCAAATGCCGAACACATTATTATTTGCATGGGCTCAGGTTGCGACACAATCAAGGAATACCTAGACAACAGAAATCACGCGAACAAGCGAACAAGCACAGGTATCCCGAGTGGATTATTAAAAATCCGTCTTTACCGCCCGTTCGACGCAAAAGCATTCTTGAAATGTATGCCTCGAAACTGCGAAACTCTTACAATCCTTGACCGCACCAAAGAAAACGGCGCAATGGGCGACCCTTTATACACCGATGTCTGCACCGCCCTTGTCGAAAACGACGAAGCCGAAGATGTGCGCGTACTTTCGGGGCGCTATGGTTTGGGCTCCAAAGAATTTACAATTCCAATGATTCACGCGATTTACAAAAACATGAGCGCCAAGACACCAAAGAACCACTTTACCGTTGGCATTAACGACGATGTGTCACACACATCGCTTGATTACGACCACGCGTACGCCCCTGCTCCGGCAAAAGACCTTACCGAGTGCAAATTCTTCGGGCTTGGCTCCGACGGCACCGTAAGCGCCAACAAAAACGCCGCGACAATTATATCCGACGAGACCGACATGTACGCGCAAGCCTACTTCGTGTACGACAGCAAAAAATCCGGTTGCACAACCACAAGCCACTTACGCTTTGCAAAAACCCCAATTCGCAAACCCTACTTGGTGTCCTCCCCCACCTTCGTCGCATGCCATAACCAATCGTTCCTTGGCAAGTTCGACATGTTGAAAGGCATACAAACAGGTGGCACGTTCCTTTTGAACACAACCTATACAATTGAAGAACTTGCAAATATCCTGCCCGACGACATCAAAAAAGTGTTGGCAGAGCGCAAAATCAACTTCTATATCATCAACGCGTACAAGATTGCCGCCGACCTCGGCTTGAAAAGCCGCATCAATACAATCATGCAATCCGCGTTCTTTTACCTGACCAATGTTATCCCATACAAGGACGCCGTTGCATTGATGAAAAAGGCGGCGGACAAATCTTACGGTGCAAAAGGCGCCAAGGTTTTGGAAATGAACTACTCGGCAATCGAGTCCGCAGAAAAGAACCTTGTCAAGGTCGACCACAAGATATTGGGTAGTACGTCAAACATACAACCACATATTGCGTGCAAGAATAAATACTATAACGAATTCTGTCACGTAGTCAACAGCATGCGCGGCGAAGAATTGCCCGTATCGGCGTTCAGCCCAGACGGCTTCGTCCCCACCGCAACCACACAATATGAAAAGCGAAATCTTGCGACATCGTTGCCCGAATGGGTGTCCGGTAATTGCATCCAATGTAACTTTTGTTCCTTGGTTTGCCCGCACGCGACAATCCGTCCGCATCTTTTGGACGCAAACGCAAAAGGCAAGCCCGCGACCTTTGAAACTTTAAAAGCCAACGGATTCCCTGACAAGCAATACCGCATCCAATTGAACCCGCACGATTGCACGGGCTGTGGGTCCTGCGCAAACGTTTGCCCCGCAAAAAACAAAGCCCTTGTTATGAAAGATTTCAGCGAAGTCCACGAAAGCGCCAACTATGAGTACTCGTTGAAACTGCCCTACCCCAAAATCGAGGGCAACAACGTTAAAAACAGTCAATTCTTGAAGCCTTACTTTGAATTCTCGGGCGCCTGCGCGGGTTGCGGGCAAACTCCGTACATCAAGTTGATTTCGCAACTGTTTGGCAACCGCATGGTCATCGCAAACGCCACGGGTTGCACATCGATTTATGGCGGGTCGTCGCCGACCGTTCCTTATACGGTTGATGAAAAAGGTCACGGGCCGGCATGGGCGAACAGCCTTTTCGAAGACAACGCCGAATTTGGCTACGGCATTAAGATGGCGAAAGAAATTCGTGGCAAAGACGCCTCGGTTTGGATTATCGGTGGCGACGGCTGGGCTTACGACATCGGTTACGGCGGGCTTGACCACATCTGCGCGCAAAATCTTGACGTCAACGTGTTGGTTTTGGACACCGAAGTTTATTCCAACACCGGCGGTCAATCTTCCAAAGCCTCCCCTGCTGGCTCGGTCGCAAAATTCGCGTCGGGCGGTAAAGACGGCAACAAAAAAGACCTTGGTGCGATGCTTATGAACTATGAAAACTGCTATGTCGCGCAAGTCTCTATGGGTGCGAATTACGCGCAAACCTTTAACGCAATCCGCGAAGCCGAAGCCCACAAAGGTCCGTCGGTCATCATTGCGTACGCGACCTGCATCAACCACGGCATTGACATGAGTAACGGCATGAAGACCATGAAAAACGCGGTGGACAGTGGATATTGGATTACTTACCGCCGCCGCCCCGCGACCGCAGACAAGCCCGCGGAATTTATCCTTGACAGCGCCGAACCAAAAGCAAGTTACAAAGAGTTCATAATGAACGAAACGCGATACAAGTCTTTGGAAAAATCAAATCCCGAAGCCGCAAGTCGCCTTGCCGAGATGGGCGAAAAACACGCAAAAAGCGTGTACGCAAAGTACAAAAAACTCGCCGAAAAATAAATCAATCCGTTGCGATGTGTTCCGTAAGTTCCGTCAAAGTTTCAGGGTGCTTTTTGCAAACCTTGCACTTACCACAACAGGTTGTGCGTCGTAATTTTTCAATCTCGGGTTCGGGCTTTATGACCTCTTCGCCCAAGATGTCGTTCCAATCTTCTATGTCCTGTTCCGTCATATGACAGTATATGCGCGATATTACGAAACCAACACCCAACCCGTACCGCTTTGCGGTGGCAAGGCGATGGTGTGCGATTTAACCTGCATTAAGTGTGCATACTGCGACCAATTCGTTGCGGTCTTATACTCTTGGCTTGGAACATGAATTATTTTAAGATTTGTCTTTTCGAAAGCCCCTATGTTATCAAGAGTAATCATTCCCGACCCAGCCGGGCGGTTAAGAATTATCTCTTCAAGACTTGTACACCCCGAAAATGCGCCAGCCCAAAAAGCACCCGCACCGGAAATGTATGTCACACTTTCAGGTATGTCTATGCTTGTCAATTTGGGACAATCGCGGAAAAGACTTCCGCCAAAAGTAGTAATATTAGATGGTTGCTGGAACACGACACTTTGAAGATTTATACAGTTTTGAAAAGCCCCTGACGTATCTCGATTTTGCGACTGTAAAACGGTCACAGGAAATGACCCATTTATACCATTATTGTAATGCGTAGGTACAATAATGTGAGTTGCTTCACTTCTATTATTTACACCTGTAACAGTATAAGAATTATTATATGAATTAAACGAATATATAAGTTCGGCATATATGGGGCTTGGTTCCGACGGCAAATCCCCCGCCCTTGCGGGCGCGCCACCTACGGTGGCAGTCACAATCAATATTAATCCCGCGAGAAGTGAAAACCCGCCAACAAAGAATATACCTAACTTTTTTCTGCTGTTTAAAAACAAATGTGCACCCTCTTATGTGGTGCACCCTCTTGTTTTTAGTATATCACATCATTGGGTTTTTATCAAATGATTTGCGTTACT
>Ga0209755_10008612_pt1 | contig 10882 bp, 9 predicted proteins | sample TergutCo191P1_FD_187301 | JGI IMG/M metagenome (GOLD analysis project Ga0209755, IMG submission 187301) | Cornitermes sp. P1 segment gut microbial communities from Petit-Saut dam, French Guiana - Co191P1 (SPAdes) (version 2) | ecosystem: Host-associated > Arthropoda: Insects > Digestive system >... | reverse complement strand
TAAAGGAGTCTTTCTCGCTACGTACATGTTTAAGGGCCGAAAGGTTAAACACGTAATCGTATCCGTGGCCATTACGCATAAAGGTATCGAAAATATCCGAACCGTAGTCAATGGCGAACGTGGCAAACTCGCCATCAATGTAACCCAAGGAACTGCGTATATCACGGACAAGCTCCACCATGTTGTTCTCGCTGATATCCACGACATGCAGTAATTTGGGGTTACGTTTGAATAGTTCGCATACCACTGCCGAGCCGATAGATCCCGCACCGCCAATAACAAGGAAACGTTTAGATTTTACGATATCCGACAATTCTTTAGCATGAGTTGAAATATCGTTAGAGAATAACGGCTCAGTTCGACCGACAAGAGATAGCATGTCTAACATATCATCCGTTCCTAACGCCGCTTGGAATGTTTACAAGCCGATCCGCAATATATTCAGCATTGGGCATTTCCGTATGTTGACAATTCCTATATGGGGGTAACGTATGGAGTAATGTCCATGAGGGACGAGTCTGAACACCATTATCGTTGGAATACTCCAGGAATTCATCTCGCTGCTTGCGACCATCAAGCACTATGGTATTTAACCAGTAATTTGATCTTGCACCATCAGGCTCGGTAATAAGTGGAATACTAATGGTATCAAAGAATTCACGATATAAACGTGCCGTCTCCCGTTTGTTTTCAAGTATTCGGTCAAAATACTCAAGCTGGGCAAGTCCAATGGCAGCGTTTAAACTAGGCATACGAAGGTTATACCCCACTTCGTCATGATAGAATTCCCAACGATGGGGACGTTTTGCGGTTGTCGAAATATACCGTATTCGATTGACAATATCCTCATCATCAGTAACAACCATCCCACCCCCGCCCGTTGTGACCAATTTGTTTCCGTTGAAACTGAAAACCCCCGCTTTGCCAAAAGTACCAGTATGTTTCCCCTTATAAAAACTTCCCAAAGATTCAGCCGCATCCTCAATAAGTACCAAAGCGTATTCATCACATATTTTTTTAATTTCTTCTATTCTTGCCGGATGCCCAAATGTATGCATTGGCATAACCGCTCTTATTTGTTTGCCTGTTTTTATGTTATAACACTTTTGATCTTTTACTTCGGCATGTTCCTCCAGAAATCCCTTAAGACTTTCGGGAGACATGCCTAGGGTACTTTGTTCTATATCAACAAACACGGGCGTACCTTGGGCATGCGCTATGGCGGCAGATGTCGCCGCAAAGGATAACGATTGAGTTATAACCTCATCCCCCGGTTTTATACCTATGGCCAATAATGACATATGCAAAGCAGACGTTCCGTTGGCCAAGGCGACCGCATATTTTATCCCCGTTATCTCTTTTATTTTATCCTCCATACCAACAACAAAATTACCTATATACGAAACATATTTTGTATCAATACATTCCGACAGATATTTCTTCTCATTTCCCAAAAACTCAGGGCAATGCAAAAGAACAGGCTCCTGGCCAGGATAGAGGGTTTTTATATACTTTGTTATTTCCCCAATACATTTCATGTAATATTTTTACCCCAGATATGGTTTCAAGGCATTCGTAATTTCTGGCAGACCTTTGAATAGCTTCTTCCACAAGTCAGTTCTGACATTCAAAACGACCAGAGCCGTACAAAAAATAACCAAAAAATAGTTTTTAAGTGTTTTATTCTCAACATACCAACATTCAAGCTTTCCTTTATATGGGGTAATGGTTTCGTCATGGAAATAGTCTCGATCGGCGATAGAATGTAATATTTCCTCCTCATTACGAAAAACGATTGACCCGATGCCTGTCAGTCCTGGCCTAATGCCGCCTATACACCGTTTTACCTCATCGGAATACAGGGCGTAATGTTCCTCAGCAAATGGCCTATAACCAACAACGCTCATTTGGCCAATAAAAATATTCAGCAATTGAGGTAATTCATTGATTTTTGTTTTACGCAAAAAATTGCCCAGAGGCAATAATCGTGGATCACCAGGCATGGTAATAAGCCCCCCCGCCAAATTGGGGCTATCCCTAAGCATGGTCGCAAATTTCAAGACCCTGAAAGGTTTTCCATGCTTACCTATTCTTACTTGCCTATAAAATATATCATGCTCACCAGTCAATTTCAGGGCTATCATTATAGGGAGCATCAAAGGTAGTAATATAATTATTGCAAAACCAGATAAAAATATATCTAATGAACGCAACATAAATTCATTAAGCCGCTTCATAATTGGTACTCCGCCTGAACAAACAACGAAAAACAAACCCACGCACAGCACCTGGGATTATTACTTGCACAATAAATCTTATAAGAATATTTCTGATATATTCATAATGATTAACAATTTTATTATTCAGCATTAATTTTTGCAATTTCGCTTCACTCATGAAATATTTCCATCCACCGCGTCGATTATACATATCTTTACCAACTCTAACATTAACTAAAACATCAGAAATATTTCCAAAAATGCATCCATTTAAAAACATCCTGCACCACAGAAAATAGTCTTCGTTGCAATACCAATCCTGGTAACTACCAGATTTCAATACAGAATTTTTTTTAAACATTACAGTAACTTGGTTAAGGGGACAACGTTTTTTTAAATAATATTTTATATCTATATCTTGCAATGGAACATCACGTATACCGACTATATTTTCAATGACATCTATAAACTCGGAAATGTAACCGCCAACAATATCTACATTTGGATTTTCCTCGAAATAATGTATCTGTGTTTCAAATCTATTATAAACCGATATATCATCGGAATCCATTATTGCAACTAAAGGGTTGGAACAATATTCTATTCCTATTTTACGTGCAATGCCATGTCCCTTATTTTCAGCCAGCCGAATAACTTTTAAAAATTTTATTTCAGATTCGTATTTTTCAACAAAATCACTCAATATTCCAGATATCGGCCCATCTACAACCAGAATAACCTCATCAGGCGAAACACTTTGATTCAGAATACTATCCATTGCCATTCTAAAATGTTCTGGATCATCGTTTTTATATACAGAAATTGCGACACTAAATGACATAATATTCTAAGAAACTTCCTTTCCAAAACAAAACCAACAAACGATGCCGCCTATACCATCCAAGTCAAATCATCTTATGACAGGATACAAAATTTCCATCGCTTATAATTCGTTAGTTTTTTTACAGTGAATCAAGTGGTTTTTATATCTTTATGCTCGTTCAGGATATTATAAATTTTCATTTTACAGGATCTTTTTTGCTTATCTAATATATCATTAATACCATCCCAATTCATCCGTTTATTCTGGAGGAGAAAAGTAAGATCGCCGTTTATAAACCTTTGCTCAATGTCAAACATTTCAAAAAAAGACATAAACCTATCATTTTGAACCTCAATTGTTCTTGGTATAATAAAAAAATCTTTCTGAAAAATCACAGAAAAAATCATGGAATGATAAGAGTCTGTTATTACTAACTCACTATTTTCAAGCAAATATAGCCACTCAAAAATTGTGGCATAAATATTTTTCCTATTATAACGAGAATTACCAGTCATATACACGACAGATAATCCATTTTTTGCCGCCCATTTATATATCTCTTCTTCCGAAACATGATTACTATCATCTAATAAATAAAGGAAGCAATATGCACCTTTAGGTCTATTGGCAGATACGTCTATATTTTTATATAAGGATCTATATACATCCGCATCTAACAATAATGTTGGATCTATTACCCAGTCTGCATTTTCAATACCACACTTCTTGCATATATCAACCCCAGATTTTTCACGCACTGAAATATATTCAAAACATTTCATTAGGGAAGATACATTCTGTATCATGGCATCATTAAGATGTCCCCTGCCAAAACTAGCCGCCCATGCAATTTTTCGTGTTTTCTCATCCCCAAAATCAAGAAAAAATGCCCTTGTCTTATCCTCGGTAAAAAAAAAGACATTCCACACTTGATCCGACCCAACTATATACAAATCTGCTTCTGGTGGATCATCTTTTAATTCATCGTAAGAATAATACGCCCTTACTGAATGATTAATATATGTTTCCCGAAATTCATCAAATCCACGCCATCTGTCCGCCCTGACCGAATGTAATTTTAACAGAATTTCTTTAACAGGATTAGCCATCTTCATCAATCTGCGAAAAATATTGGTTTCCTTTATTGCGGGATGATATCTTATTAAATACGCATCATGCCCCTCATCTCTTAAATATTTTTGCAAGGCATAAGATTGTAGCACGGAACCATAATTGTTTTTATAACCCCAGGTTGTCATTATCGCAATCTTCACAAAAATTACTCCTATCGTTTAAATTCTTTTTTAATAAAAGACAACAACCCTAACTTGCGTAATATTCTTAATTTACGCGGCAAAACAAAACACATAGCCATAGAAAATGTTCGCAAGGGAAAAGTAGCCAATTTATTGCTCAAATAAATTATAGGTTTATGATTCCATTCTTTAAAAAACTTTTTTCGTCTACTATGAGGAAAAGGACTTTTCTCAATAGCGTAATTACCAGCAAGCGCATCTTTATATGTCGTCTCTATATCATCTTTACTAAGCAGTTCGTATATTTGTTTACCTTTTTCAGTGTTAACCATTACCATGCTCACACCCTTATCGTCGTCAAATTCTGGCAAAACGTTTCGTATTCCCCAATAATCAGCAAGGGTAATATCGCTTCCACTCTTTAACGATCTGGCATGGCATTTATAACACGATGGGCGCAGATATAGATCTCTCAAAAATCCTTTCATATAACTGTTTTTTTTTGCATTTTCCATGAATAATAACATTTTTTTATCATCAGAAATAAAAAAATTATTCGTCATCTTTTCTTTCTCAGGTGATATTTTATCGAAGATAAATGAAATCACAAATGTGAAAATGTACCATCCCTTTACCTTGTCTCGAAAATTTATATCAGCTATAATATTTTCATTAACATTTTTTAAAGCAACTGTTGTTTCATCCATTATTTCATTCAAATATTTTTTCCAAACTAATGGACTTGGAACTCCATGGCATACTACATCAATCGTCAGAAGGCTATCATAATCCTTTCGCAGATAAGTCTTTAATCCAGCTATTTGGCATGGCGTCCCACTATAAAGTACCTTCTTGCCATTTTTCAAAAAATATTCTACCTGCTTATAGGTATCCCCTGTAATACTCTGTGCATACTTCGACCCCCTAAATGGCAACAAATCTTCTATTGTTTCGGCATACCCATGTATTACTTCCCATGCACTATTAAACCGCGCCCCAAAGACAATACCTCCTTCTTGTACTATATGCTCAGCAAATAAAGAAAACATACCTCCCGATGAACTCTGGAGGCGTATTTCCTCATTAGTATTTTTTGCGGCATATACATTTAATGGTTTTCTTATAGGCCCTTGTGCAATTGCTGGACATCTCCCCTCGCATTTATGACATTTTGTGCATTTTTTTTCATCTGCAATAATAGGGTATAGGAAACCTTCATCGTCTGGTTCCATCGAGATACAGCCCGTGGGACATATCGAATAACAAGCACCACAGCCAGTACAGTTCGATTTGCATAAATCAAACATAATCCTTTCCTTTCTAATCGATTCTAGATATTTTTCTTTACCATAAAAACCAAAGACTTAAAAATCGCTAATATTTTAACAACAAACAATACAAAATTATATTTTAGGGGTGCTCTCATATAAACACCAACCATACAAAAAATCAACCAAAAATAATTTTTGATTATATATATGATACTAACTTTTCGATTCATTAATGAACCGCTTCTTATTCTCCTGTAATATATAGCCGTTTTGTTAGTAAGTCGCATTCTTTTTATTCCCTTTGAAATTGTAAACATAAATAATGCATCTTCTCCATTTTGAATTCTTGTGTTAAATCTTTGAATCCCAATTATTTCCCTGTCTATCAGTTTGCAAAAAGGAAAGGAAAAATATGAATGTACATTATAGATCGTTAATCCTTTATTGATCATTTTATCATAAATATCGGTAACACGATAATTCATCGTAGTCGCTATATTTTCCGTGAATGCTTTCGAATAAGATAAAGGCATAACATCATTTTTTGCGATGTTGTATAATTCTTGCAAATAATTTTCAGAAATTATATCATCATCATCGACAAATGTCAAATATTTACCCTTCGATTGTTCTATCCCAATATTACGTGCGTTTGACACGCCTTTGATATCGGTATAAAATAATCGATAATTAAAATTACATTGTAATAAATATTTTTCAAGAAACGAGTAATACGGATTCCTCTCCCCATTAAGCACAATGATTGCCTCAAAATCCGCCTTATCAAAAAATTGGCTTTCTATTGATTTAAAACATTCCAAAGTATACTCTTGTGGCATATATGTAGGAATAATTATAGAAATGATACATTCACGATAGGCCATTTATGTATTTACCGCTACCAATTCTTTCTTATTTTTGCTGTCTTTAAAGATACACAACAACAGTATCATTATTGCCGTAAATCTAGGAGTCGCATAATCTGCTGTATATAAAGATGTGATGATTAGATTTAAACAAAGAACCTGCCCCAATCTATTCCCAGTCATCCTATAAGCGTTAGTTGACAACATAAATAAATAGAAAAACAAGAGAACTATCATTAATACGCCAATGATTCCAAAATCAATAAAAAAATCCACAAAAATAATATGTGTCGTTATATCTATAATTTCTCCTTGTCTCCATCCATGTTGATAAAAAATATAGTTACGTACATAACCTAGCCCCCTCGGTCCAAACCCAAATAAAATATTAAATAATGAGGCTTCATAAAACATATATCTTATTGATAAAATGGAATTCTGCAAACGTGCCGACAAAAATAATTCTGCTGGATTTAAACGTCGAAAAATAACAAAGACTATGTCTCGCATCATATAAACACCATAAATACCAGAGACGAATAAAAATATTTTAGCAAAATATGTTTTTATTGTTTTTTTGGCAAGTAAGAGCATTATCAATGCAACCAAGAAAAAATTCACATAACCGCCTAATGATAAAGTAAAAAACAATACAATTACAAATAATACTATCAACAGATATTTTCTGGTCGTATAAAACAGAATTATAATTGCATCCATAAGAAACGGGGTCAAATATGCTGGTTCCTGTGTTATTGATGTGACTCGTGCCGTAAGAAACGGAAAAGCGACTCTAATATTTTCCTCGCGTAGGCGATCCCTTGTCCCAAAATCAGGATACGGCACTTGAAATATCATATTCAAAATCTGCCAAATTCCAAAAAAAAGCAAAACGAAACATCCAGCAGTGTATGCCTTGAGGAACGTTTTAGTTGAAATTCTTTCATTATTTCTTTCGTTAATTATAAATAAGAACATAACAAAATAAAGGGTTACATTCGCCATTCTTCCAAAAATTCCTGGATAGTATTTTATATAATACACCCCAGCAATAAACATATTAAAGAAGCTGACTGTGGCAAATGAAACATAAAAGAACAGGTAAAACAACCAAAGAATATGCTTATCTTCCGTTGCAAGGTTAATTTTTGTTAAATTAATTTTTATTTTCAATAACAAGACAAGTAAAAATAACAAAGCATTGGTAGCAAGCCCGATATGTCTAAAAATAGTGGTCACTAAAAATGACGTAGCAAAAAAAACAATAACGATTACTGACGGAATATTTTTCAAAAGGTTGATGGACATCATTTTCGCTTTTTACTGTAAAATCAATACATTATTAATATTACAGACCAGATAATCGTTAGAATTATTGTAAAATAGTATTAAACTTGCAACTGCTCTTAATGTTTTGGAGAGCATTGGAAATCATCTGCCAATCAATAGCCCTGTCAAAAACAGAAAAATCAACGCTGATATATCTGTTTTCGATTCCAAATAATTGAAATATTGTATCAAACCTACTATTCATACCCGCACTCTTTCCAGAAAGAGGTACAATAGCAAATTCCTTTCTAAATAAAAGTGAAAAAATCGTACAGTGATAAGAATTTGTTATTACATATTCAGCATGTTCCAAGAAATAAATCCACTCGGGTATTGTTGCATACGTTTTTTCGTGCTTATCTCCTCTAGAATTTCCAGTAACATATACTATTTCCATCCGCTTTCTTCGAGCCCAATCATATATGGCCCCAATTGAGAGGTTAAATTCATTACCAACAAGATACAAAAAACAATATGGTTTATCTGTCTTTTTAATAATTTCTTCGTCTCGATATAAACTACGATACATATCTGCATCTAATAATATGGTCGGGTCAGGAACCCACTCAGCACCATCGATACCACATTGTTTACAAATATCTAATCCTGCTCTTTCTCTAACAGATACATAATTAAAATTTTTTAATAATAAAGTAAATATATTTATAAAATCATTATCCAACTCCCCTTTTTCTTTCCCAAAACTGGCTGCATAAGAAATCCTTTTTATTGCTGTATTCCCAAAATTTAACAAATAAGCATTAATTATATTCATTGCCTTATTGACCGGGACACCATAAAGATTCCATACTTGATCGGAACCTACAATATATATATCCGCCACAGGTGGACTTTCGACTAGTTCCTTATAATAGTAGTATTTTCTTTCGGATTGCTTAATATGCTTATTCCGAAACTCTTCAAAATCACGCAGGTTGTCACGCCTCTCCTTTCTGTCAATTATTTTTCGTTTGAAAAAATTATACAATTTAACTGGGTTAGATGCCTTCAGAATTTTTCTTCCAACTGACAACTTAAAATCACGCCTTCGGTCATACCGTATTAAATACGCATCATGCCCCATATCCCGTAAATATTTCTGCAATGCATAGCATTGCAACAATTGTCCATAGTTGTCTTCCGACCACCAGAAGGTCATTATGCCTATTTTCATTTATTCACCATGTAACCGGATTGGCGGCGTTTTCAAGAAATAAAAATATAATTACATTTACAGCATCGAGAAATCACAATTATCTGGATCGTATCTCAACCTGGAATTGATATTAAACCCGTCTATTATCATCATCTCCTCGTCCGTCAACTCGAAATCAAAAATGGAAATGTTCTCCAACTGCCGTCCTTTGTTTAGGGAACGTACTATGGGAATTATCCCGTTTTGGATATGCCATCTCAAAACCACTTGAACCACTGTCTTGCTATGCTTTGCCGCAATCGCCTTGAGTGCGGGTAACCTTACGAGCCTATCGTCAAACCTGGCTATAGGTGTGTACGCCTCAACGGCAATATTCATGGACTTACAATAATTGAGCAATGGCTTCTGAGTAAAAAGGGGGTGAATTTCAACCTGATTTATATGCGGAACAACATCGGCAACATTGAATATCTCTTCGAGATGGTGTTGGTGGCAGTTGGCCACGCCTATTGCTCGGCAATGGCCTTCTTTGTAAAGTTGCTCCATCTGTTTGTATGTATCCAGGTACAGGCCAGTGACGGGCCAATGAAACATATACAAATCCACGTATTCCGTTCCGTATACCTTAAGCGTGTTAAAGAACTGTTCCCGAATGTCACTCTTTTGTTGCTGAATGTTGGATACCCTGGTTGTCAAAAATAAATCACTACGCTCAACGCCGCTTCTTTTGATGGCCTCCCCTATCAATTTCTCATTACCATAAGCTGCAGAAAAATCCAGCAACGTAAAACCAATCCGAAATGAGTGGCTCACGGCATCAACGTAACTTGATATCGACTTCATTCGATATAGCCTGTTGCAAATACGGTTTACCAAATCCCCAAATCTCGTATTGGATGGGTTGTACCGATTGGCCCTATACCCTACTCCTCCAGGACCGTTGCCTATCGTGGGAATTTCCACTCCATTACTCAACCTGATCGTGGGCACTCTCATTTTCCTAATCCCTTTGGCGGTCAATATTTCCACAAAACGTTCTCGGCCCTCACACGCATGGGGTTTCCCATTACCAAGGTGTAGGCAGGAACATCGTGCGTCACAAAGGCATTAGCACCAATCACGGCACCTTTACCTATACGAACACCCGACATAATAGTGCAACCCTCACACAGCCAGACCTTATCCTCTATGATAATAGGACTGGAATTCCTGTAACCCGACATATTCAGGTAATGCTCGCCGTTGTTGTCGCGAATGGTGACGTTCCTACCAATCTGCACGTCTTTGCCTATCTCGATTCTCTCCCCACATATAATGGTGCAGTTGATATTGGTGCCACTGCTGCGTTCCTTTTCCCTGCCTCCAATTTTCAATGTGGCTCCCCTGAAAACCTCTATGTCAGCTCCGTACAAAATACTGAAGTCGCCCCCTACTTCCAACGTTGCCCCATGCCCCACCGACAACCTCGTCTCAAGCCTGGACCTTCTGAACTTCTTCGATCCAAGCCTGAACACTCCACCAATCTTTACGTGCGCCGACTTATCTATCTCTATCAAACAATACGGAGCGGGCAACAAGAATTGCCGCCTGATTATGTTTCTTATACTGTTGTATCTCAATAACTGATACATAGGTTTGACCCGAAGCCTTGTACCTCGTATTATCTGCACTACTGCTAGAGCGGTGGTCTTGATCCATCTTTTTATGATTTGCTTCCTGGTTTCATTGATATATCTTGACGCTACATCGGAAAAGGTCATCTTATCCAAATCTTCGAAAAACAGTTTCCTGTCGACCAATGGGGAACCGAGCGATCTTACCAATGCCGGATTTCCGAGAATAACAGAGGCCAGGGGAGTTTGGATGCAATTTATCCGTTGCCTTATCTTCTCAAAATAGGACAACCCCTTCCTGGAATTTATTATCACAGCGGATACCCCTAGGTTTTTATCCATAGTTTTG
>Ga0209755_10008611_pt1 | contig 10883 bp, 6 predicted proteins | sample TergutCo191P1_FD_187301 | JGI IMG/M metagenome (GOLD analysis project Ga0209755, IMG submission 187301) | Cornitermes sp. P1 segment gut microbial communities from Petit-Saut dam, French Guiana - Co191P1 (SPAdes) (version 2) | ecosystem: Host-associated > Arthropoda: Insects > Digestive system >... | reverse complement strand
GGGGGGGGGGGGGGAGACGGGAAAAGTGGGGTTACAAGTCGCCATGCTTCTCATTATGCAAGTTTCTCGAGTCGATGTTTACTTCTTCCCCTACTACCTCAGTGTTCAAAACTAAGTTTTACACCCATACTAAACAACATGCAAAATCATAGTTTTGTCCTACCTTCATGGTAGGACAAAATATGTTGAAACGAATGATGTGTAGCAAGCATTCCCCAAAATTAATGTGCTCTTAACTTCTTCGAGCATGACATTCTGATTCGTTATTTTAGCATACAAATATACAAACTTTGGCACATTTTCAAAAGAATTTATTAACCTACCTTATGGTGTGATATGTCCTACATTCTGTTGACGGATATACACACATAATTACTCTTCTCAGCATTTACTTCTAGATCAGCCTCCTTACTGGCGACTACTGAAGCTCTGATTTGTCTTTGCAGTACTAATATTTTCACCCAATAAAGTACCATCGGCATAGACTGAAGCTGATGAGTTACATTTAATTTCGATTCGTCGGGGTTTTGTTCGACCTTCATAATGGTTTCTTCTAAAGCGAAGGTAAAAAGAAATGGTGAAAAATCCTCTCCTGATTTCAGACCATTCTGAATTGGAAATGTATGAGACAAATATTTCATATCCGGCATTTACTATAGTTTTAACGAACCTAACTACCTCCTTGAATACGTCAAAACTCAATCAGAATCTTCTACATTCAACTGCAGACTGAAGTGACCCTGTTACTATTCAAAACACCGTAGAGGTTTACAGGATTTTGGCTACGACGTTGATATGAATGAAATACTCCTAACGTAGGGAACATGTGGACTGTCGTAATCACATTGTAAGAAGGATCAGTTATGCAATAAGTGACTAGAATTCAGACTTTACTGCAAAACTGAGATGACTACATTGCACAGTGTGGACAGATATTAGAAATGTCGTATCAGGATTAACAGACAATTAATCAACTGCGGTACACAAACTCCTGGAGACGTTTACACTTCAAGATTTAAAAATAAAGGGACCGTCTACATCCTTATATTATGTGGATTTTAGAAAAAACTAAAAGATTTACACTTCTGATATACAGAAATAAATTTCAGGTTTTAGGTAATTGTATTTATAACAAACATACGTGCACTTGCGATACCCACACGTCTTAAGATGACACAATCATGTCGAAACGTGTAACGCGAAACTTTGAGGTAAAAACTTGCATTACAAACCTCTGCGTACCACAACAGCATAATTCTTAAGTACATTATACAAGTAAGTTGCACGTGTCTGAGAATAAAGCACGACACCTGACATTGTCAGAGTAGTAACATCAAGGTGGTTACTTGAGGTTGGGCACATAGGAGTAACTCAGGGAGTGTACAGGGGAGGGGGAGCAAATGCCCCTCCAATATTCTTTCTACCTAAGAATATCTTTTTGGCTACTCAGTTGAAGAGCACCAAATAAAAATATAAATACTTTCAAAACGGCTATTTGGGTGGTGTAAAGACAGAAAAAATTAAAAACCTGCGTTTTACGGGACGCAGATTAGAGGCACGTTCGATTCTCTACCCCCCTCCCGCAACCCCTAGTTGCATTAGTAAATTTACGCCTACGGTTGCGCATATATCTAGCATAGAAATACAAAACTCTTTAAGATATGTGGTGGGAAAACCTCTTGAAAATCGGCTATTTGAAAACAGAGAAGGAGAAGGGAGGATATCATGATGCTTGATAAAGGTAAAGCAATCCCTGAGGGTTCCAGGAGGTTGAGGCTCCCACATTTCAAGACAATCGGCACGTGAAGGTGGTAAGGTTGTAAGCCCCACGCACCGGCAGCCTTTACCCCCAGGAAATATTCCTGGTACTGTTGGAGGCTGAGTGGACCCCAGGGCCATAGTGCGACCAGAAGGATGTCAATAAAAAATTCTAGTGACACCATTGGGAATCGAGCCCGCAACCTTCCGGCTTGTAGTGCAGTGCTTCAACCAAATGCGCCACCGCGTGCCCCCTCAAGACGTTTGGTATCTCACGAAAATCAGTTGGGAGGATGGCAGGTGACTGGAAATTGCTCATCATCTTATTAAGGACGGGCTTTCTAATACCAGCGGTGTTGAATCTTTGGTTCCACTAACAGAGTTCGTTGATTTTATAGTTCTAAAGTTAAATATAAAGATGTGTTCGACAGACATGAATCGAACTCGAGTGCATCAAATTTTGTCCAATCGGCGTATGGACATACGGCCCCACCAAACTTAATTTTTACGGCGTTTTTGGTACATTTGTGTGGGTCTGAGCAGCGGGAAGGCATTCTGGTGGTTTTCCATCAGTAAAGTGGGGTCCTCGATCGAAAAGTTCCATCTTGAAACAAATAGATATCAGTTCCAGGTGGTGCTCGTCTCCCTGACCCTACGGCACGCAACCCGCACCACCAGGAGCGAGCTGTTTTACCAGGAACGCGAGTACCCTTCACGAACAGCAGTTGAAAATAAAAGAATCCTTAATTGGCCACTAACCCATTCTCTGATAGCGAAATCCGAAGGTTTAACGATAACACCACAACCTTCTTGTTATTCCCAAACGCACAACCCATCTAACTGAAACGTATCTTAATGTTACCCTCGCTGTTTCATGTGGCCGTTTTCTAAAAGGTTTCGTCATTAAAACTGTACACAGATTTCTTATGTCCTTCCAAGATAGGCCACATTAAAAGCCAATTATGATTTTTTAACTTATTCTAAGATTACGTAAAATCCGAAATAACTTACGTTATCGTTCTTGAGTTAACACAACTTATTTTCACACAACTATGAAATACGCTATAGCAGTGTTACCCAAACTATTTTGCTCGCGGACCCCTTTTGGCTACGAAAAATAACCACGAATCCTCATGTCCTCGCTCACATAAATATAGAGTGCCCGAATGATAGGTATCGAAAATAAAAAATTTGTATCTCTGAATTAATTTTAGTTAGCTATGAATACATACCAGTAGTATATGTAACAATGCACTGCATCATTTTACCTTAATTGAACTGACTCATTAACTTCGTTGGTACACAGGGTTTCTTAATTAGGCACTCTAACAGTCGTACGAAATAAACACATCGCCAATTTCAAAAGTTCCGTTATTAAGTTTAACAAAACATTTTTCCTTTATTTAAAAATTAAGTAAACTTTATAGTGCAATTACAGAAATTTATCAATGAAGCGCCGGCATCCACGGACCACGCTTTGGGAACCACTGCGCTATAGGAATTGGCGTAAACTGACGCCACTGCTTTTTTGTCTAGTAAGACTCGTTTCTTGCCGGGTGCAAGACGACCTCTAGGTCACGCAATGATAGTGGCTGTCACGACGCGAAACCTACAAATTGCTGCTTTATTGACCTTCAGTCACGCACAGGAAGTTTGTTGCCTTCCTCAGACACTGTCAGGTTGTTCATCTCCAATTCCAGTGTCTGGCTGACGTACAGGAGCTATGTCTGTTATCCGAATGCAATCATCATTTCTGTAAGATGGCCATAACCTAACTTCAACTAAATAATTTGTGGCCTTAACAGAGGAGACCATCCGAAATAATCACCAAATGTTAATTTCAAATTACTATTTTTATTTAAAAGAACTGTCTTTAGATGGTAATAACGTTTTTGGGAATATGCCGCCTCCATCTTCAGCTTGGAAGTGATCATTGGTCTCAAGCACAAAACAGATCAAAGACCACAATGGTCAGTATTTCTAAGAAGCCAGCTTATGCCCTGCATGGCATAGTGCTGAAGCATAATTATTGTCTAACCTAACTCATAAATACCACTTTCATCACTGCATATCCAGTGTGTGTATGTATGAAGGGGGAGCGCTACAAGAAAAGGTAAATTTTCCAAATTTTCTAATTATATGCTTAAGTAAAATTAACGTTCAACAACACAACCTAACTCATTAATACGAACTTTCATCAGTGCATGTCCGGTGTTGGTATGTACAAAGGCTGGAATGCTCAGAAAAATGTGGAAGGTCAAAATACAAATTTTCCAGATAGGTAATAAAATTGCAGACAGGAATATGTCATACGTGACAGACAGAACTGGAATGTGCTTAAAGGATGTGTGGTATATGACATGGTAAAGGTTTAATTTGTTAATATTTAGTTTTTTATGTTAATCAGGATACAGATTCCAAAACCTAGCCAAATAACAATATTTTATTTCTGTTTTAGGGTTTTGGCTCTTTGGTAATACGAATTCCAAAGTAATACAGAAAAACACAGTTCAAAATATTTTTCAGAGTTTAGAAATGAATGAGGTTCAGTCCTTAGGTTCAAGTGTGTAGATTCTGACATTAATGTTGCCAGCAGTATGAATTTCTGTTAAACAAATCCATGGCACACTTCCCATATTCACAACCAACTTCTTTATGGTACAGTTTAACTTATTCCCTCATGCACACACATGTGCGGGCAGGTATGTGCACACATGCATGCACTTAGGTTTTTGAATGTGATTTTTGTGCTTAAATTTTCCAAGCAAAATTTTGTGTGAACCTCTTGTTCTCAAAAGTGAGCTGCAGGTCCTGCACATCTCAACTGTCTCAATGTAACCACATTAAAAATATCAGGTGAAGATCACAAATTATGCAATTTCTTTCAGCAATTATCTCCTCTTCACAAGTTAATATGTTTTCCTCAAACAATCCAATGTTCCTGAGCAGCTTCAATTTACTGTTTGAAGTGAAGTTGCTTCCATTTCATTTTCATAATTAGGAAGCATACCATCACATGAGAAGGTATATAAGAACATGTAATGTCAGAAACTAAAATACAATCACAGTCAGATTCAATTCAGAACTTCAATTTTCACCAACTCTCAGCATGTTATGTAAGATAACTCATTACATCTTACAGTTTTCTATTTTTAGGGGTGTGCACATGCACACATGTATTTTTATCTGTACTCATTCAGCCTACATAGTATCTGAATGTTTCTACAAGTATTTGTGTTGTGATCTCTTTTTACATGCAGTAAATGCTTTATACTGTATGTCCTAAAGTTTTATTTTAAAACTGTTTTAATTTTTAATTACATTTTATTGCTTATTAGATTTGTTCCTCCTTTGCACTGATCACTTTCCTTTGCTCATAATTATTTAACCACTGAGTCAGGGACTTTTACTATTCCTGTTTTTAGCATAATTTCCTACATTGTGTGTTTCCTCAATATGTATATGTGGTTTCCTTTTTTGTTTTTAATCAGTTACTGGTATGGATATATATGTATTTTAATTTGGTTTTGTTTGTGAGTCCAAGACTAAACTGTGCATGAAATGAGACAGGATAATGTATATATAATACACAACCACAGACAATACAGAATATTGTGGTAACTTAAAATATTTTACTGAATGTCACATTTCAAACACTGTAAAAAAAAGAAAAACTGTAATCAAGACTTCACATGCTCCTGCCATGACTCTATAAATAGGTGAAAACATGTTTGGTCCTAGATAAATAGACGGTATTATAGTTTATGATAATTATATTCCACACTGTACTGAATTACTGACCTTCAGTCTCTGTTGCCTTGTAAAGAAACCAAGCTTTTTTAATGATGATTCATATCTTCTGAATATGATTCCACATTGTTTGGTATATAGTTGATGTTTCAGATAAGTCTGCTACCTCCATCTTCAGGACTTAAGCAGTTTAAGATGAGTAGATGTGCCAGAAAAAATAGGTACATTTATACACATGGGTGATTAAAGTAGTGTGTCAGTGGAAGTGGTGGCATGTAGATGCAGTGCACATAGGTAAAACCAATAGAGAAGATCAAGACAGCTGATAGTACAGAAAGGAAGAGGAGTTTAGGACATAATGGGTACGAAGAACTGGGACATTAAACACAGGTTGTTTGAGATGCAGTTCATTAAGCACAGTCAAGGGATGGTACATGAGGTGACAGGGAAACATGCGATCATGGCTGTGTGTGACCCTGAAACTGGCTATAATGCCAAGGATGTGTATTCATATGGCAAGGCTTTGTCTGTTATTTCAGGAAGTGTATCAGATACTGCCATGACCTGCTCATGACAAAGCCATCCTCCCTGTTCCTGTTGGGATGGAACTTATCTCAATTGCCTCCCTTATGACTGTCTTGGTAATGGGATTTGGTGGAAATGACTTTGGTTTTCTGGGCCACGTACTGCCAACTGGACTGGTGATGGGTTATGGTGTTATGGCTGGGAGGTTATGGACCACTGTCCCTTAAGTCCCTAACTCACTCCCAATGATTTCCATCTCTTTGGACCCCTCATGAAATATCTGGCTGGCAAGGTATTTGTAACAGATGCTAACATGAAGCAAGCTGTCACCTCCTGGCTACAGAAACTTGATACTGAATTCTTTATGCTGGAATACCTGCCTTTGTGCCACAGTGGAATATGTAAATGTCAATGGTGACTATGTGGAGGTTAGATGTGTGCCACGGGCTATCCATGTGCCATGTACACACCTACATCAGAATGAAGTTTTTGGTCTCAGAATGTTTACCTTATTTTTTAAAAATTCCTTCAAAATACATCCGTTTTTCTGGCATGGTTGCATAGGTTGTGAAGTTGGTGGCAGCAAACTACTTCAAAAAGATAGTAACCATTTACCAGTTGTCACAACTCAAATTCCAGAAGACCTTGAGTTTTCATAAACACTGCTCTCAGAGCCTCAAATCTCTCAAGTTTTGGTAACATTCAACATTCAGCGTGAGTCTTGCATATAAAACATTTACAAAGGATGCTGGAATTAGTGACAAAGGAACCACAGATCTTAGCATTGAAAGTATGCACTACAACAGTTTCTTTCTGTACAGAGAAATGGCCACTTCATAGCATTTTCCCTCATATATAAACATAACTGAATCATCAACAAATATATTTATGTAATACTGCTGTTCTGGTATAGAGATAAACTATCATTCATGACCCATCCGAAACAGGTATCCTACTTTCATCATGAGCCTTACAATAGTGTTTATCCACTACAAATTTAAAAAGTCTAAGGGCATACATAATCCTTCATACACATAACTGAACTAAAATTAACAAATCTCATACCCTAGATACAGCACTCAACTGACCTCAAGGTGAAAGTAACAGAACCACAAATTAACTACACAACAATAACGTATCATGTGGCAGTGTTTTAGATCTCTCATTACATTTCAGATACCACCAGTCCATGTGACACTATTTTGTTCAGTCAGTTGTTTTACAAGCAGTAATGACTTTCTTGTTTTTATCCATCCAAGTTCTTTTCTTTTTGTCCCCATGCAGAATTTGGTCAGAATTTTTCATGTCTAAGCAGGTTCTGCATTTCAAAGGATTTTGAAAACACTGGTTCAATACCATAACCTTTAAACCATTCACCACTGTAACACATATTTCTGTTGTGATCAACATTAAGTTTCTGCTTTGTTATCATCATGATTCTTCCCAGTATTAGATCCTGCTGGAATTTAACTGATATTTCAGGACAGTATCTTCACATATGAAGATACTTTCTTACCATCCTCTTCTGTTGGACTCCTCATGTGTTGAAACATCATCTTCAACCTGCCTGTGATATACAATATTTAAATTGACGGGGAGCTGGCAACCTCTTCATGTAGAGAATGATGTCAGTGCTGGATGGAATACTGACAAACATAGCATGTTCAGAGGTTTGAAAAGATAACAGCCCAGTTACTGGACTTGTTTTATAAGATTACTCTCTTTTGGGTTGAGAAGTACTTTAGTAAAGTTTTGGAACCACCAGCTTCTCCACCTTCCTCCAAAACACTAATACGTGATTTTCGAAGTACACAGCATTACATTCCACGTGACTGTGATATCAGTATTCACCTGTGAGAACCTCAAACCCTGCTTCTTACTGGCAAAAAGTCAACTGGTAGGACTTTTTATTTCTTTCAACATATTACAAAAACAATACCAGACTGACTGCTGTCTTAAGTGATGGGATGCTGTGTAATATGGCAGGTGATTAATGCAGTCTTAATATTCACTGCCATGAGAACATGAAGTGTACGAATCAGCCTGATATTTATGAAGATGACACAGGAAAACAGTCAAAAAGGTAGTGATAGGAAGACATATATAGTTCTAAGAGATCAATGTTGTGATACTAATGTTCTTAATGCACACGCCCTGGCAATAAAAGTTATGATTCAAAAGATGGTGTACATAAGGAACTGGAGCAGGTGTTCAGTTACCTGCATACCACAGAAAAATTCTGTTTACATTTAAATGCCAAATCAGGGAGAGAAGGTATTTTCAAACTAAGAACTGGGACCCAAGTTGACATGTAAATAGAAATGATAAAATATTAAGAGTGGTAGACTCTGTCACATCCAAAAACGAAATTGTCAAAAACACAATGTGCCAACAATACAATATTCATACATGCACTTGGATCTCTCCTGATCACATCTTGATACATGTCAGTCAAGTACAATCTGAATATGTAAGATGTGAAATTAGTAGACATTTTAGGTGCAAAAAAAAATAGGGAATATCTGAAATGTGAAACTAATAAACTTGAAACAAACAGGAAGAACAAGAATATTAGTGACTTGTACAGAGGCAGAAAACAATTTAAAAATGGTTGCCAGCCTAGAACTTAACAAAGGGTTAAAAGAAAGCCAATTAACTTGCAGATTCCCACAGTAATTTGAACAGGTGGACAAATCACTTCTATCAGTTACTGAATGCACAAGAGATTAATATTGTCAGGAAGATTAAAATACATCCAGCTGAACCACTAGTACCCTAGCCCGATGCCTTTGAGGTTGAGGTGGCTACTGAAAAGTTGTAAAGATACATATCACCAGTACATTATCAAAATCCAGCAGAATTGATTCAAGCAGAACGTAGAACAATATATTCTGAGATCCCAAAACTGATTACTTCTGTTTGGCATAAGACTTGCCTCAAGAGTGTAAGGAACCTGTTATCATACCTACTTATAAAAAGGATGATAAAAATAACTGTGGTAATTATCGATGCATATAACTGTTATGAGCTACAGTAACAGTACGCTGTAGAAAACTGAAAAATGAGAAGCTTCATGAATTTTTTACTCCTCACCAAATGGTGTTAGGGTGCCCAAACGGATATAATGGGGTGGGCATGTAGAGCACTGGGGGGACAAGAAAAAAAATGCATGTGGGAAAACCTGAAGGCAAGGGGCGACTTGGAACATCAAGGCCAAACTGGGAGGGCAACAGTAAAATGGATCTTAAAAGAAATAGGATGGGAGAGTGTGGAATGGATTAATCTGTTTCAGGATAAGGGCATGAGGCAGGTTCTTGTAAATGCATTAATAAACCTTTGAGTTACACACAATGTGGGGAATTTCTTGACTATCTCAAAAACTATTAGAAGGGCTGTGCTCCAGTGGAGTTTGTTAGTTACTGATTGTAATAATTTCCAGTTATCTATGCAATGTATTGTTATGCATGTAGTCAAAAAGTCTGTGTCTACAAACAAAACTTAAAATTTAATGAACATTGTTTTAATCTTTGTTTAGGACCTCTATATAGACAAGTTTTTACACTCATGTACTAATACTGGCACTGTCATTTCTTGTAAGATTGCATGTTGCTTTCACTCCCAATTTTATTACTCAAAGACATTTTTGTTATTTCACCATACATTTAAGTTTATCCAGTTTAACATGCCCTGTACAGTTGTATGATACATCACAGCCACAGTAATCAAAAGCGTTTTACCTGTTCTATGTTAGTATTATTTACATGATCTTCAATGTTACTGGGAATTTAATCCCAGTCATTATTATTTGAAGATGCTGAATCACAAGGCAGTCACCTGTCTTCATCTGATATACATCAAGCCCTTATTTCACACCTCAGGTATGTTTCTGAAAAAGTGGCCCTAAATCAGAAAGGTGCAAAAAATTATGTTCCTACAAGAACTAAGGAATAAATATGGATTAGTGTAAGAGACTGCAGCCAGCCAAAGGGTGTTAAACCAAAAATGAGAGGGCATAAATTAAGAAGTGGTGTATACTGGGAAGGGGTATTAAAGCAACAAAGGCATAAAACAAGGGCTATGTGTAATTATGATGCATGATGCCCAAGAAACCACTTTCTAAAGGATTAATCATGTCAATAGGGAATAAAACTCTGACAGTCCTTGTGAATGATTATGGATATTTTTCAAATCACCAAGAGTATTACTCTCTACTGACAAAGCATTTCACTGCATTTAGTAAGGATGAGAACATCTGATTTTCTTTTGATCCAATCTAACATTTTCTGAGCTCATCTGCCTGTTAGTGCTGTCCGTTATTTTTCTACATGTGTACATAATACTGCATAAAGTTCTCAATCTCCAGCTGCTTGGAGGCACGATACCTCCTCTTGCACAGCATGTCACGCATCCTTTGCCGTGCCAGTTCTTCTGCTGACTGAGATGCCCGATACTTTCTCTTCCGGAGTTTATCACGTTCCCTCTGTCTCTGCAATTCTTCTTCAGTCTGAGATGCCCGATACTCTCTCTTGCGAAGCCTGTCACGCTCTCTTTCTATTTGCAGTTCTTCAGATGTTTTTGAAGCACGATATCTTCTCTGGCGCAATTTGTTTCGTTCCTTTTGCCTTTCCGTTTCCTCTTCTGTTTTATAAACTTGTGGTCTACCACGTTGGCGTCGTATTCTTTTAATGCTTGTCCTCTGTCCTGTTTCATGTGCCCATCTCTGTGGATCCACCTTCATGCATTCTGACCAAGCATCGCAACTGTCGAGACCAAAACAATTATTTGAGACTAATATCCTTTTCTATGAAGGTTAGTTACAAAGGATGCTCTTAGGGTCACTACTACTAACT
>Ga0209755_10008609_pt1 | contig 10883 bp, 13 predicted proteins | sample TergutCo191P1_FD_187301 | JGI IMG/M metagenome (GOLD analysis project Ga0209755, IMG submission 187301) | Cornitermes sp. P1 segment gut microbial communities from Petit-Saut dam, French Guiana - Co191P1 (SPAdes) (version 2) | ecosystem: Host-associated > Arthropoda: Insects > Digestive system... | reverse complement strand
GATATGTTTACAAATGTTGATGTGATTCAGGTGGGCGCGAGAAATATGCAGCACTTTGAACTTCTCAAAGAACTTGGCAGAATCGACAAACCGATTTTATTAAAACGAGGGCTTGCAAATACTATCGAAGAACTTTTGATGAGCGCCGAATATATAATGGCAGGCGGCAACAAAAATATAATTTTGTGCGAGCGCGGAATTCGCACCTTTGAAACATACACAAGAAACACTCTGGACTTGTCAGCTATACCTCTGATAAAAGAACATACTCACCTGCCTGTTGTTGTTGATCCAAGCCACGCGACAGGAATTTCAAGACTTGTAAAACCGATGTCTTTAGCGGCGGCGGCGGCTGGCGCGGACGGTTTAATTATCGAAGTGCACAACGATCCCGCTCATGCGTTATGCGACGGAGCGCAATCGTTAACGCCTGAGGCATTCGCCGATGTTGTCGGAAGTTTAAACAATGTTTTACAGGCGATCGGCAAAAAACCTGTTTAACAAACACAAATAATTTAACGGTATTAATATGATAGATGTTAAAAATTGCAGGAAATCACAATTACAGGAAACAGCGTTTCAGACAAACCGCGCGGCAATCGCCTGTCAGGGGGTTGAGGGCGCGTATTCGCAGATTGCGGCTAACGCTATTTTTCAAGACCCCGACGTTATGTATATGCGCACTTTTGACGGAGTTTTCCGCGCGGTTAACAGCGGGCTTTGCCGCTACGGCGTTTTACCCCTTGAAAATTCAAACGCGGGCTCTGTTACTGATGTTTACGACTTAATGAAAACGCATAAATTTTTTATTGTGCGAAGCGTTAAAGTTACTGTCTCTCATATGCTGCTTCAGAAGAAAAAAACGAGCATCGAAAAAATAAAAGAGATTTACACCCACGAACAGGCGGCAAGGCAGTGCAGCAAATTTATAGAACAAAATGACCAAATAAAAATCAATTTTAGCCCCAACACAGCGGCGGCGGCTCAATTTGTCGCCCAAAGCGAAAGAACCGACATCGCGGCAATCGCCTCCGAAAATTGCATACAACTCTACAATTTAACCGCTTCGTCAAAAAATATTCAAAACAACAACAACAATTACACAAGGTTTATCTGCATCTCCAAAGAATGCGAAATATTTGACAACGCCGACAGAATCAGCCTTATGCTGTCGCTTGAAAACAAAGCAGGAGCGTTATACGAAATTATAAAGCAATTCGCCGAGCGTAAGCTCAATCTTATCAAACTTGAATCGCGCCCGATAGCTGACACTGATTTTGAGTTCATGTTTTATTTTGACGTTCAGGCAAATATCGAAAACGAAGAAGTGTATAACTTGCTGTTACAGTTAAACGAAACAACAAAGCAGCTTGTTTTTTTAGGAAATTACCGCGAGATATGATCAAGGAGAAATATTTAAAATGAAAAAAATTATTATTGTCGGCGCGGGGATTGCGGGGCTTTCCGCCGCGATTTACGCCAAGAGAAGCGGATTTGACGTAACGTTAATCGAACAGCACAGTATTGCAGGCGGAACATGCACAAGCTGGAAGCGCAAAGGCTATTTATTTGAAGGAGCTGTTCACTGGCTGACGGGATCAAGTCCTAAAACAGAAGTGTACCAATTATGGAAAGAAACAGGCGTGTTAGGTGATAATGTGAAGGTATTTTTACCGGAGATTTTCTCCGCTGTTGAATATAATAACCAAATTATTTATTTGTACAGGGATATTAAAAAAACCGCAGAGTGCCTTTCCTCTGTTTCACCTGACGATAAACAACAGCTGCAGCGTTTGGTAAGCGAAGTTAAAGCGTTTTCCAATATGCAGATGCCTGTTTTCGACATCAAAGGCGTTAAAACAAAAAATCCTAAACGCTTTACATTCAAAACATTAATGAAAATGCTTCCCGCTTTTTCCAAAATGGGCAAATTAAAAAAAATATCGTGCAAGGAATACACGGAACAATTTAAACATCCCGGCATACAGAGGTTATTCAGAATTATACCGGATGACTATTCCGCTGTCAGTCTTATCGCTACATTGTCAACACTGGATACAGGCGACGGCGGTTATCCTGAAGGCGGCTCCCTTGCCATTGCAGACAGAATGAAAAAAACTTTTGAAGATCTGGGCGGTAAACTTCTGTTAAAAACTCAAGTTAAAAAAGTTATCATCGAAAACGGAATTGTTACAGGCGTTAAACTGGAAAATGAAACTCTTAACGCCGATGCCGTGATTGTAACACAGGAAACAATTGCCGCTGCTAAAATGTTATTCGACATTCCGCCGGAAGATAAATGGCTGACAGAACTTTGTAAAAATACAAAACCGGCTGCATGCGTATTTATAAGCGTTGGTATCAAGGCGAAGATCACTCAAACGCCTATACCCGCATGGGAGCTTGAACAGCCGATTAATTTCGCCGGGAAGACATTATCAGAAATATATTTTTATAATTACATCGGGTACGAAGGATACGCTCCTGAAGGCTGTACAGCTCTTACTACCGCGTTAATGGGCGATACCTACGATTTCTGGAAAAAAGCAAAAGAAGAAGGTAGGTATGAAGAAGAGAAAAATAAGATTGCAGATCAAATCAGCCGCGTTATATGCAAAAAATTTCCTCAGGCGGAAGGTAAAATCGAAGTAATTGACATCGCGACACCGTTAACATACGAGCGGTACACAAGCGCGTATCACGGTTCGTGGATGAGCGTAATGGGCGCAGGAGACAAAATGAAATCATATTCAGGCGAATGTAAAAATGTTTCCGGTTTATATTTTGCCGGGCACAGGCTTATGTCTCCCGGCGGTCTGCCTGTTGCGGTATTTACAGGACGGCAGGCGGCTCAAATGGTATGCCGTCAGTTTGATTATATTTTTAATTAGAGTCTGTCTATATTTTAGACACATTATGGACAGACTATTTTAAAAACCCATCCCAGGGTAGAAGTAAAATCATTTATTATGCTTTTTGCTTTTTCTTCTTTCATGCCTTTTTTGATTAAAAGTTCTGCAGCGTTTTGCGCGGCAGCTTCTTTCATTTCATTTGATGATTCTAGATTGTTTTTTAAAATTTCTGCAGCGCCAAGCTTATAGACATCAAAAATAGCGCAATCTTCAAACCCTAACGGAAAGTAACCGGTTAAATCACCAAGAAGAATATCACGCCCGTATTCTTCCTTTACAGAAGTCAGAATTTTATCCAAATTAAAATAATGCGTCTGTTTTAATTCAAAAGACAATTGCCCCGGTTCTGTTATTCTTCTGAATAAAAGCGATTCTGAGCTGTCAGATTTTTTCCTATATGTTTCCCATTCTTCTTCTGTGCTGTCACAGCCGTCAGAATAAGTATATGTTACATAACTATTGAACTTCGTATCATACTCATATCCTAAATGAGACACTTTTATATCGTTAATAATTTACTCCTTATTGCCTTTTCAACCGCGATCGCAAGCTGATCTGCGCACGATGTTCCTTTGCTTTTTAATCCCTCTCCGCAAATAATGCCTTTGCATTTTTTTATAATCTCGCCGGCTGACAACCCGTCGGCAAGAGAGGAGAGCGCTTTTAAATTTCCGTTACAGCCTTTTGTAAATGAAATATTTGTTATGACATTATCGTTTATATCAAATTGAATTTCCGTTGAGCATATTCCCTGTGTTTTGTAAGTGTATCTCATGTTTTAGCTCACTATTTTAGCTGTGCTTATTGTTTTAGCTGTGTCACTGCTTTAGCTGCGCTATAGCTTCAATTTCAACTAACGCTCCTTTGGGAAGAGCGCGTACTGCAACACATGAGCGGGCTGGCTTGCTTGTAAAATGAACGGCGTATACTTCGTTGAACGCGGTGAAGTTTGCCATGTCCGTTAAGAAACATGTTGTTTTTACAACATGATCAAGATCGCTGCCTGAAGAAGCTAAAACCGCTTTTAAGTTTTTTATAACCTGTTCGGCTTGTTCTTTGATTCCGCCTTCTATAAGTTCTCCCGTTGAAGGTACAATCGGGATTTGCCCTGACGTGAAAATTAAACAATCTTGATTACTGCCGCCTGTTTGTACTGCGTGAGAATACGGTCCGATAGCGGCGGGGGCTTCGTTTGATATTATTGTTTTCATGATCAAATAATATCATCTTTTTTTTAAGTAATCAAACCTGAAAAAAGGGTGTTGACAAAAATCAATTTTTATCGTAAAACATAGTATACCCATATGTATTATGAGTTATTTGAACTTAAGGAGTTAAATTATGAGAGCGGAAAAAATCACAGACCTTATTGGGAATACACCGATTGTAAAACTCAATAAAATTAACAAGGGCGGAGCGGAAATTTATGTTAAACTTGAGAGTTTTAACCCAATGTCAAGCGTTAAAGACCGCATTGCGCTTTCGATGATCGAAGCGGCGGAAAAAGACGGAAACCTGAAGCAGGGGACTGTTATTATCGAGCCGACAAGCGGAAATACCGGTATTGGGCTTGCGTATATCGCGGCGGTCAAGGGATATAAAATTATTCTTACCATGCCTGAAACGATGAGCGTCGAAAGGCGAAAACTTTTAAAGGCGCTGGGAGCAGAGCTTGTTCTGACCGAAGGCGCGAAAGGCATGAAGGGCGCGATCGCGAAAGCCGAGGAACTTGCGGCTTCTACGCCGAATTCGTTTATGCCGCAGCAGTTTAACAATTTCGCAAATCCTGCCGTGCACGAAAAAACAACAGGTCCTGAAATCTGGAATGATACCGACGGGAAGATCGATATTTTAATCAGCGGAGTCGGTACAGGCGGAACAGTAACCGGAGCTGGAAAATTTTTAAAATCAAAAAAATCTTCGGTAAAAGTAATCGCCGTTGAGCCTTCAGCGTCTCCCGTTCTTTCAGGCGGTCAGCCCGGTCCTCATAAAATACAAGGTATCGGCGCGGGATTTGTACCCAAAGTTTACGACTCTTCGATCATCGATGAGATTTATCAAACCGATGATGTCAAAGCCGGAAACGCGGCGCGTTCTCTCGCGAAAGAGGAGGGCATCCTTGTCGGTATTTCGTCAGGCGCGATTCTCGATGCCGCTCTCGAAGTTTCAAAAAGAACGGAGAACAAAGGCAAAACAATTGTCGCTGTTCTTCCCGACACCGGCGAGCGTTATCTGTCAACGTGGCTGTGGGAAGAGTGATTAGCGAATATTTTTCGTCTTTGTAATTAATGTTGGAAAGTACCGTCAATATCAATTATAATAATCGTTATGGATTATAAATTAAATTGGTCTTTGCAGGACGGAAAACTTGATTTTTATACAGGCCGCATAGTCATATATGAAGGGCAGGGAATAACAAGCAACGGTCCTTCTTTAGACCACGTTGATTTAATCGCCGCTTTTTCTAGAAGAAACGGAATAGACAGATCTGAAGTTATGAGCAAAGCGTACAGGTTTTATTGGAAACCTGAAACTCTGGGATTGATTATCATAAGCCCTGTCAGAAAATTAGATGAAGAATGGGTTTTAAGAAACGTTGAAAATTTTGACAAAATAATTGATTTTTTATTTAAAGATTATGTGCACCCGCATGGCTGAAAAGACAGTTGTTTTCCGCTTCAACCCGTATAAAGTCTGTTGACACCTCCTCCCTAATTCCTATACCATTATTCTAAACCATCCCCGGTTGTGTAATGGTAGCACAGCTGACTCTGGATCAGCTTGTGGGGGTTCAAATCCTCCCTGGGGAAGAACATTGAGGAATTCTGTATTTTCTTCAATCTACCCGCTAACTTTTTCCCAAAAACAGCCGATGATCTAATAGAATAAGTGTAAATTTCTTTATTTTATGATAGGAGGTTTTTGGAATGTCTGATGCTGATGATTTTTTTGATGGCGGTGATGCTCCGGAAGCTGATGGTGCTCCGGCTAAGAAGAAAGGAGGGGGGCTTGGCGGTCTTCTTCCTTCAATCCTCAAATTTGTGGCTATTGGTTTGGGCGCTTTAGTTTTTATTGTAACTGTCTCGGTTATTACCTATAACATCATGAACAGGGGCGGAAAGAATCAGACTGTGATTTCCGATCCTAATTCTCCTTATGTCGGTAAACGTCCGGAATACGGGTATTATGATTCGATTGGATCGATGACTCTTCGTACCAGAGATTTTCCTGTTAGTTCTACTGTTACTGTGGATATGATTATCGGCTATGATGTCGGTGATCAGCTGGCTTCTCAGGAATTGAGCAGCCGGAGGTTTGAGCTGCGGGATTTTATCCGGCGGTATTTCTCGGGGAAAACAGCGGCTGAACTTGCACCGGATAGGGAAGAAGCGCTTAAAGCCGAGATCCGTGAAATGTTGAATACTCGTTTTCTTGATTCACGCGGCGCGCGCGTTATCCTTTTTAACAAATTAGACTTGATGAGCGAGTATTAAAATTGAAAATCTTGTCAAGAATTGTTAAAAGGTATATTATTATCTCATTATAAAGGAGCGATAAAGGTTTATGACAGAAGTTCTGTCCCAGGATGAGATAGACCAGCTATTAACCGCGATAAATGCCGGAGAAACCGAGCCTGAGGATTTCAGACCGGCAGCCGATAGCCGGAAAATCAAAATCTATGACTTTAAACGCCCCGATAAATTTTCCAAAGAACAGATTCGTACCGTCTCGATTATGCACGAAACTTTCGCGCGTCTTACTACGACGTCTCTTTCGGCGCAGCTTCGAAGCATGGTTCACGTTCACGTCGCCTCTGTCGATCAGTTAACTTACGAAGAATTCATCCGATCGATTCCGACGCCGACAACCCTCGCTATCATCAATATGGACCCGTTAAAAGGAAACGCGATTTTAGAAATCGATCCTGCGATCACTTTCTCCATTATCGATCGTCTTTTCGGCGGCACGGGCGAAGGAACCAAATCTCAGCATGAATTGACTGATATCGAACAATCCGTAATGGAAGGAATCATCGTTCGTATTTTGGGAAATATGCGCGAAGCGTGGACGACAGTTATCGACCTGCGCCCTCGCCTCGGTCAAATCGATACTAATCCGCAATTTGCTCAGATTGTCCCTCCGACAGAAATGGTCGTTCTTGTTACGCTTGAAACCAAGGTCGGCGATGTAGAAGGCATGATGAACTTCTGTATCCCCTACCTGACGATAGAGCCGATTATCGGCAAACTTTCCGCTCAATTCTGGTATTCATCGGTTCGCAGAAATGCGACGACAGAAAACCTCAATGTTCTAAAGGATAAGCTCTCAACGGTCGATGTTAATGTAACAGCCGAAATTGGAAAGATAAATGTGCCTGTTCGGGACGTTCTTTCCTTACAGATTGGGGATGTAATCCGGCTCTACAACACGCGCATCGGCGATCCCTATTCATTGAACATCGGCTCACGTAAAAAGTTTTTGTGCCGCCCCGGCATTATCGGGAAAAAAATCGCGGTGCAAATTACGCAGAAGATCGACGAGCTTGGACAAGAAGAATTCGAAGAGCTTGCGTCTGAAGGAGAAGAATTATGATACCTTGTATCATAAGATATTTCATATCTTCTTCGATTTTGAAGCACGGCCAACAGGCTGCGCAAAAGTGAGGTTATTATGATGATGAGCGACGGTTCCCTTTCTCAGGATGAAATAGACGCACTGTTATCCGGCGTTGATTCAAGTTCGTTAAGCGGACTCGGCGGCGCTCCTGCCGCGACTATGACAGCTCCCGCAGGTCCGGCTTTTGACGCTGCGGCTCTTGAGCAGTTTTTCTCGTCAACTACAGGCGCGTTATCTGCAAACCTCAGCGCGCTTACAAGCTCTACCGTATCTTTGGTAGGACCTGAAGTATCTTCAAATAACCGCGACGGTTTTCTGCCGACGCTTCCCGGCGTTGTTACCGTAATTTCTGCGAACTACACTTCGGGCTTTCCCGGCGAACACATTTTTATTCTCCCTGAAGAGTCCGCGAAAGCGATCGCGAGCCTGATGACAAAAGAAGACAACATTCAGCTCGATGATATGGCGATGTCGGTAATCGGCGAAGTTATATCGCAGATGGTTGGAACTCAGATAACGTCTTTAACCGATAAAACAAAAAATAAATCGATAGCCGCGGCTTCTCCTGTTGCCGCGAATGTTCCGAAAGCGACCGCGGCTCTTCCCGCCGGTGATTTTGCCGTCATGGGTTACAGTCTCGATCTCGGCGACGGATCGGGTCCCGGTCATCAATTATGGGAAGTTTTAGGCGCGTCTCCCGCCATGGATATTTCACACGGATTATCAGGCGGCGCGAAACCCGCTCCTGCCGGCGGAGGACAGGCGAATATGGGCGCTCCCGGCGGAATGAACAATATGGGCATGGGAATGCCCGGAATGGGAATGCCGCAGATGGGTATGCCTCAAATGGGAATGCCCGGAATGGGAATGCCAGGCATGGGCATGGGTATGCAAATGCCGGGAATGCCGATGGGAATGAATATGGGCGGTATGGGAATGCCCGGAATGGGAATGCCAAATCTCGGTCCGACAAATGTTCAGGCTGTTCAATTCCCCAACTTGAATCAACCGCGCCTCGGCGCCCATGAAGCCGGCAACATCGGTCTCATCATGGACGTCTCAATGGAGATGACCGTAGAACTCGGACGCACCCGCAAACTGATTAAAGAAATCTTAGGAATGGGCGAAGGCACCATCATCGAGCTGGATAAACTCGCCGGTGAACCTGTCGACATTCTCGTCAACCATAAATTGATCGCCAAAGGCGAAGTAGTAGTCATCGACGAAAACTTCGGTGTGCGCGTAACAGAAATTGTCTCTCCGATGGAACGCATTAACGACATGTACGGCTCGTAACACATCGGCGTTGTAAGGTTATCATTTTAACCACGAACCACTCAAACTCGTACCTTCGGTACGCGCGCGAACTCGCGATTAGATATCTAAGCGGGGGTTCGTGTTGGTTTGTGTTGGTTAGTTGTAAGAAAAAAATAAATCAGCCACTTGCCCGTCTTTCGAAACCTTCACTCCCTCTTTTCGCAGCAGTTTGATTTGCAGAGCTTTTCCTTCGCCGTCCAAACCGATTTTGCCGTCAGAGCGGACTATCCTGTACCACGGAAGATTATATTTTTCTGACATAGCGTGAAGAACCCTGACTGTTTGCCGCGCTCCGTTTGGAATTCCGGCTCTTTTAGCGATGCCGCCGTAACTGCAAACTTTGCCTTTCGGAACCGCGAGTATTTGTTCGATAATTTTTTTAGTGCTGTCGGTCATATTCGGTTTTTGGTTACTGTATCAAACTTCCTGATGCCATATTATTATCCAACTTTGTAAATACGGGAAATTCTTCAGGTTTATTTGCCATTACAAGTTCCTTATTAGTTCTTCTATTTTTTTACCTTCAGGTGTCTTTGTAAAATCTGCTTCATCACTAAGTATCGCATCCCAAAAGGACATGTTGTCAGGACGAAGCCGTTCGTTACTCAGAGTTTCATTATTATCCAGATAGTTTTGCCATATTTGAGGAGAAATTGTTATTTCTTTATTCATTACACCAACCTCTGTTAAGTATTGTACAGTTATAGATGAGTATTAGTCAACTATTGCTTTGCATACTACCACGGAAATCAATTTTCACAAGAAAGCAAGACAGGGATCAACTTCCGGCAATGCATCGCGTCAGCCACTATCATACAGCCTTCTACCTCTGATATAATCAAACATATGCAGATTATGGAAGGAAAAAAAATGAAAAAAGGAAACGCGCTAATTGTTTTTGTGTTGCTGGTTCTTGTTTGTGCCGGTTTTACGGCATGTAAAAACAACATTATCGGAAAGTGGTGGGAAGAAGAACAAAGCCCGGAATTAGAATATGTTCCGGTCATAAAGTTTGTTCCGCAATTTATCTACGAGATAATGATCGAAAAAGTACCGGAGATAATTTTTGTCAGTCTTCCCCCTGAGACAATAATCGAATATGTCTACGTAGAGCTTCCTCCGCAGTTAATCTACGAGATAATAATCGAAACAATTGAGATTGAGAAAGAGGTCTTCGTACAGGAAATAGTAGAGGTCATTAAGGAAGTCATCGTAGAACAGGAGCTTACTCCCGAACAGATTATAGAGTACATCAAGGAAAACCGTGAGATAATCATAGAGATAATCAAGGAGGATACTATATACGAAACGATCAAGGAGATAATCATGGAACACCTTACAGAGGAAGAAATCAAGGAGATCATAAAAAATCTTCCTCCAGAGGTAATTTACGAATATCTCACCGACGAACAGATCAAGTACATCATAAGCCAGCAGCCGCCGGAGATCATTCTTCAGAACATTTCGATCGTTGACATTGAATACATCATCTTTGCCGGGGAATCAAGCGAGTTTAACGGTCCTCCCGGTCTAAGAGGCACTACCGCGCTGACACCCCAGGAAATGAATTCCAACATGGGAAATGTCATAGTCATAGCGCAGGCCCTTGTCAATAATCCCAATTTTATGCTGATTTTGCACGGTAATGCCAATCCGGTCACCGGCACCGATGAAGAAAAGGAAGAGCTGATAAAAATAAGCAACGAGCGGGCAGTGAGCGTCGCCAAAGCGCTTAATGAAGAGTACAGAAAGCATCCCAAGGGCGCGGACGGGGTATACCCGTCGAATCGGGTAACTACTAGCGGCTACGGCGGTGAAAGAAACCTTGCCGGAGGCAGTACTCCATATGCGGGGCTTAACCGCCGGGTTGAGATGATACTCTTCCGGGTTGAGACAATCAAACAGTAAATTAAAAACATTTGGAGGAATTTCCACAGATATCCTGCCGGCTCAATGTTTTATTGGGGTCGGCTTACCCCGTCATATCCGGCAGGATATAGTATCCACCTGAGGTTCAGAGGGTTTTTTATTTCCATT
>Ga0209755_10008608_pt1 | contig 10885 bp, 6 predicted proteins | sample TergutCo191P1_FD_187301 | JGI IMG/M metagenome (GOLD analysis project Ga0209755, IMG submission 187301) | Cornitermes sp. P1 segment gut microbial communities from Petit-Saut dam, French Guiana - Co191P1 (SPAdes) (version 2) | ecosystem: Host-associated > Arthropoda: Insects > Digestive system >... | reverse complement strand
ACACAGAGTGGCCGTGTTTGATTCACACATACCATGCCATGCCCATGCCGTGCTCCAACCATGCCGTTCTGAAAGCGACTTCTCAAGGCCAGGGCACAGCACGGCAGGGGTGCCGCATGGTATGCGTGAATTAACATGGCCATCGAGAGATGGCCTGTGGGCCACCTAACCAGGTTCGGCTTCTTCCGGCTACCAAGAGGAGTTCCACGACAGTTGTCATCAGATTCTCAAACTGAACTGCAACTGGCCAGTGTGAAACCAAGCAACGTTTTTCATGGGTGAGGAGAAGCTGACTATTTTGGTGCGAGAACATGAGTGTTATACAATTTACAGCACAAACACTACAATAACAATTTAGTGAACAATACTATATGAAGACCTTAGATTGTCACTTCTTCTATGTACCCACAGTGATGTTTATTAAAAAGTAGAACATGCTGCTAATGTTAACAGAGTTGCCACTGACATGCAGTACCACATGTTTAGCCTTAACACAATAAAGTGTACAGTAAGTATTTGTGAAAATTAAAAAAATTTACACAATTGGTCTGCTATTTATAATCAAAGAAGCTCAACTGTCATTGCTGTTAGAAAGATCAGATTCTCCATTCTCACTTACTACAAATCAACACGACATCCATTCAGTAGTGTGCAGCATATGTTAACATATCTGTTTTAAAATGTGGCTCACGAATTGCACTTGTTTCTAAGCAAATCTTCTTTCAGTTTGCAGTGAAATTGCGTGGACAGTCATTTCAATATAAATAAGTTATGATTATTAATAACATAACTTTGAAACTGTCCTTCCTCTTCTTAATGCTTCCAGTTGCCAAGGGACTAACCCAACATTTTCAAAGTACTGTCAGTACTTCTTCACTAGCACTTTCAACCAGAACAGTGAAATGTTGTGACGTAAGAGAACTGTGATGGAGCAACTGTGTTTTCAAACACACAGTCTTGCACACTGACATCATTTCTTAAGTAACTGTGCAAAACACAAGCAACCAAGACTACTTTTTCTGTGTTTTGAGAACTCAGTTGAATTCGGCCACAAAATAACCTAACTTTCTGAGTAAGGATACTGATAGCATTCTCAACAACTCGGCATGCCCTTAACAGTCTGTAGTTATATATTTGCTTGCTCTTATCGTTCAGGGCTGAAACTACTGGGTAGGGTCACAGCGAATATTTCTTTTGGGGAAATGCTTTGTCGCCCACTATTACAAAGGGCAGGGATTCTTCAATCTTAGGCGGTAGTTTAGAATTGGGAATATTAAGCGAATTACCTTCCAGTGATTTTCCCAAAATTGATCTTGTGAAAAGTCCTCCATCACTTGACTTGCTGTGTACACTAATGTTGATTATTGTAAACTTTTAACTGGGATCGACCAAAGCAAACAGAAGTACAGAAAATATCTTTTTTTAGTTAAAGAAAAAGGAGCCACAGTTATACAGTTCTTGTATTTCTGTGTGTTTGCCATCAATAGCTCCAATGCAGTTAGGGAACTGCCATAGTGAATAAAATTCTTCTGGTTTTTTTTCTCTCTCTCTCTCCCCCCCCCACTCTTCTTCTGTCGGTGGTGGTAATTCTGTTGGAGATAATTCGTTCCAAACTGCCTCACAGGGTGACATGATTATAAAATGCACTGTTGAGGGTACTATTCCGTAGCTGAAGCTCATCGATATTTGGGAATTCCCTGAAGCCAGAAACCTGAAAACCAACATGATCATATTTAACAAATACATTTTACATCCACCATATTTTTTAAATCGAGTACTGCCTTCTGGGGTGTGTTTAATCTGTTGTGATGATCATGTAGACAGATTATTTGTAATTAATCATTTTTACGAACTAACCTTACAGTTACAGCCAGTCTTTCTTCTGTTCTTATGCTCCGTCTCCATCGTGTATTCGTCGTCTGTATGCAACGCCTGTTTCAAGTTTTCAAATTTCGAAAGCTCATTCTAAAATATTTGAAAATTTTTGCCTATCATCCATCAGGCGTCCAAATAGTGTGAAATTCTCCTTCCTCTTATCTTGCTCGGAATACGTTATGAATCCAATATTTTCTTTCCCCCTCCCCTTTTTCTTCTGAAAAAAGTTAAAGCTCGCAAGCACTGATCACATCCTCCTCACAACGATCCATACCTACAACTGTAAAGAGTGGTACCAGAACACTACAAAAAACGACGATCTTTTAAAATATTGGACTAACAGTTCAGATATTTCCGGCTACCATGCAGATTTTCATAAAGGACACGGCAATGTCGGAGCATGCATTTGTGAATTATCGCAGCATGGCATGGTAGGCGAATGGTACAGGCGCGGCATGGCATGTGTTAATTAGTTTTAAGGCGTAAGCTGAAACAGGGTTGTTTGTTCTTATGTATCTTGTATATTCTTTAGGTCTTATTCCTATTGACCTAGCAGTCTGCCCAACATATGAATTGTTGCAGGTGTTGCATTTTAGTTTGTATATCCCACTAGAATTCATTTTGTTCTGGATTATTTTATAGCTTACTTATTTGTGTATGGTGTTTGTGTCATGAAAGGCTATGTTTATTTTGGTATGTCTGAACAGTTTACTTATTTTGTGTATAAGTGGATTGTGATAAGTATATGTGATCCATTTTTTTATGGTGTGTTTGTGTGAACAATGGTTGTTGTGTTTTAGTAATCAGTTTATTAGTACGTTATGGATAACATGTAGCAGAAATCCATTGTTTTTGGCTATTGTGAGTATGGTGTTCCATTCTCGTTGCTTAGCTTGTTCTGTGATTGGTGGTGTTATCATCCTATTTATATAAAAAATGAAAGCTGCTAGTTTTTGTTCTAATGGATTGTTGGATGTGAAAAGTATAGTGAAGTCTGTTTGTGTAGGTTTTCTATAAATTTCTAGGCTTAAATTGTTATTGTGTCTATGTATAGTGAGATCTTAAGTAGTTTATGTTGTTGTTTTCCTCTACTGTTAAGTTGAATTCCACATATTTGTGTATATTATTCATGTGATTCATGATTTAATTTTCGTTGGTTTCATTTTGATTAAATATGATTAAAGTGTTGTCCACGTATCTTTTGTAATATATTTCCCCAATTTCTATCCAGTGTTTCATAGTTCTTTAAAAAATGGAGGCAAATTTCTGCAATAGTGCTTGAAATAGGTGAATGTATGACTATGCCTTTTGGGGGATGAAAATATTTATCATTATATTGAAAATAATTTTGATTTAAAATTACTTTTGTGAGGTTTGTTGTATTATGATGGTTTAACTGCTTTTATTTAACCACAATTTTGTGATACTGATTATATTTTGTATTGGTAAGTTGACATACAGATCTTTTATGTCTAAGGTGTTTATTTTGCAGTGACAAGTAATATGGATATTGTTTAGTTTTGTGCTATTTCATTTGAGTTTTGGTAGTATATGTATATGGTAATTCTATTAATGTGATGAGTATTTTGTTGAGATGTTTGGCAACTTTGTAAGATGGTGCAAGTGAATTGTATATCACTGGTCTAATGGGTTCATTGTCTTTACGTATTTTGAACTAGGCGCTGATTTTAGGTTCTGATTGTTTTATTTGTATTAGGTATTTGTTTATGTGTTTGATTATCAGTGTGTCACAGTTTTGGATTGTTTATTTAATATGTCTTTGAAAGGGTTCAGTAGGATCTTTATCAAAAGTATTATGTGATTTTCTTGTATGAAAGTATCAACTTTGTGTTTCAGTGTATTTTAGTCTATAATAACCATGGTTCTACATTTGTCTGCTTTAGCTACTGTTATGTTGTTTTGTTACAGTATACACTTTCTTTTAGATTATATTGATGTCTTTTGTGTAACGTGCTGTGTATCTTTGTTTCAATGATTCGCTTAATTTTTCTGGTTGCCAGGAAACTGAAAGTGTTTTGTTATTTTGTATCTAGGTGTTTGATAGCGTTTTCTGTGTCTATTATTAATTCATTAATATAGTATATTGGATCCTTTCCTATTGCACAGTTAAATCCTAAGTTTAAGGTACCGAGAAAGAACTAATATGACAAGTTACAGGCCTACTTCATTATTAACTGTTTTTTCTAAGGTATTTGAGAAAGTTATGCACAGTAGATCATGCCAGCATCTGCATACTAACAGCATAGTGGTCACAGAAGAAAATAGTTTTTGGAAAGGAATATCAAATGAAAAAGTTGCCATCAGACTAACAGTCTATTGGCCAAAAAATGCATATTGGAGGAATTTTTTGTGATTTGGCAAACGCTTTTAATTGTGTGAATCATCAAATTCTGCTGGCTAAATTACATTTTTACAGAATCTGAGTATATGAAGAATGGTTCAGATCAATTTGACTAACAAAAAACAGAAAGTTGAAGTAAAATCACCTAATAAAGCTCAAAATTTTGTCTCTTACTGGGGTACACTGAAACATGGCATTCCCCAAGGATCAATTCTACGGCCTCTATTGTTCAAAATAACCTTCCCCTAAGAATAAATAGGCTGGTGTATCAGAACCAGTATTATTTGCTGACTATAATGATGTCATAATTTCAAGCAGAAATTTTGAAGATTTCTGTTCAGTGTCAAATTTAGTTCTCTCTCATATGATTAAATGGTTTGCTGCTAACAATTTAGTTCTCAATTTAGCTAAAATGAACATAATGAAATTCATAACAATGAATTCAACACATTCTACATTACATATTGGTTATGAAGGGATGACAAATACAAAATTTCTTGGGTTACAAAATGATAACCATCTAAATTGGAAGAACTATATTGAACAAATAATTCCTAATTTTCATGTGGCATGTTATGCCATTAGGTCGATGGTCCATATCAGTCAAATTAACAATCAAAAATAAATTTTCTATGGATAATTTCATTCTATTGTAAAATTGGAAATTTTTTCACTTTACAAAAGAATATCATCAGAATTTTGGCTGGTGCACAATCTAGAACCTCATGTAATGTCTATTTAAACAATTGGGGATTCTACCTATTCCATGCCAATATATACTTTCATTACTGAACTTCATTATCAGTATTAAGGAAAATTTTCAAATTTATCCATATACAATATTAATACATGGAATAAATAACATCTTCATAGACCACATGCCAACTGATCTTTTTTAAAAAAAAGTACAGTTTAAGCTGGCATAAAAATTTTCAACCAGTTGTCACCTAGTCTGACAATCCTCAAGAATGACAAGGCAAAATTTAAAGCCATCTTAAGAAAGTACTTGCATATAGACTCCTTTTACTAAGTAGATGAATACTCATCTGTAAAAATGATCTATAATACTGTTCAGTAAAATGTTTACAGTATTTTTAAACAGTAAAAATTGTGTATATTTATGACTTGTTACACATCCAACTATGTAACACACAGATCCATTGAATGAATTCATGTGTTTGTGTGTGTGTGTGTGTGTGTGTGTGTATGTGCGCGCGCGCGCGCGCGCGCGCGTATGCATGTGTATGTATGCATGTATGTACGCACGCATGCAAAAGTGATCCTTAAATGAATGTCACAGCTGTATGATGGGATTCCCTATTAAAATCCCAACAAAAAGCCGCATTTAATTTTCTGTAAGTAGCTTTATTTCAGCGCAAACTCACTCACTGGGTGCAGCAGAGACCTTTTTCAGAAGCCAAGTATTCCCCATCTACCCAATAAATTCTCCGCATTTTATAGACCCAGAAAGTTCAGTATCAAGTTCACGGTAGCCCGCCACCTGACCCCATCCTAAGACAAATGAATTCAGCCCGACCCTCAAATTCCATTTCCATAAGATCCATATAATATTATCTCCCCCAATCCGCGCCTAGGTCTTCCAAGCAGACTGTTTCGTTCAGACTTCCGCACCAAAACCCTGTCAGCATCCATACCTGCCACATACTGCGCCCATTTTATCCTCCTTGAATCGATGACCCGAATGATATTTGGTGGGTAGTACAAATCATGAAGCAATTTTCTCCAGCCTCCTGCTACTTCTTCTGGGTTACGCCCAAATATCTTTCATACACTCCAATTCTCCATTACATTCAGTCAGTAACTCATGTAACACCAACAAATACACTGTTCTATAATTTATGCATACCATCTTTTACATGGCTCCTACATATTTCCGCGCTGTTATCTCCCCATCTTCAGGCAGATGACACCAAAATTTCTTTGACACATGTGGTGATGAAGGTATAAATCATCAGATACACACGCGCAATTATTTGTGCACAAAACATTTTATTTCTATCCGTGCGTGCAATCCCTGCAGCCTGCCGCCTGCTTACTGCAGTTATGTCTCGCGTCTCACTTTTAATGCTTCCGTTGCAGTTTTAACGTGCACTCGCAACTGCTGTGTCAGAATTTATGATGCTGTGGTGCTAGGACGTTACATATCCTGGCTAGGTGGTTGGGCTAGTCCGTGGCGTCCACCACAGATACAAAAATCAGTTAGGTCACAATAAACAATCTGTTATGGTATCAACAGCACAGAACTTTACAGGTTTTGGTTAAAATTGTGTACATAGATACAATGTTGGTAAAACAGTAACAATACAGATTGTTTTTAAAATGGTGAAAGTTGTATTATGTCTGCGTTGTAATTATTACTTGTGTACACTCTGTTCAACAAAAATAAAGCGGCCTGATATTTCGTACGTCCCGCTCAGGCAGTGACGTGACGTACAGTTGCCATCATAATTGGAGTCGTTTTACTTTGCCCATATTTGTGCATTCGTGGCGTTTCTCTGTCTTCCATTACTTCCAACCAATCACGCCGCGTATATATTAACCAAAGACACAAACACGTTCGCTTAATTTGAAGTTACAAGACGAATTAAATGTCATTAATTTTCCGAGGCGTGTGGCTTGCTAGCTCTGCCTCCACAGATGGATGTTGCGAAAGGGTGGTTTGTCGCACCCGGGGGTAGCCACGCGTGTTAACGCGTGATGGCAATATTCTTCGGAAACAAACTACATTGGTACCCGTCGACAGCATTAAAAAATCAACGTCAGTATAATTTTTTTTAATATGTTTTATACTCACAAACACTCAACTAAACTATGCAGTAACACATCCATTATTTAATTATATGTTTCAAAAGTTATCTTTGCTCCATTGGCAGGGTTAGAAATGCGGGTGACGCAGATATTTGTTATTTTTCCGTAATTCTTTTGCTTTGTTTACCGACATTCTGATTTAGAGGGTTCGTGTTCGAATGGGACTAAAACTAGGCATGAGAATAAATATTCCTACAACACACCATTAAATAGGGGTAAGGCACAGTCCACCCATCATTTTGATCATACAGCAAAGTACAGTCTAAAATAACCAACATTAGCTCTTCATTACCTTTGATTTTATCATTATTAAAAATGCGCATTTTGGTTTTCATAACCACCATAATTGGTGTAATCAGTTTAAAAACCCACATTTTTTAACATGTGTTATTGTCTACTAGAAGGCCACGCGGAAGAAGAATTATGAACTTGTTTCGAAAGCTAAACTTGATCTGCACCTGTTCCAACAGTACTTCACTCCCCACACCCCACCCCTGAAACATGGCGAGAGTGAAACCACCTGAAGTCCAGACCTATCCAGCACATGCATCATACGCTCAGCAATTCCTTTCCTTAAACGTTTCAAATCGTGCAGCCCAATGTCAGATCTCGTGACCCGCTACGGCCCGCAAGCAACAACGACATTCACATGCCTAGTTTTAGTCCCATTCGAACACGAACCCTCTAAATCAGAATGTCGGTAAACAAAGAAAAAATAATTACGGAAAAATAACAGAAATATCTGCGTCACCCGCATTTCTAACCCTGCCAATGTAGCAAAGATAACTTTTGAAACATATAATTAAATAATGGATGTGTAACTGCGTAATTTAATTGAGTGTTTGTGAGTATAAAACATAATCAAAAAGAAAAAAAAATTACTGACACTGGGAATCGAACCAATGTAGTTTGTTTCCGATGAGTATTGCTATCACGCGTTTACGCGCTTGGCTACCTCCAGGTGGGGCAAACAACCACACTTTCGCAACATCCATCTGTGGAAGCAGAGCTAGCAAGCCACACGCCTCGGAAAATTAATGACATTTAATTCATGTTGTTAACTTCAAATTAAGCTAATGTGTTTGTGTCTTTGGTTAATATATACGCGGCGTGACTGGTTATAATTAATGGAAGACAGATAAACGCCACGAATGCACAAATATGGGCAAAGTAAAACGACTCAATTATGATGGCAACTGCACGTCATGTGACTTCCACTTCAGGAAATTTCAAGAAGCTTGATTTTTGTTGAACAGGGGGTACAAACATCTATTCCGCCTTGATCCAAATGGATCAGGCCCATATATGGTGTGTGGTGTAGGACTGTGAAAGGAGTTATGTTTGGCTGTAGATGTATATCAATTTTAGGGGAAATATCAGGGTTTTGTTTTAGTGCAACACTGACTTCAATTCCCTGAATAGTTCAGCCACAATGAGTTAAGAACTTCTTTATGCAAAATGTGAACAGATATGAAAAAATAGTACTCGAAACAAAATTCTGAATCAAGTGCAGGCACCTCTTTAAGAAACATATGAACATGAATTTACAGGGGTATATTTGCTGCTTAAGGTGACAACCTTTAACACTCTTCAACATTTTGTATACCTTCCAGCATGGATAAAATTAGTGCACAAACTTCCTGTGCACCAATATTACCAGCTGGCCTTATTATAGTGTGCTACATTTATAGATTTTAACCAGGAATAAACATTAAAAAAAAATCTTCACTTCTATCAAAAGCAAGAACACTGTAATTTTTAGCTTCACACAGGAAAGAACTTCTTCAATGCCAGTTTTATATTTTCAAATGCGCGGCTGAAACACTGGTACAAATGTCAAAGGTATGAGAGGTAGTTATAAACAGTCATAAAATGTATTAATTGCACTCAGTAACGTAATGCTAAACTCTCAGTAGTCTGGTTTGAATCAGGATGCAATACTGAAGATGACAAAATTGTGTCAAATATGGCAGGGATTTATATTTTTGATGGCATGTTATTATACAACATTAAAGGAAGAGTATTAGAATGTGATAAACATGCTTTATAAAAATACCTAATGCAACTTAAATTCAAGGAACCTGGTGCACTGGAAATAACAGCATACAAAGAAAACACCCCACAATCAAACTACATAGGCATGTTCTATCCAGAACTTTCCTAACTAGCAGCTAGGACCGAGAACGGCAAGTAAGGAGTGTCCGAGCACATTCTACTTTCAAACGCAGACGGCAACTTTATCAGATACAGCATGACTCCTCCCCAGCTCTTTTATCATAGCGTGTAAGGTTACACTGCGTTATCAGAAGGCAGTTCCGTTTTATATGCTGGGTATAACAAGTGCAAACTCTTTGCGGTCCGTGAATTCAAGTACGGTGCAGCACGGAGGGCTTATATTTCCTAGCGGAAAATTACGTAAGGAAGAATCCAACAAATTGTCGCAGCAAATTTATAAGTCGGTTCTCCGGTGCTTTAATTCCTTCTAACTCAAAAATTTGCCGACTCATAAACAAATTTCGAACAGGTCCCTTTTAAAGAAGAAGAAAAGAAAAAGCGATAACTATGCTTTCTTTCGGAAGAGACATTGGATACTGCTGTGCGTTCAAGCATGTCCATGAAAATCCTTTTAGGCCGCTACCCAAGGAAATCGTATGAAACTAATCTGTACTCTAGAAGCAGCCGGAAAACTGTTTCGTTTGAAATCATACAAATTTAGTCGTGCAAAAAGTAGAAAGTTTTGTTACGACAGCACTGTTTTGTAGCCGATTCTGTGAAACAATGTGAAGTGGTAAAGTCGATCCACTGCAAACTTATCTGATATATGAATTACTTAAATGGCCACGTTATTATCCAAAATAACAGATAGTGTTCAGCATACAATTCGTACACAGAGGACAAATTTAGAGAACCAAACAAACACGTAGCAGTGGCAACTTCTAGACAATAATTCCAGAGTTTTTAATAATTCGTTACTCGGGCGTCAAAAATTGAGAGTTGAAGGAGATCTTTTTCCAATGTCTGCTCTAACATGGTAAAGGTAAAGTGTTACATCTCCATGCCCCTATACGGGAAGTAGAGGTATAGCTCCATTAATCCCTAACCTCGTTACATGGAGGGAGAGGTTAACCTCACGCTCCGGCCATTTTGCCATCGGAAAAGAGCGCCGGTACCCACTGAATAGAAGGCAGGATGGGCCCCAGTTATACAATATATGTTGACGATGCAGATTCTCTGATTGGATTTGTACATTCCACGAGGGGCTTAGTGTTCAGCTAGACACTTTCAGCCGCCAGGCGCTGTAGTAGCGTTGTTTTCTGAGCCAGTCTAGTGCGTTTTGCAGCCCTATCCATTTGCGTTGCTCCTCAAAATGTGTTTTTTTTTTTTTTTGGGGGGGGGGCATGTTAAGTGCGATCCTCGACTTTCTAATGGCTACCACAATGGATCTAGATTAAGGTTTTATTCAAACTCGGTAACACTACATCAGAAAAGCACTAATTCAAAAGAGGGAAAAATTCGGTTGAAGATAATGATCATTCAGTCATTCATCCAAAGGCATCACAGAAGAAAACGCGCAGAAATTAGTAAAACCTTCAACGAAGACCAATTAAGTACTGTTTAGGAGATTCCTTGCAGGTTTGGCCTCTCGTACAGTACATGCCACATAATTCCAGACGACTTCAAGATGCGGCGAATCTCGGCGGAATTTGTGCTGCGATTGCGCGCGGACGACCAGAAGAAAAAACTTTTGGCCGCCAGGCACATAGCCCTGGACTGCATACTCCTTACTCGCCTGATATGCCCCCCCCCCCCCCCCCCCCC